>Ga0209023_10001903_pt1 | contig 27068 bp, 26 predicted proteins | sample LakOneMetagenome_FD_187468 | JGI IMG/M metagenome (GOLD analysis project Ga0209023, IMG submission 187468) | Freshwater and sediment microbial communities from Lake Erie, Canada (SPAdes) (version 2) | ecosystem: Environmental > Aquatic > Freshwater > Lentic | place: Lake Erie, Canada...
AATGACCACGATTTACGGCCTCAAGAACTGCGATACCTGCAAGAAGGCGCAGAACTGGCTGAAGCGCTTCGGCGTCGAGTATCGCTTCGTCGATTATCGCGACGAACGCCAGTCGCCGGAAACGCTGCTGGCATGGAAGGACGCGCTCGGCGGCTGGGACGCGATGGTCAACAAGTCCTCGACCACGTGGCGCGGCTTGCCGCCGAACCGCAAGACGCCGGGCAGCGATGCCGAGTGGAAATTGCTGCTGAAGGAATATCCGCAACTGATCCGGCGGCCGGTCGTGGTGCTCGATGATGGTTCGGTGTCGCAGGGTTTCAGCGACAACGGGTTCAAGAAGTTGTTCGAAAAACCGTGATGTCATCCTGAGCGCAGCGAAGGACCTGCTGTTGCTTTTCGGGGATGAATTGGAAAGCAGATCCTTCGGCTTCGCCTCAGGATGACAAAAATAGAAGGGTGCATGAGCGACATTGTTGAATTCACGAAAGAGTTGATTTCTCGCGCATCCGTCACCCCGGACGACGCGGGCTGCCAGTCGTTGCTCGCCGAACGCCTGCAGCACGCCGGCTTCCACTGCGAATCGCTGCGCTTCGGCGAGGTCGACAACCTGTGGGCGACGCATGGCGAAGGTTCGCCGGTTCTCGTATTGCTAGGCCACACCGACGTGGTGCCTTCCGGCCCGCGCGAGGCATGGGCCAGCGATCCGTTCGTGCCGGAAGTGCGCGATGGCCTGCTCTACGGCCGCGGCGCCGCGGACATGAAGGGCAGCGTGGCCGCATTCGTGGTCGCCCTGGAACGCTTCATCAAAGCGCATCCGGATCACAAGGGTACGGTCGCGCTGTTGCTCACCTCGGACGAGGAAGGCGATGCGGTCGACGGCGTGCGCCGGGTCGCCGACACGTTCCGTGAACGCGGCCAGCGCATCGACTGGTGCATCACCGGCGAACCGTCGTCGAAGGCGAAGCTGGGCGACCTGCTGCGCGTCGGTCGCCGCGGCACGCTCTCGGCCACGCTGACGGTGCGCGGCGTGCAGGGCCATGTCGCGTATCCGGACAAGGCGCGCAATCCGATCCACCTCGCGATGCCGGCGCTGTCGGAACTGGCGGCCAGGCGCTGGGACGCCGGTTACGAAACCTTCCCGCCGACCTCGCTGCAGATCAGCAACATCCATGCCGGCACCGGCGCGAACAACGTGATTCCGGGCGAGCTGCAGGCCTTGTTCAACCTGCGCTACAACCCGCACTGGAGCGCGGAAAAACTTGAAGCCGAATGCGAGGCGGTATTGCGCGCGCATGGGTTGGAGTATTCGATCCATTGGCATCGCGGCGGCGAGCCGTTCTTCACGCCGGAAGGCCCGTTGCGTTCGGCGGCGCGCGAGGTGCTGACGAAATTTGCGGACGAAGCGCCGGAGGAAAGCACCGGCGGCGGCACATCGGATGCGCGCTTCATCGCGCCGCTGGGGGCGCAGTGCATCGAGGTCGGGCCGGTGAATGCGAGCATCCACAAGGTCGACGAACACGTTTCCGTCGCCGATCTCGAAGCGTTACCGAATCTGTATCTCGCGCTGATTGAGCGGTTGCTGGGTTGACGCCGGAATCAAGCCATCAAGCGAAGCAGGTTCAGGTTGAATGAATTTTTAGACCACGGAACTAAGCGCATACATCGTTAACGATGTTGATGTAGTACTTGATCGCCCGGGTGTATAGCTTGAAATCCTGAAAAGTCAGCATGCCTGGGGGATTTGGCGCTCCGTAAATGTGGACATACGACTGAAAGTGTTGATGATCCGCCTGCGTAAGATTGGCGAATGCCAGTTCAGCCGCTTGCAGGGTGCTGACGTCCAGATGTACGGATGCGATTCTTACTCGCCTGTAGTACTCGAGAAGTTTATGTTCTGGCGGCGCGGTCAACGCTTGCTTTTGAGGCGCAGTTGCGTTGTAAGTGAGTTGTTCTAAAGGATGAAGCGCGGCTCCTCCCGGCAGTGTGGTTGTCCAGGCGATGGCAGGATTTTTCTGCTGGTAGATTTTGTTACAGTGCTTGATGGTTTTTTCAAACATCGTATACGTCAAGGAGATGAATGATGCGTAGGTTCGTTCTCGCATCTCGTCAAAGCTATACGTCCCGCGCGGGATATTGTTGCTGATATAGAGGAGCTTCAGATAATCGTTCATTTGCGCATTCATGGCTTGCGCGCTTTTCTCTAAATGAACGATTGCAAGTTCTTGCATTTGTAGACAGGCATCTTGCGCACCAAGCTCAACGAAGAGATTCGAAACGGGCTCTATGTATGGATGAGCGTTTACGTAGCCTGGGTGCGGGACTGGCGCGGGATTGTTCATCGTGATCTAACGCCTCTCAGGTTCCAGCTTCAGCGTATACCTCGCCGGCCCCGGCAAGAACGGCGTCGGTTCGCCCTTGACCCAGGCTTCATGCCCCGCGCCCCAGAACGGCGACAGCGGGTTGCCGCTCTGGCCGCCGGGCATGTGCAGGATGCCGTCGGCTTCGTGCCCGGGCGACACCACCATGCGTTCGGAGGCGCCGAAATCCGGCGCGGCGACGCGCGGCATGTCGGTGTCGCCGGCGAGTTGATCGAAGGGCATGCACAACAGGCGCTTGGCGAAACCCGGCAAGGCCATCGACAGCGGATGGCAGATGCGCGCGGTGTTGCGTTCGCCCCAGCTGCGCTGCGCCAGCGGGCCATCCTCCGCCAGCGTGTCTCGGACTTCCACCGCCGCATCCTCGAACAGCGCGTCCCAACTCGCGAACTTGCGCGGCAGCAGGTGCATTGGCCGCTGCGTCACCAGCGGCCAGGCCACGCCCTCGAACTGCGGCAGGCTGGGCGCGACGTAATCCTTGCCGAGCGCGGCCTGCGCCGGCGCGGTGAGGCCATCGATCAGGCGCGACTGCACCGCGCGGCGCCAGGCGCGGACGATGCGGTAGCTGGTCGAAGCCGCATCCGCGCGGCCGTCCCAATTCGTCGCCGCGTCGGCGAGTGCGCGCAGCGCCGGTGTCTTCGCCGCTGCGGATTCGTCGCGCAGCAGCTGCCACCAGCGTTGCAGGAACAGCGCGCGGTCGTCGAGCTGGACCGCGAGCAGGTCGCGTTCGCCGAGGTGAGGTTTCGCGGCGAGGTCGTCGCGAATCTGCAAGGCGCGCGCACCGAGCGCATAGCCGCCGTTGCCGACGCGGGCGAGGTCGGCGCCGTCGAGGAGGCGGTTGTTCGCGGTCCACAAGCGGCCCGTCGCGGGATCGACCACGCGCGGCGCGACATCGCTGCGCAGCGACCACGGTGGGCAGGTCGCGTCGATGTCGGGTTCGTCCATCCTGCAAGTCACTGCGCGTTGCGGGATCGGCCCGAACAGGCGCCAGCCGATGCGTCCGCTGGAATCTGCCAGCATCAAATTCTGCGTGGGAATCGCCGCGTTGTCGGCGATGGCGAAGGCTTCGTCGAGGTCGCGCGCGCGGGCGATGTCGCCGATGTCCAGGCGCAGCGCACCCGGCAATTGCGCCGACCAGCGCAGCGCGAGCAGGCGCCCGTCCTTGCCTTTCGCCAGCACCGGACCCCACGGCGTTTCCTCGATATCGAATTCGACCGGCTTCGCGCCGGCGACCTCGATGCGTTCGCGATGCCGTGTCACCCGCACGCAGCCGGACGATGGCAGCTCGGACAACGCGCATTCGCGCTGTTCCGCCCAATCGGAGGAATCGATGTAACTGTTGGTGAAGCCCCAGGCGACGTGGCCGTTGCTGCCGACCACCACCAGCGGCAGGCCGGGCAGGGTGAGGCCCTGCACATCGACGCGGCCACCGGGCGCGCGCGGATCGACGTAGCGCAGGCGCGCGCGGAACCAGAGGTTGGGCGCGCGCAGGCCGAGGTGCATGTCGTTGGCGACGATGGCGCGACCGTCGGTTGTTGCGGCGCCGGTCACGGCGAAGTTGTTGCTTCCGACGTCATGCGCCGGCGCTTCGATCATCGCGAGTTTTGCGTTCGTCGCGGCGGGCATCGGCAACTTGCGCAGATCGACTTCATCGGCGCCGGGCAGCACCGCGTCGCCGCGCGCATCGCCTTCCAGCGGCGCGTCCCAGGTCGTGCCGTCGCGCGAGAGCAGCGCGAACAACGCCGGCGGCAGCCGCGGGCGCAGCGACCACAGCGCGCGTTCGTCCGCCGCCTGCGCGCCTTGCAGGTCGAAGTACATCGCGTCGCCGACCAGCGGCGAATCCTCGAGCCGCCACGGCTGCGGCTGCTGGCGCAGCAACAAGTAGGGCCACGGCCGCGCGCGCAATGCGGCGAGTCCGGCGTTGGCGCCATCGACGTAGGCGCGCAGTTCCGGCATCTGGTCGCCGGCGATCTCGGCGATGCGTTCGCGGCTGCGTTCGCGCAGGCGATGCACGCGGTGCTCGCGATCGGTATCCACGGCGATGGAGCCGAACAGCGCGGCGAGTTCGCCGGCCGCGGTGCGCCGCATCAGGTCCATTTCGAACCAGCGTTCCTGCGCATGCACGAAACCGAGCGCGCGCGCGGCATCGTCCGCGTTAGCGGCGTCGATCGTGACCACGCCCAGCGCGTCGCGCGTCACCGTCGCCGGCGCCGACAGCCCCGGCAACGCGAGTTCTCCGTCCAGCGCCGGCAGGCTGCCGCGCATCGCCCACCAGCCGGCGATGACGAGCAGCAGCACCAGCGCCAGCAACAGCAAGGCGATGCGTTTCAGGATTTTCAGCATGGGCACCCCGCGAACCAGTGTCGCGAGGATAACGGTTCAGCCGATCAGGCTGCGGCAGCCCAGGGCTTCCAGCGTGCCGTGCAGCGCCGGCGCATGCGCGAGCCACGGCGCGAGCAGGGTGATCGCGCCCGCGAGCAGCAGCATCACGGCCATCGCCGTGCGCAGGCCGCCGCGTTGCAGGCGCCGGCCCAGGCGCGCGCCGGCCCAGGTCAGCGGCACCATCACCGGCAGCGTGCCCAGCCCGAACGCGGCCATGGTCGCCGCGCCGTGCGTCGCGCTGGCCTGCAGCCACGCGGCGGCGAGCAGGGTGGTGCTGAGTCCGCACGGCATCCATCCCCACAACATGCCGAGCACGAAACGCTTGCCGGCATTGTCCGCGGGCAACAAGCGGCGTTGCAGCGGGCGCAGCCACGACCACAGGCGATGGGCGGGGCCGCCGAAGAAGCGCGACAGCCGGCCCTTGCGATCAAGCAGGCGCAGGCCGGCGACGACCAGCACGATGCCGACCGCGGCGCGCATCGCGATGCCGAGCGCGGGCACGCGCGCGATGCCGAGCAGCCCGTGGCCGAGGCCGCCGACGATCGCCCCGGCGAGGACATAACCGGCCACGCGACCGAGGTTGGGTTGCAGCGCCATCCACCAGCCGCCGCGTTGCTGCATCGAGAGCGAGGTCGCGATGCCGCCGCACATGGCCGCGCAATGCGCGCCGCCGAGCAGGCCGCTGAGCAGCGCGCCACCGAGCACCAGCCAGTCAGGGGTCATCGGTTTCGCTGGAAACCGAATCCGCGTTCGCGTCGGTGGGTTTCTGTTCGTCGTCGACGAGGATGTCGAGCGCGGCGGCGTCGAGGTCGTCGAACTGCCCGCGCCGCACCGCCCAGATGAAGGCGCCGAAGGCCACGCCGAGCAGCACGATGCTGAGCGGGACGAGGAACAGGAGGCTGTTCATGCGGCGGCCACTGTAGCGCGCGCACGCGCCAGCCGCAGCGCATTGAGCGTCACCAGCAGCGAGGAACCGGCCATGCCCAGCGCCGCCATCCACGGCGAGACATGCCCGCTCGCCGCCAGCGGCAGCGCGACGAGGTTGTAGGCCAGCGCCCAGGCCAGGTTCTGGCGCACCACCGCGCGCGCGCGCCGGGCCAGCGCGACCGACTGCGGGATGCGCAGCAGCGACGAGGAGGTGACGACGAAATCCGCCGCGCGTTGCGCCAGCGCGGCGCCGTCGGACATGGCGAAGGACACGTCGGCGCCGGCGAGCACCGGCGCGTCGTTGAGGCCGTCGCCGACCATCGCGACGACCTGGCCGTTCGCCTGCAGTTCGCGCGCGAACGCGAGCTTCTGTGCCGGCGACTGGCGCGGACGCGCATCCGCGATCCCGACCCAATCCGCCAGCCGCGCGACCGCGGCGGGGCCGTCGCCGCTGCACAGCGCGACCGACAGGCCTTGCGCGCGCAGGGCCGACACCGCGGCGGCCGCATCCTCGCGCACGCCTTCACGCAAGGAAATGCGCGCGAACGCGCTGGTGCCGTCGCCAAGCCACAGGCCGTCGCACGCGCCTTCGTCGGAATCCGCGGCAGCGAAATCGCGGCGCCCGAGCCGGAATCGCCGTCCGTCGACGTCGCCTTCGATGCCGAGGCCCGCGGTTTCGCGCACGTCCGTCGCCTGCAGCGGCGTCGCGATCGCGGCGAACGCGCGCGCCAGCGGATGCCGGCTGTGGCGTTCCAGCGCGGCAGCGACGTGCAACGCGTTTTCCGAAGCCATGTCGCCGAAGGTTTCGACCGCATCGATCGCGGGCCGGCCATCGCCCAGCGTGCCGGTCTTGTCGAACACCACGACGTCGGCGCGGGCGAGGGTGTCGATCGCATCGCCATGCAAGGGCAGCACGCCGATGCGCGACAGCGCGCCCTGCGCGACCGCGAGCGCGGCGGGAATCGCCAGCGACAACGCGCACGGGCAACTGACCACCAGCACCGCCAGCGCGATCTCGAACGCGCGCGAGGGATCGTGCACATGCCACCACGCATAGGTGGCGATGGCGCAGGCGATCAACGCGGGCACGAAGATCGCGGCAATGCGGTCGCCGAGGCTGGCGAGCCGCAAGGGCCGCGTCTGCGCCTGTTCGGCGAGCCGCGCGAGTTCGGACAGGCGCGTGCCGCTGCCGGTGCCGGTGACGCGCAGCCGCGCCGCGCGGCCGTGGCACAGGCTGCCGGCGTAGACCGCGTCGCCGGCGACGCGATGCAAGGGCGTCGATTCGCCGCTGAGCAGGGCTTCGTCGAACGCGCCTTCGGCGTCCAGCAGCAGCGCGTCGGCGGGCACGGTTTCGCCGGGCGCGACCCGGATCGTGTCGCCGGCCTGCAATTGCGCGACCGGCACCTGATGCGCGGCGCCATCGGATTCGAGCACGGCCAGCGCGGGCCGCGCGCGCGCCAGCGCATCGACCTGCGCGGTGGCGAGCCGGCGCACGCGCTGTTCGAGCATGCGCGCGCACAGCAGCAGGAACACGAACATCACCGCCGCGTCGTACCAGACATGCTCGCCGTGGCGCAGCGTCTGCACCGCGCTGGCGAGGAACGCCACCAGCACCGACAGCGAGACCAGCGTGTCCATGCCCGCGCGACGACCGCGCAGTTCGCGCGCCATGCCGGCGAGGAACGGCCAGCCGGAATAGAACACCACCGGCGCAGACACCAAGAGCGCCAGCCAGCGGAAGAAATCGCGGGTGGCCGCGGGCATTTCGCCGGCGGTGTCGAGGTACAGCGCCTCGGCGAACATCATCGCCTGCATCGCGCCCAGCCCGGCGATGCCGATGCGCAGCAGCCAGCGCTTGCGTTCGCGCTGGCGTTCGCGTTCCTGCGCGTCGCCGGCGGCGAGGTAGGGCCGGTAGCCGAGCGCGGCCATGCGCGCGAGCACGCGCGACAGCGGCGTCCGCGCCGGATCCCAGGCGATGCGCACGCGCCCGGTCATGGCGTTCGCGCCGGCGTCGAGCACGCCGGCTTCGCGCCGCAACGCGCGGTCGATCAGCCACGCGCAGGCCGCGCAGTGCATGCCGTCGGTGAGCAGCACGATTTCGCGTCCGCCCGTGCACGCTGTCGCGTGGCCGGCGAGCACGTCCTCGCGGTCCCATGCGGCGTAATCGACTTCCGATGCATCCACGCGGCTGCCGGACGCATCGCGCAGGCGGTAGTAATCGCCCAGATGCGCATCGCGGATCCAGCGCGCGGCCGCGGCGCAACCGCTGCAGCAGAACGCGCGGGTTGCGCCGTCGAAGGGTTCGCGAACCGCGGCGCCCGCATCGACAGTGTCGCCGCAGTGGAAGCATGCAACGGATGCGGCGGCCGGGACGGCGCCGCGAACGACGGCGTCCATCAGCCCGATCCGGGCACCGCCGGGTGCACGAACACCGCCTGCTGGCCGCGCAGCCAGCGACCGTCGATGCGCCACGCGCCATCCTTCGGCTGCAGGCGCACGTTCCAGTCGTGGCCGAGGTCGATCGTGCCCTCGGCATGCCAGCCGAGTTCGGATGGCTTGAGTTCGAAGGTGCGGTCCTGCGCGGCTTCGAGCGGATGCGCCAGCGACAGCAGCAGTGGTTGCGCGCGATCGAAGCCGCCGCCGGTGGGCAAGGCGTCGATGCCGCCCCTGGACACGCGCACCACCGCGCCGAGCCCGAGCGATTGCGCGCGTTCGGACGGGCCGAGGTCGGCGACCTGCGCCTGCCCGGTGCGGCTTACCTTGTCGGGAACCAGGTCGTTGTTGCCGGACGTGCGATCGGCCGCGACCAGCAGCACGACCGACGCCAGCACCGCGAGCGCGGGAATGGCGACCAGCAGCCACACCATCGGCTCGCGCCACGGGGAGCGTTTCTCCTGCGGTGCGTTCATCAGGTCGGCCCGAAGAAACTGCTTTCGACGGTCTTGCGCACAGTGCCATCGGTGGCGTGGACCTCGAACCGGATCGACTGGCGGCCATGCGCGGTGGCTGCCCCGGTCACCGTCACCGGCACCGACACCACTTCGCCCGCCGGCACCAGAATCGTGCCCGGATCGCGCAGTTGCAGGCCTTGCCCGCCCTGCATCGCAACGACATAGGCCTGTTCGCGGTCGGTCTTGTTGGCGAGCTTGAGCGTGTACGCGTTCTCGATGCCGGTCGCGGTTTCGCGATAGAGCGCGTTGCGGTCGCGCAACACGTCGGCGATGAGCGGGCTGCGGTGGGCCACGCCCCAGGTCCAGGCCACCACCAGCGCGGCCAGCAACACCGCATACACCAGGATGCGCGGGCGCAGGAGGCGCGAGCGCTTGCCATCGATCGCGTTCTGGGTCGAATAGCGGATCAGGCCGCGCGGGTAGCCGACCTTGTCCATCACCTCGTCGCAGGCGTCGATGCAGGCGCCGCAGGCGATGCACTCGTATTGCAGGCCGTTGCGGATGTCGATGCCGACCGGGCAGACCTGCACGCACATCGTGCAGTCGATGCAGTCGCCCAGTTCGTCCGGCGCGAACTTCGGCAACGGCGCGGCGTCGGCGCCGGCTTCGGCCAGCATCACCGTTCCCGCCGCCTGCAACCGCGCCTGCGCGGCGCTGGGATGGCGGGTGGCGCGGAACACGTAGTCGTAGGCGCTCGCGGCATCGAGCAGGCCGCGCGCGCGCTGCAGCACGCTCGATCCGCCGCGGCGCGGGCCGCGCGGTTCGCCGCGCATCGGGTCGTAGGCGATGACCAGGGTGTCGCGGTCGAACATCGCGCTCTGGAATCGCGCGTACGGGCACATGTACTTGCACACCTGTTCGCGCAGGAAGCCGGCGTTGCCCCAGGTGGCCAGCGCGTAGAACAGCACCCAGAAGGTTTCCCAGCCGTTCCAGTCGAACGGCCACAGGCGCTGCGCCAGGCCATGGATCGGGGTGAAGAAACCGACGAAGGTGAAGCCGGTCCACAGCGCGAACACCAGCCACAACACGTGTTTGCTGCCCTTGCGCAACACCTTCTCGCGCGTCCACGGACCGGCATCGAGCTTCATCCGCTTCGCCCGGTCGCCTTCGGTCCAGCGTTCCATCCACAGGAAGGTTTCGGTCCACACCGTTTGCGGGCACGCATAGCCGCACCACAGGCGCCCGGCGAGCGCGGTGACGAAGAACAGCGTGAGCGCGAGCACGATCAGCAGGATCGCGAGCAGGCTGAAATCCTGCGGCCAGAACGTCAGGCCGAACACGTGGAACTTGCGCGCCGGCAGGTCGAACAGCACTGCCTGGCGCCCATCCCACTCCAGCCACGGGAACAGGTAGTACATGCCCAGCAGCCAGAACACCGCCGCCTTGCGCAGGCGGTCGAAGCGGCCGCTGACATCGCGCGGATAGACCTTGCGTTCGCTGACGTAGTGCGAATCGGACTCTTCGAGCTGGATGTCGATGCGCTTGCTCATGGCGCCGGCCTCAGCGCGCGCGCGGGCCGTTGAAGCGGCTCGACGGGCGCAGCAGGATCCAGGTGAACAGGCTCGATGAGGCGGTGGCGGCCCAGAACGCGAAGAAGCCGATGGTGTAGCCGAGGCCGCGCGAGATATCGAGTTCCGGGAAGGTCATGTCGCGCAGCTGCAGCGGATCGACGAAGGCGAAGAACACCATCGTCGCCACCCCGGCGGCGAAGAAGCTCGGCCACAGGATCGCGCCCAGCCGCTGCGCCATCGGGCGCGGCGGGTGGTCGAACTCGGGACGCGCCGGATCCATCGCCATTCAGCGCGTCGCTGCCGCGGCAGCGTCCTTGTGCGACAGCGACCAGACGTAGGCGGCGACCAGCCGCGTGCGGGTGTCGCCGAGGATCGGCAAGTGCGGCGGCATGGTCCCGTGGCGCCCGTCGGCGATGGTCTTGCGCAGGCTCGCGGTGCTGTCGCCATACATCCAGTCGGCGTCGGTGAGGTCCGGCGCGCCGAGCGACTGGTTGCCCTTGCCGTCGGCGCCGTGGCAGGCCACGCAGACGCCGTCGTACAGCGCCTTGCCCTGCGCCGCCATGAAGTTGTTTTCCATCAAGTCCGGCTTGCCCAGGGTGCGCACGTAGGCGATCACGTAGTCGACCGCGTTCGGTCCGCCCATGCCGGCCAGCACCGTGCCCCACGGCGGCATCACCCCGTCGCGCCCCTGCTGCACGCTGTGCAGCACGTCGTCGGGCGTGCCGCCCCATTTCCAGATGTCGTCGGAAAGATTCGGATAACCGATCGCGCCGCGCGCGGCGGAGCCATGGCAGGTCGCGCAGGTGTTGGCGAAGATCGCCCTGCCCAGCTTGAGCGCCTGCGGATCGCGCGCGATCACGTCGATCGGCTTGCCTGCGTACTGGGCGAAGGTTTCATCCAGCCGCGCGTCGGCGGCGGCCTTGTCGCGCGCGTATTCGGCCTGCGAGGTCCATCCGCTCACGCCCTTGAAAGCGCCCCAGCCGCCGAACCAGGTGAGGTAGGCCAGGCCGAACGCGATCGAGATGAAGAAGCCGTTGATCCACCAGCGCGGCATCGGCTTGTTGTATTCGGTGATGTCGCCGTCCCAGTAGTGGCTGGTTTCCTCGGGCTTCGGATCGCCGGGGCGGCGCTTGGACGTCCACCACAGCAGCCAGGCGATGCCGAGCAGGTTGAACAGCGTGAACGCGATGACGTACCAGGACCATGCGACGCTCATCGGCTTGCCTCCCGCGCGTCATCGGCCGGCGCGTCGCCGTCCTCGACGGCCAGCCGCGCCGCGGCATCGAAGCCGGCACGTAGCGAGGGACGCCATGCCCAGATGCATACGGCGACGAAGGCCAGCATCCACAACAAAGTCACGATTCCGGCGATCATCTCAGTCCCCCCGCGGCGCGTGCCGCCCCAGGCCCTGCAGGTAGGCCACCACCGCGTCGAGTTCGGTCTTGCCGGCGACTGCGGCCGGTGCGTTGCGGATGTCGGCGTCGCTGTAGGGATCGCCGAGGCGCTGCAGCGCGCGCATGTGCTCCTGCACGGTGGCGCCGTCGAGCGTGTTCGTCTCCAGCCACGGGAACGACGGCATGTTCGATTCGGGCACCACGTCGCGCGGGTTGACCAGGTGCACGCGGTGCCAGTCGTCGGAGTAGCGGCCACCGACGCGCGCCAGGTCCGGGCCGGTGCGCTTGGAGCCCCACTGGAACGGACGGTCGTACACCGATTCGCCGGCCATCGAGTAATGGCCGTAGCGCTCGGTCTCGAAGCGCAGGGTGCGCACCATCTGCGAATGGCAGTTGTAGCAGCCCTCGCGCACGTAGACGTCGCGTCCGGCGAGTTCCAGCGCGGGGTAGGGCTTGACCCCCGGCAGCGGCTTGATCGCCTGCGCGTCGTGCATCATCGGCACGATTTCGGCGAGGCCGCCCAGCGACACCGCGATCGCGGTGAGGATGGCCAGCAGGCCGATGTTCTTCTCGAGCTTCGAGTGGGCCAGCTCTTTGTGCGGATTGTCCATGTGCGCGTCCTCAGCCCAACGATTCGGCGGTGTCGGGGGCGAGCACCGGATTGCGCGCGACGCCGTTCGCGGTGCGCCAGGTGCACCACATGTTCCAGGCCATCAGGCAGAAACCGAACAACACCAGCAGGCCTCCGGCCAGGCGGCCCAGGTAGTAGGGATAGGTGGCGACCAGGCCTTCCACGAAACTGTAGGTGAGGGTGCCGTCCGGGTTGGTGGCGCGCCACATCAGGCCCTGGGTGATGCCGGCGATCCACATCGAGACGATGTAGAACACCACGCCGATGGTGTGCATCCAGAAATGGATGTCGATCCAGCGCGTGGAATGCATCTTCTCCGCGCCCACCAGCCGCGGGAACAGGCTGTACAGCGAGCCGATCGAGATCATCGCCACCCAGCCCAGGGTGCCGGCGTGCACGTGGCCGATGGTCCAGTCGGTGTAGTGGCTGAGCGAGTTGACCGTCTTGATCGACAGCATCGGGCCCTCGAACGTGGCGATCATGTAGAAGCTGATCGCGACGATGAGGAACTTCAGGATCGGGTCGGTGCGCAGCTTGTACCAGACGCCCGAGAGCGTGAGGATGCCGTTCATCGCTCCGCCCCAGCTCGGCGCCAGCAGGATCACCGAGAACACCATGCCCAGCGACTGCGCCCAGTCGGGCAGCGAGGTGTACAGCAGGTGGTGCGGGCCGGCCCACATGTAGATGGAGATCAGCGCCCAGAAGTGCACGATCGACAATCGGTACGAATAGATCGGGCGCTGCGCCTGCTTCGGCACGAAGTAGTACATCATCGCCAGGTAGCCGACGGTGAGCAGGAAGGCCACGCCGTTGTGGCCGTACCACCACTGCGCCATCGCATCGACCGCGCCGCTGTAGACCGGATACGACTTCCACAACCCGGCCGGCATCACCAGGTTGTTGACGATGTGCAGCAGCGCCACCGCGATCACGTAGGCGCCGTAGAACCAGTTGGCGACGTAGATGTGCTTGACCTTGCGCCTGGCGATCGTGCCGAAGAACAGCCAGCCATAGGCGACCCACACGATCGCGATCAGCACGTCCAGCGGCCATTCGAGCTCGGCGTATTCCTTGCCCTGGGTGATGCCCATCGGCAGGGTGATCGCCGCGCCGGCCATCGCCAGTTGCCAGCCCCAGAACACGAACTGCGCGAGCTTGTCGGAGATGAGGCGCACGTGGCAGGTGCGCTGCACCACGTACAGCGAGGTGGCGAACAGCACCGAACCGCCGAAGGCGAAGATCATGCCGTTGGTGTGCAGCGGCCGCAGCCGGCCATACGCGAGCCACGGAATGCCCTCGCCGAGGGTCGGCCAGTACAGCTGCGCGGCGATGAACACGCCCACGAGCATGCCGACGATGCCCCAGAAGACCGTGGCCACGGTGAACTGCATCACCACCTTGTCGTTGTAGGTGCCGTTGTTGGCGTGCATGCAGGGCTCCGATACGTGGCGCGAATGCTAGGCAACGGGCAGCCGGAGTGACTTGACCTGGGTCAAATTGCCCCGGATCCAGCCCACGCCGCGGCACCCAGCGAGCATTTTCGCGCCGCGTCGCCCATAATCAAACCCCCGCAGCAATGGCAGCGGCATGACCGACCCTTTTCCGCTGGACCTGGCACGCTTGCGCCGGAGCTGCGCGGAATGTTCGTTGCAGCAGCTGTGCCTGCCCGCCGGCGTCGATGGCGAGGATCTCGACCGGCTGGATGCCGTGGTGCAGCGCCGGCGCCCGTTGCGACCGGGCGAAACCCTGTTCCGCACCGGCGAACCGCTCGGCTCGGTGTACGTGGCCAGCGACGGCGCGTTCAAGACGGTCGGCGTGAACGAGGCCGGCGAGGAACTCGTGCTCGGGTTCCACCTGCCCGGCGAACTGTTCGGGCTGGACGCGATCGGCAGCGGCCGCCACCGCTGCGACGCGATCGCGCTGAGCGAATCCCGCGTCTGCGAACTCCCGTTTTCGTCCCTCGCCGGCGTCGCCGCGCAATTGCCGAGCCTGCAGCGGCAATTGCTGCGGGTCATGGGCCAGAGCGCGGACCGCGACCACGACCACGTGGACGTGTTGTCCCGGCGCCAGGCCAGCGAGCGCATCGCGATGTTCCTGCTCGGGCTGGGCGAACGCTACCGGCGCATCGGCCGGCCTGCGCACGATTTCCGCCTGCCGATGAGCCGCGAGGAAATCGCGCGCTACCTCGGCCTTGCGCTGGAAACGGTCAGCCGCGGCTTCAGCCGGCTGCACGAGGACGGACTGATCGAGGTTTCCCGCAGGCGCGTGCGTATCCTCGACGCGGCGGCGCTGCACGATGCGGCCAATGGCTGCGAGGCCGACGCCGGACGCCAGCAACGCAAGTCCAGCCGGGCCTGATCCTGCCGTGACGGTGACTGACCTCGACACCTTGTCCGGGCTGGCGGTGGCCCTGGGCCTCGGCCTGCTGGTCGGCATCGAACGCGAACGGCGGATCGGCGCGGGGCAGGGAAGCGCCGGTGTACGCACCTTCGCCCTGATCGCCCTGGCCGGCGCCCTCGCCGAGCGGATCGGTGGCGTCGGCATTGCCATCGGCGGTGCGTTCGTGGTGCTGGCGGCGCTGGCGAGTTATCGCGCCAGCCGCGAACGCGACCCCGGCCTGACCACCGAAGTGGCGATGCTGGTGGTGTTCCTGCTCGGCGTGCTGGCGATGCGCGAACTCGGGCTGGCAGCGGCGCTGGGCGTGGCGGTGGCCCTGCTGCTGGCGACCAAGTCGCGGTTGCATCATTTCGTGCGCGGGGTGCTCACCGACCAGGAATTGCACGACGCGCTGCTGCTGGCCGCCGCCGCGACCATCGTGCTGCCGCTGTTGCCGGACCGGGCGATCGATCCGTGGCAGGTGCTCAACCTGCGCAAGTTGTGGCTGCTGGCGGTGATCGTCATGGCCATCAATGCCGCCGGCCACATCGCGTTGCGCGCGTTCGGTGCGCGCACCGGCCTGCTGCTGGCGGGACTGGCGGGCGGATTCGCCTCCAGCACCGCCACCATCGCCAGCATGGGCGCGCGCGCCAGGCGCAACCCGGAACTGGCCACGGCCTGCGCCGGTGCAGGCGTGGTCTCCAATGTCAGCACCGTGGTGCAGCTTGGCGTGGTGGCCGGGGCGCTGTCGCCGTCGCTGCTGGCGCGGATGTGGTGGCCGCTGGCGGCGGCGGGCGTGGTGATCGTGGCGTTCGCGCTGGCCGCGGCCTGGGGTTCGCGCAAGGTGGAAGCCGGGGAAACGGCATTGAAGGGCCGCGCCTTCGAACCGACGCATGCCTTGCTGTTCGTGGCGATCATGGCCGCGACGATGCTGGCATCGGCGGCGATGCTGGCCTGGTTCGGCGATGCCGCGCTGGACCTGACCCTGGCGCTGTCCGGCTTGGCCGATGTGCATGCCGCGGCGGCATCGGCCGCGCAGCTGGTGGCGGTGGGGCGGATCGACGTCGAGGCCGCGATGCCGGGCATCGCGCTGGCCTTCGCCGCCAATTCGGCGATGAAGCTGGGCATGGCCTATGCCACCGGCGGTCGCGCTTACCTCGTGCGGCTGGCGCCGGGCATCGTGTGCATGGTGCTGGCGTTCGCGCTGGCGGCGTGGCTGTCGCGCTGACGCCGCGCCGCCGCGACGCTCAGTTCGCGAGGGCCTTGCGCACCGCCGCCACGAACCCCGGATCGGGCACGCTGCCGACCTTGTCGCTGCGCGCGAGGATGCGACCGTCGGCATCGAGCAGGATCAGCTCGCTGCTGTGGTTGAATTCGCCGTTGGCGAGTTGCCGGTAGCGCACGCCGAGCACGCCGGCAATCGCACGCACGTCGTCCGCGCGCGGCGCGAGCAGGCTCCAGCGGCTCGCGTCCAGCTGGCGCTTGCCCGCCAGCGCCTGCAGCGCCTTCGGGGTGTCGCGCGCCGGATCCAGGCTGACCAGGGTGATCCCGATCCGTTCGCGTTCGGCCGGCGTGAGCTGGCGTTCGATCGCCTTGCCGCTGTCCACGATCAACGGGCACATGTACGGGCAGGAGGTGTAGAACATCGAGACCAGCCGCGGCTTGCCGCGCTGCTCCCGCCACGCCTGCGCATGCCCGGCCTGGTCGACCATCCGCGCCTGCAACTGGTAGACCGAATCCGGCGGCAGCGGCGCCTCGCGCGCGACCGCGGGGGCAATGCACGACAGCAACAACGCCATGGCCAGCAGGAAAGTCTTCATCGAGCGTTCCTCGCGCAACGGAATCCGAGGTTGCGGGTGACGTCGGCGCCGTCCAGCGAGGACAGCATCGCCACCCGCATCAGCACCGCGTAGTTCTCGCGATCGTCCATCGACAGCGCGCCCGCGCCGCAGAACTTCGTGCGGTCGGGGTCGCCCTGCTTGCGGTTGTCGGCGTCGACCAGCAGCGCCGAATAATCGCGGGTCCATTCCCATACCAGCCCGTGGATGTCGCGCACGCCCCAGGCGTTCGCCGCCTGCAGGCCCACGCGCGGCAGCGCGGCGTTCGACGGGCGCGAATACCAGGACAGGATGCGTTCGCGCCACACGGGATCCTTGCGCGCGTCCTTGCGCAGCTCGTCGGCGGCGGCCACGTATTCCCACTCGTTCCAGTCCGGCAAGCGCGCGCCCTGCGCCTTGCAGTAGGCGTCGACGGCGAACCAGCTCACGTTCACCACCGGCTGCTGCGGTTGCGCATTGGCGCCGAGCGCGAGCGGCCCGGCCCAGTGCTGCAGGTAGCGCGATTCCGCGAACACGGTCGGCGCGTTGCCGCGCCGCCATTGCGGGTTGGCGGTGACGAAGGCGAGGAACTGCGCATTGGTGACCGGCGTCGCCATCAATTCGAACGGCGCGATGCGGGCCGTTTCGCGATCCTCGTACTTGAGCGCCGAACGGAAGCTGCCGCCCGGCAACTTCACCCAGGCCGTACCGCCCGCGGCGAGCGCGGCGGCGACGGGCAGGGCGAGCAGCAGGGCGGCAACGATGCGGCGCATGTCATTCGCCCCCGCCGGCCGGAGCGGGCGTCTTGCGCACTTCGGCGACTTCTTCCTTGCTGATGCGCCCGCCGGCATTGCCCCAGCTGTTGAGCACGTAGGTGCCGATGTTGGCGACCTCGTCGTCGGTGAGCTGGCTCATCGGCGGCATCGTCGAGTTGTAGTCCTTGCCGTTGACCGTGATCGGGCCGTTGAGGCCGTGCAGCATGATCGAGACGATGCGCTTGGGGTCGTTCTTCAGCAGGCTCGATTTCGCCAGCGGCGGGAACACCCCGGCCAGGCCTTCGCCATTGCCCTGGTGGCAGGTGGAGCAGGTGCCGGCGAACAAGGCCTGCCCGGCCTTGGCCTGGTCTTCCTGGGTCAGCGTTCCCGAAGCATGCGCGGTGGCGGCTTCGGCGACCGCCTGCAGGTTGGGTTGCGCGCGGTCGCCCAGGTACATCGCATCGACTTCCTTGCCCGAATAGATGTCCTTGCGCTCGGGCCCGTCGGCCTTGAGGATCGCCAGCGCGCCCTTGTTGAAGGCGCGGAAGATCGAGTGGTCGACCAGCACGTAGCTGCCGGGCACCTCGAGGTGGAAATCCATGATCGCGGCGCCGCCGGACGGGATCAGCGTGGTCTGCACGTTTTCCTGGAAGCGGGTGCCGCCCTCGAACCAGACCTTGTCGAAGATCTCGCCGATCACGTGGAAGCTCGACACCAGGTTCGGACCACCATTGCCGACGAACAGGCGCACGGTTTGGCCGGTGTTCGCCTTCAGCGCGTTGTCGCCGGTCAGCGCGCCTTCGCGGCCGTTGAACAGCACGTAGGTCGGCTTCTCGTCGATCGCCTTGTCCATGTCGAAGGGCTGCAGGCCCTTCTCGCGGTACTTGCCGGTCGTGTAGAAATCGCCCTGCATCACGTAGTACTCGTGGTCCACCGGCGGCAATCCGCCCGGCGGTTCGACCAGGATCAGGCCGTACATGCCGTTGGCGATGTGCATGCCCACCGGCGCGGTCGCGCAGTGGTAGACGAACAGGCCGGCGTTCAATGCCTTGAAGGTGAAGCGCGACACGTGGCCGGGCGCGGTGAAGCTCGAAGCGGCGCCGCCGCCGGGGCCGGTGACGCCGTGCAGGTCGATGTTGTGGGGCATCTTGCTGTCGGGCATGTTGCGCAGGTGGAACACCACCGTGTCGCCCTGGCGCACGCGGATGAACTTGCCGGGCACGGTGCCGCCGAAGGTCCAGAAGGTGTAGGTGACGCCTTCGGAGATCGGCATTTCCTTCTCGACCACGTCGAGCTCGACGATGACCTTCGCCGGGTAATCGCGGTTCAGCGGCGGCGGCACGTTGGGCGGGTCGGTGAGCACGGCTTCGATGTCCTTGCCCTGCGGCGGGCCGAAGTCGCCCTTGAGCGAACCGCCGGTATCGGCCGCGGCGGGATGCGCGGCATTCGCGTCGGTGTCCGCGTCCTGCTTGCGGCAGCCGGCGATGGCGACCGCCAGCAATGCACAAGCCAGGAACGGCAGGTAACGGTGCGCACGGATCGTGATCATGGACGAATCCTCCGGCTTCAGAAGGGAATGGACATGCCCGCGACGGGCGCCGTGGAGGCGTTCGGTCCATCCTCGCCGGGAGATCCGGCAAAAGCGGTCAATGCCGCGGCCAGTACGGCGACGAAGATCGGGGCGAGATAGAGGTGGCGGCGGAGATTGCGGATTCGCATGGCTGGCTCCTGGTGGATTCGGTCCCTGTGTCGGCGCGCAGTCTGTGCCTCCCGTTCCCGCGGCGGATTGATCTGGATCAATCCGGGCCGATTGCGTGCGCGCTTCCGCGCCGGCGGTTGACCCAGGTCAAGACGGGCCCGTGGCGGCTGGCCGAGGCTGCGCGCAGTCCCGTCGCGAGGCCGTGTCATGCCGCACCAGAACCACCTGTCGTCGCTGCTCGCAGCGTTGCTGGTCGCGGCCCCGGCCTGCGCCCCGGCGGCCGGCGCGGAGCCGGGCGTGCGGTTCGAATGGAACGCACGCCTGCGCCAGGAAACGGTCGACGACGACGCCTTCGCGCGCGGCGCGGACGCGATCACGCTACGCCTGCGGGCGGGGCTGCGCATGCATGCCGCCTCCGGTTTCGATGCCCTGCTCGAGGGCGAGGGCATCGCCGCAGCGGGCGCCTACAACAGCGGCGCGAACGGCCGCAGCGACCGTCCCGCGATCGTCGATCCGCGCGGCGCGGAGTTGAACCAGGCCTGGGTCGGCTGGCGCAACCAGGCGTTCGCGATCACCGGCGGGCGGCAGCGATTGCAGTTCGACAACCAGCGCTGGATCGGCAACAGCGGCTGGCGCCAGAACGAGCAGACCTTCGATGCGCTGGCGATGGAGTTCGCGCCGCGCACGGACATCGCCCTGCGCTACGCCTTCCTCGACCGCGCGCATCGGGTCAACGGCGACGAGGCGCTGGATCCGCTCGCGCGCGAACGCGCGCTGTCCGACCACCTGTTCAACGCCACGTGGAAACCCGGCAGGCAGCAACTCACCGGCTACGGCTACCTGCACGAGGACCGCGATGTCGCCACCGCGTCCAGCGCGACCTGGGGCCTGCGCTGGAGCGGATCGCATCCGGTCGGCGACATGGGCTTCGGCTGGGCGCTGGAAGCCGCGCGCCAGCGCGACCACGCCAACGCGCCGCAGTCCTTCTCGCACGCCTACTGGTTGTTCGAACCGGCGCTGACCGTGCAGGGCGTCACCGCGCGCATCGGTTGGGAACACCTCGGCGGCGATGGCGCGCATGCGCTGCAGGCGCCGCTCGGCACGCTGCACGCGTTCAACGGCTGGGCCGACAGGTTCCTGTCGACGCCGGCGAACGGACTCGATGATCGCTACCTCGGCCTGGGCGGGGCATTCGGGCGCGAACGCGCCGGCGCACGCGCCACCTGGCAATTCGCCTGGCACGACTACCGCGCCGACCACGGCGACGCGCGTTACGGCCGCGAATGGGATGCCTCGCTGGGCGTGCCGCTGGCCAGGGGCGTGAACGCGATGCTCAAGTTCGCCGACTACCACGCCGATGGCTTTGCCGCCGACACCCGCAAATTGTGGCTGCAGCTCGAATACAGCGGCAGCCGTTGATCCCCGCCACGAGGAACCGACCGATGATCCTGCCCGAACCCGCCCCGACTGCCGTGCACCCGTTCGATGCCCGCGGCATCGGCCGGCGCTTCCGCCACGCCGCGATCGTCGGTGCGCTGGATGCGCTGCAACCGGGCGAAGCGATGCGCTTCGTCAACGACCACGATCCGCTGCCGCTGCTGGCGCAGTTGCGCGAACGCTACGGCGATGCGCTCGACATCGCCTACCGGCAGCGCGCGCCGGACGGGGTGGTGATCGATTTCGCCGTGGTCGGCATCGTTGCTGAAAAGGATGGTCGCGACTGCTGCGGCAGTTGCGGCTGAAACTCCGTGGCCGTGGACGAAATCGAGCGCATCCGGGGCTGGCGCTGCATCGGCTGCGGCAAGGTCGATGCGCCGCGGCCCTGCGTCGGCGTGTGCCAGGACCGCAAGGTCGAACTGGTGGATGCCGCCGATTACGACGCCTTGCTGGCGAGGATGCACGCGCTGGAAGCGGCGCTGGCGCTGATCGCGCACATCACGCCACGCGAGGAAGCATTGCCGGCCTCGTGGCGCGCATTGCAGGAACGGGCGCGCGCCTTGCTCGGTTGATCAGGCCTGCAACCGCGCCGACAGCCGCGCGCGGCCGGGTCCCGGGTCGATGCCGTGCGCCGCGAGCCAGTCGCGGTCGAACAGCGTTTCCGCGTAGCGTTCGCCGCGGTCGCAGAGCAGGGTCACGATGCCGCCGCCTTCGCCGCGCGCGCGCATCGCCGACGCCAGTTCGAGGCAGGCGATGAAATTCGTGCCGGATGATCCGCCGTAGCGCCGGCCGAGCAATTCCTCCAGCAGCCAGGTCGCGGCGATCGAATCCGCGTCATCGACTTCGACCACGTCGTCGACCACGTCGAACAGGAAGCCGGGTTCCACCTTCGAGCGGCCGATGCCCTCGATCAAGGTCGTCTTGCTCGCCGTCGCGCCGGGATCGCGGCTGCGCCAGCCGTGCACGAAGCCGCTGCCCGTCGGTTCGGCGACGCACAGGCGCGTGTCCAGCCCGCGATAGCGCAGGTAGCGGCCAATGGTGGCGGAAGTACCGCCGGTGCCCGCGCCGCACACGATCCACGCCGGCCGCGGGTGCGGTTCGCGTTCGAGCTGGCCGATGATCGATTCGGCGATGTTGTTGTTGCCGCGCCAGTCGGTGGCGCGTTCGGCCAGCCCGAACTGGTCGAGGAAGCAGGCACCGCCTGCGGCGATTTCGCGCGCCCGCGCTTGCGTGCAAACGCCCGCATCGGTGAGTTCGCAGCGGCCGCCGAGCGCGCGCACCGCCTCGATCTTCGCCGGCGCGGTGCAGGCCGGCATCACCGCCACGAACGGCAGCCCGAGCAGGCGCGCGAACCAGGCTTCGGAGATCGCGGTGCTGCCGGAGGACGCATCGACCACCACCTGCCCCTCGCGCAGGCGGCCGTTGCACAGCGCGTACAGGAACAGCGAGCGCGCGAGCCGGTGCTTGAGGCTGCCGGTCGGGTGCGCGGCCTCGTCCTTGAAGTAGAAATCGATGCCCGCGAATGCCGGGAAACGCATGTGCAGCAGGTGGGTATCGGCCGAACGCGCGGCCTCGCGGTGCAGGCGATCGATCGCCGTGGCGGACCAGGCGCGGTGGTCGCGGATCGACGCCTTTGCATCGATGGCCCGGTTCATCGCGATAGCTCAGACCGTGCGCGAGAAGCGCGGCGTTTCGACGGCGGACGGCTGGCCGAGGTAGCGGTCGAAGCACATCGCGATATTGCGCAACAGCAGGCGTCCGCGCGAAGTCACCACGATCCGCTGTTCCTCCACCCGCACCAGCCCGTCTTCGTCCAGCGGCGCGAGCCGATCGAGCGCGTCGGCGAAGTACTCGGCGAAGTCGATCGCGTAGCGGCGTTCCAGCGCCGCCACCGGGATCTCGCCCTGGCACATCAGCGACTGGATCAGGTCGGCGCGCAGCTGGTCGTCCTCGTCCAGGCGCATGCCGCGGAACACCGGCAGCCGGCCTTCGTCCAGCGCCGATTGCCAACTCGGCAGGTCGCGCGGGTTCTGGCTGAAGCTGTCGCCGATGTGGCTGATCGCGGACACGCCGAATCCGACCAGGTCGCTGTCCGCATGCGTGGTGTAGCCCATGAAGTTGCGATGCAGGCCGCCGCGCGCCTGGGCCAGCGCCAGTTCGTCGTCGGGCAGGGCGAAATGGTCCATGCCGATGTAGAGGTAACCGGTCGCCGTGAGCTTCTCGATCGCGAGTTGCAGCAGCGCAAGCCTGGTTTCACCGCTGGGCAACAGGCTGGCGTCGAGTTGCTTCTGCGGCTTGAACAGGTGCGGCATGTGCGCATAGCCGTACACCGCCACCCGGTCCGGACGCATCCCGGCCACGGTATCGAGCGTGCGCGCGAAACCTTCGGTCGTCTGGTTCGGCAGGCCGTAGATCAGGTCGACGTTGACCGAACGGAATCCGTGCGCGCGGCAGGCATCGACCACCGCGCGGGTCTGTTCCACCGACTGGATGCGGTTCACCGCTTCCTGCACCGCCGGGTCGAAGTCCTGCACGCCGAAGCTGGCGCGGTTGAAGCCGGTCTTCGCCAATTCGGCGATGTCGTCGGCATCGACGAAGCGCGGGTCCAGTTCGATCGAGATGTCGCGGTCGTCGGCGCTCGAGAAACGGAACTGGCTGCGCAGGGTTTCCACGACTTCGCCGAGCTGCGCCGGCGACAGGAAGTTGGGCGTGCCGCCGCCGAAGTGCAACTGGATCACCTCGCGGTCGCGGTCGAACAATTGCGCGGTCAGCGCGATTTCGCGGTACAGCCGCACCAGGTAGGCATCGCCGCGCGCCTTGTCGCGGGTGATGATGCGATTGCAGCCGCAGTAGAAGCACGGGCTGGTGCAGAACGGCACGTGCACGTACAGCGACAGCCTGCGCGGGATCGGATCGCCGTTGCTGGCCTCGGCAGCCTGGCGCAATTCGTCCTCGCTGAAGCCGGGATGGAACTGCGGCGCGGTCGGGTACGAGGTGTAGCGCGGCCCCGGCCGGTCGTAGCGACGCAGCAGGTCGGCGCTGAATGCGATGGATTGCGGCTCCATGCCGCGTACCCTAGACGGCCGCGGGCGCCGGGGCTTTGACCTGGATCAACCCGGGCACGCTTGTGCGCCGGGAAATTCGCATTCAGCGGCGCAGGCGTTCGATCAACGCCATCGCGGCGGCCGGGTTGCGCTCCTTTGCGGCGCTGATGAAGTACACGAACACCTCGCGCGCAGTGGCGGGCGGCGATTCTGGCGCAATGCGGGACAGGTCGTCCGGCGTTCCGCCTTCGGCCCAGCGTCGCGCACGCTTCGCCCAGGCATCGAGTTCCTGCGCGGGATAACCGCTCGCGATGCCGCTGCGCGAGCGCATCAGGCGCGCATAGACGAAGGGCGCGGTGATGTCGGCGAAGGACGGGTATTCCGGCGAATCGGTGTACACCGTGGCGAATCCGTGCTTCCGCATCAGCACGATGAAGCCTGCATCGACGAACGCGGGGTCGCGCACGTCCAGCACGTGGCGCAATGCGCGGCCATTCGCGGTTTTCGGCAACAGCGTGCAGAAGGCTTCGAACGATCCGCGATCCAGCTTCAGTCCGGCATCGAACTGCCAGACCAGCGGCCCGAGCCTGTCGCCGAGCTCGGCGATGCCGCCGATGAAGTCTTCGACCTGCGGCCCGGTCTTCGCCAGCGATTTCGCCTGCATGATCCGCATCGGCGCCTTGGCCGAGAACACGAAGCCGTCCGGGGTTTCGTCGCGCCATTTCGCGTAGGTCGCGGGCTTCTGCGTGCCGTAGTAGGTGCCGTTGATCTCGATCGCGCTGACGTGGCGGCTGGCATATTCCAGCTCGCGCCGCTGCACCAGGCCCTTCGGATAGAAATTTTCCCGCCACGGCGCGTAGGTCCAGCCACCGATCCCGACGCGGATGCCGTCGATCGGGCCGGGCGCATCGCCGGAAAGTTCCATTGCGGCGTCAGCGCTGCCGCAGCGCATAGGCGACGGTATCGAGTTTCGACACGCCGGACACGAAGCCCGGGTGTTCCGGCGGGATGTGCCGGCGTGCGCGCAGGTCGATGTCCCAGTCGCGGCCGAACAGCGCGCGCACTTCGTCTTCCGGCACCGAGAACGGCGGGCCGTCGCGCTCGGCCTGCGGGTATTCCAGCGACACCAGCAGGCCGCGGCAGCCGGGAGGCAGCTTCGCATACAACTCGCTGGCGTAACGCAGGCGCAGTTCCGGTGGCAGCGCGATCAGCGCGGCGCGGTCGAACACCGCGCTGCAGTCGCGCAATACGGCTTCATCCAGCGCGAACGCATCGCCGCAGATCAGTTCGATTTCGCCGGCGCGGTAATGCGTGCCGGATCCGGTTTCGCGGATTTCGGGCGCCTGGTGGTGTTCGGCGAAGAACTGCTCGACCGCGAGTTTCGACAATTCCACGCCGAGCACGCGATAGCCCTGCGACGCGAGCCAGAGCATGTCCAGCGATTTGCCGGCCAGTGGCACGAACACGCGCGTGCCGGCGGGCACGCCGAGCGAGGGCCAGTATTCGGTCAGCAATGGCGTCGGCGCGGCCTGGTGGAAGCCGATCTGGTTGTCGGTCCAGCGTTGGTGCCAGAAATCAGGTTCCATGAAACGCCCCTCTCCCGGCCTGCGGCCACCCTCTCCCGCGCAAGAGGGGAGAGGGAACATCAAAAGCACGACGCATTGTCTTCCCCTCTCCCCATTGTGGGAGAGGGTGCCCCGAAGGGGCGGGAGAGGGGTCATTCAACAGAAAGCCCATCCACCTTCTGCCAGCCCCGCGGCAACAGCCCGCCACGCGCGCCGCGCGCGCCGATGTAATCGTCCAGCTCCCTGAACGACAGCGTCATCGTGCGGCTGCCGGATTTCACCTGCAACTTGCCGCCCGGCGGCACCACCGCGACCGCGACCACGCGCTCGGTTCCGCGTTTCGCCTTCGGGATCTCGATGATCTTGTTGCCCTTGCCCTTGTCGAGTTCCGGCAGGTCGGACAGCGCGAAGGCGAGCACGTGGCCGGCACTGGTCACGGCGACGATGCGATCGGCAGCCATGTCATTGACTGCCGCCGGCTGCAGCGTGCGCGCGCCTTCGCCGAGCGAGAGCAGCGCCTTGCCGGCCTTGTTGCGGCCGGTGAGGTTCTCGAAGCGGGTGACGAAGCCGTAGCCGTGGCTCGATGCGATGACGAAGCGCGCATCGTTGTCGCCGCTGGCCAGCGCCTGGAAGGCCGCGCCCGCCGGCGGCGAGAAACGCCCGGTCAACGGTTCACCGTTGCCGCGCGCACTCGGCAGGGTGTGCGCGGCGGTCGAATAGCTGCGGCCGGTGGAATCGAGGAACGCCACCTGCTGCGTGCTGCGGCCCTTCGTCGCCGCGAGCAGCGCATCGCCTTCGCGATAGCCGAGCGATGCGGCATCGACATCGTGGCCCTTGGCCGCGCGTACCCAGCCTTTTTCGCTCAGCACCACCGTGACCGGCTCGCTGGCGACCAGTTCGGTTTCGGCCAGCGCCTGCGCGGCCTCGCGCGCGACCAGCGGGCTGCGCCGCGCGTCGCCGAACTTCTTCGCGTCGGCCAGCAATTCGTCCTTGACCAGCTTCTTCAGCTTGGCCTTCGACTCCAGCGTCGCGATCAGGCGGTCGCGTTCGGAATCCAGTTCGTCCTGCTCGCCGCGGATCTTCATTTCCTCCAGCCGCGCGAGTTGCTTCAGCTTGGTTTCGAGGATGTAGTCGGCCTGGTCCTCGCTGAGCTCGAAGCGCGCGATCAGCGCCGGCTTCGGCTCGTCCTCGCTGCGGATGATGCGGATCACCTCGTCGAGGTTGAGGAAGGCGACCAGCAAACCTTCCAGCAGGTGCAGGCGGCGTTCGACCTTGTCCAGCCGGTGCTTCAGGCGGCGCGTCACCGTATCGGTGCGGAATGCCAGCCATTCGGACAGGAACAGCCTGAGGTTCTTGACCTGCGGGCGGCCGTCGAGGCCGATCACGTTGAAGTTGGCGCGGTAGCTCTTCTCGAGGTCGGTGGTGGCGAACAGGTGTCCCATCAACTGTTCGGCATCGACCCGGTTGCTGCGCGGCACCAGCACGATGCGCGTCGGGTTGGCGTGGTCGGATTCGTCGCGGATGTCCTCCAGCCACGGCAGCTTCTTCGCCCGCATCTGGGTGGCGATCTGCTCGATCACCTTGCTCGGCGAGACCTGGTAGGGGAGATGCGTCACCACGATGTTCGCGTGCTCCTTCACGAACACGCCGCGCGCACGGATGTTGCCGAGGCCGGTTTCGTACATCGCCAGCAGGTCCGCCGCCGGCGTGATGATTTCCGCGGCGGTCGGATAATCCGGGCCGCGCACGAATTCGCACAAGTCCCGCACCGTCGCATTCGGGTTGTCGAGCAGGTGCACGCAGGCATCGACCACTTCGCGCAGGTTGTGCGGCGGCACGTCGGTGGCCATGCCCACGGCAATGCCGGTGGTGCCGTTCAGCAGCAAGTGCGGCAGCCGCGCCGGTAGCCAGGTCGGTTCCTCCAGCGTGCCGTCGAAATTCGGCGTCCAGTCGACCGTGCCCTGGCCGAGTTCGCCCAGCAGCACTTCCGCGATGGGCGTGAGTTTCGACTCGGTGTAGCGCATCGCCGCGAACGATTTCGGATCGTCGCTGGAACCGAAGTTGCCCTGGCCGTCGATCAGCGGATAGCGGTACGAGAACGGCTGCGCCATCAGCACCAGCGCTTCGTAACACGCGGAATCGCCGTGCGGGTGGTACTTGCCGATCACGTCGCCGACGGTGCGCGCGGATTTCTTCGGCTTGGC
>Ga0209023_10001904_pt1 | contig 27059 bp, 14 predicted proteins | sample LakOneMetagenome_FD_187468 | JGI IMG/M metagenome (GOLD analysis project Ga0209023, IMG submission 187468) | Freshwater and sediment microbial communities from Lake Erie, Canada (SPAdes) (version 2) | ecosystem: Environmental > Aquatic > Freshwater > Lentic | place: Lake Erie, Canada...
ACCAAACGACGCCACTCCCGCTGCCGCCATTCCAGCCCCGCGGCCTACGAAAGGACACTGACAACCGCTACGCTGCCCGAAGCCGCTTAACCAGAAATCCCGTGTCCACTACGCGGGGGCAAGGCCCCCGAGTGTCTCGGCGAGGATGGCGATCGGTGTTGTCCGTTCTCATTTGATCTGACACAGGACCAGTGAGCTGAACTGCGGTGTATCAGATCGGATGAGAATTCCACTTGACCAGCTTTATCAGCCGATCTGATGCACGACCGAATTCGTCTGCGACGCTCGCCGCGACCGGGAGCAGCTCCGAGAATGGCTGTCACGAATGCGCCCCTTTCGCTAAATCGGCTTCGATGGTTATCATCGTTGTGTGACGATGAATAAGCGGGACACCTGCCTGGCCGGCAACACGTCCGACCTCGATGCCGCGGTGGCACTGTTCCACAGTCTCTCCGATGCGACGCGGTTGACGATCGTGCGCCGCCTGGCTGACGGGGAGGCGCGAGTTGTCGATCTGATCGGTGAGCTGGGGTTGGCGCAATCCACCGTCTCCGCGCACGTGGCGTGCCTGCGGGACTGTGGGCTGGTCACCGGCCGCCCAGAAGGCCGTCAGGTGTTCTATTCCTTGTCTCGCCCCGAGCTGCTGGACGTGCTCGCTGCGGCGGAAACGCTGCTGGCGGCCACCGGCAACGCGGTGGCGTTGTGTCCCACCTATGGAACCGGCGCCCGGGGTGCGGCGATCGACACCGAGGAGACGCGGCAATGAGCGATGCCTGTGGCTGCGGCAGCGACGAACCCCGCAGCGCCGAGGAGCAGGAGCGTGAACCCGAACGGCTCTGGCAGATCACAGAATTGCAGTTCGCCGCGCTCTCCGGGGTACTGCTGCTGGCGGCGTTGATCGCCAACCTGGTCGGCGCCGCCGACCCGGTGGTGCTCACGTTGGAGGCAGCGGCGCTGCTGGCCGGCGCCTATACCTTCGTGCCGTCCACCCTGGGGCGGCTGGCCAAGGGCAAGATCGGGGTCGGCACGCTGATGACCATCGCCGCCGTGGGCGCGGTGCTGCTCGGCGAGGTCGGTGAGGCCGCGATGCTGGCGTTCCTGTTCTCCATCAGCGAAGGCCTGGAGGAATACTCGCTGGCCCGCACCCGCCGCGGACTGCGCGCACTACTGTCGCTGGTGCCCGATGAGGCCACCGTTCGCCGCGACGGCACCGAAACAACCATCGCGCCAACAGAATTGCGCATCGGTGACCTCATGGTCGTCAAACCCGGAGAACGAGTCGCCACTGACGGCATCATCACCCGGGGCCGCACCGCCCTGGACCTCTCGGCCATCACCGGCGAATCAGTGCCCGTTGAAGCCGGCCCCGGTGATGAGGTGTTCGCCGGGTCGATCAACGGAGCCGGCGCCCTCGAAGTAGAAGTCAGCACCACCGCCGAGGACAATTCCCTGGCCCGCATCGTGCGCATCGTGGAAGCCGAGCAGTCCCGCAAGGGCGCCGCCCAACGTTTGGCTGACCGCATCGCCAAACCCCTGGTCCCCGCCGTGATGATCGCCGCCGCCCTGATCGCCGTCGCGGGGAGCCTGCTCGGTGACCCCGCCACCTGGATCGAACGCGCTCTGGTGGTGCTGGTCGCCGCCTCGCCCTGTGCTCTGGCGATTTCGGTACCGGTCACGGTCGTCGCCGCCATCGGCGCCGCCAGCAAGCTGGGCGCCCTGGTCAAAGGTGGCGCCGCGCTGGAAGCGCTGGGCAGGATCCGTGGGGTCGCCCTGGATAAGACCGGTACCCTCACCGCCAACCGGCCCACCGTCATCGAGGTGGCCACCACCCCCGACGTCACCCCCGAGCACGTCCTGGACCTCGCGGCCGCCGTAGAGGCCCGCAGTGAACACCCCCTGGCCGCGGCGATCCTGGCCGCCGCCGGCACCGTCACCCCCGCCGCCGACGTCGAGGCAGTCACCGGCGCCGGACTCACCGGCCACCGCGACGGGCACCGCATCCGGCTGGGCCGCCCCGGCTGGCTCGACCGAGGTCCGCTCACCGCCGAGGTCACCCGGATGCAGCAGGCCGGAGCCACCGCCGTCCTGGTCGAAGACAACGGACAGGTGATCGGTGCCATCGCCGTGCGTGACGAATTGCGGCCCGAGGCAACCGAAGTCATCACCCAGCTGCGCCGCGACGGCTACCAGGTGGCGATGCTCACCGGCGACAACCACGCCACCGCGGCCGCCCTGGCCCGCGAAGTCGGCATCGACACCGTGCACGCCGATCTGCGCCCCGAAGACAAAGCCCGACTGATCGAACAGCTCCGCACCCAGCGCCCCACCGCGATGGTCGGCGATGGCGTCAACGACGCCCCCGCACTGGCTACCGCCGACCTCGGCATCGCGATGGGCGCCATGGGCACCGACGTCGCCATCGAAACCGCCGACGTCGCACTCATGGGTGAAGACCTACGCCACCTGCCACAAACATTCACCCATGCCCGCCGCGCCCGACGGATCATGCTGCAAAACGTCGGCCTATCCCTCGGACTGATCATTGTGCTGATGCCGCTGGCTTTGTTCGGGGTGCTCGGGTTGGCCGCCGTCGTGCTCGTCCATGAACTCGCCGAAATCGTGGTCATCGCCAACGGTGTGCGCGCCGGCCGCACCACAGCACTGACCGCACTCACCGCACAGCGGTCAACCAACCTAGCCACCGCGACCGCAGTGGGTGCCCCGTCGTGACCACCGATGGCACACACCCATGATCCTGTCGTCGGTTCTGCCCGCGATCGGGCTGTTCATCGTCACCAACATCGACGACATCATCGTGCTTTCACTGTTCTTCGCCCGCGGCGCAGGACAACGCGGGACCACCTCCCGGATCACCGCCGGCCAATACCTGGGATTCGCTGGAATTCTCGGCGCCGCCGTCCTCGTGACCCTAGGTGCGGGCGCATTCCTGCCGCCCGACGTCATCCCGTTCTTCGGACTCATCCCCCTCGCCCTGGGACTGAAGGCGGCTTGGCAAGCCTGGCGCGGAAACGGTGACGATGATGGTGACGCGAAGGTTGCGGGCAAGACCGTCAGCGTCTGGGCGGTCGCTGGCGTGACCTTCGCCAACGGCGGCGACAACGTCGGCGTCTACGTCCCGGTCTTCCTCAGCGTCGGACACGCAGCCGTCGTGGCCTACTGCGTCGTCTTCCTTCTTCTCGTCGGGGTGCTGGTGGTCATCGCCAGATATGTTGCCACCCGCCGCCCGATCGCGGAGATCCTCGAACGATGGGAACACATCCTGTTCCCGATTGTTCTGATCGGACTGGGTATTGTCATCCTGATCGGCGGCCTAGCTTTCTAGCTCGTCTAGTATTTCCATCTACGTATGCCTCACGGTCGGCTGGCAATGGGTTTTCCTACGAATATGGTTGCAAGATAAAGACTTTTGCATCAGGTATGAACGATCATTGATTTATCGCGGGACTTCCGGATGATCTGCTGGTTGTTCAGCCAGCCGTCGAGGGCCGCGGTGGTCGCCGTCTCATCCTCGGCGCCGAACACTGCGTTCGCGGCTGCCAAGAGAGCTACGCGGGCGACACTGGGATCGCCGGTGCGGTTCAACAATGCTGGCCGCTGGTCAATGATGACTGCGGCCATCCGGACTGTTTCGACGTAGGTGGCGATGTGCAGGTTGACCGTTGAGATGCTGGCCCATCGCCCCCGTAATGCGATACCGGTGGCCGCGCTATCACCGAGACCGTCATCCCGTCGGAATCGGCGCTGCCGCAGCACTATACGTGATGCGTCGTTGATCGCTAGCTCAACGATGTCGGGGGCATTGCGCTTGGCCAGGGCATGATGTGCCCTGGCAGATCGGGCAACAGCTGGATGGTGTTTCAGTGACATCTGATCGTCCCATCGCTGGGCGGAGGGGCCAATCCAGCGGCCGTGGCGATGACAGACGGTGAGGTGGTCGGGCAACCAGCAATGGACCGGCTGGGGCACCCCTCGCCGTGCTGTGCAGTACCGGCAAATCGGGCGGGCACGTGCCCGCTGGCGGGTGAGATCACGTTCATCAGCGGTCAGGCCCCGCAGTCGGGCGCAGAGGACATGTCGTGGGTAGCCGCTGAGGCGGGCGAGGCGCTCAGGGTCGACGTAATGGCTCTCGCGTGCGGCGTAGTCGCGCAGGCTTTGGGGTGGGATTCTGTTGGCGTGGGCGAGTCGGGTGGTGAAGGAGTACACGGTCTCATCGCGAAATGCGGTGACTGACTGCGGAAGTGGTCGTGGTGGGAGTCGGGGCCAGTCGGTGATCACTGCTATCCGGCGCTGCGTTGGGCTGAGGCCTGAGCCGCGTAGTCGATGAGGACGCTGTCCAAGCCCTCGCGGTCGATGTGTTCGGTGTGGTCCAGCATTGCCCGGATGGCTGCCGAGCGGATGAGGTGGGCGAGGCTTCCGATCATTCCGCCGGTGCGCTGGTGCAGGTGTTTCGTCTGGCGCACGAGCGTGCCCGGCTCGTGTCGGTGCAGTCGCAGGGTTCCCTCCATCGCGGCGACCAGAGCCCGCCACTCCTGCCCATACGGGAAGGCCGCTGTGTTGATGACACCGCAGCGCCCGGCAAGCTGGCGGCCGCGAGTACCGGTAAACACTCCGGAGCGTTCGACGTCAATGCCGGCGTAGACGAAGGTCGCGGGCAGGTGTTCGGTGAAGTACTTGAGGTGATCGGAAAGTTCTTCTCCGGCACGGGTATCGAGATTGAGGTTATGGATCTCGTCGACGACCACTATGTCGGTACGCGCATCGATGAGCACTTGGCACACCGCGTCGGCGATATCGGTGACGTTCATCCGTCGTACCGGTGGAAGCCCGAGGAAGCGGGCGAATTCCATTGCGAGCTTGCGTGCTGAGCCCTTCGGTGGAGCGGTCACGTAGACGACAGGGATGCGGGTTTTGTCCGAGTAACGGGTGCGGATCCGAAGTTCGTGGAACCGGCCGAGTTGTTTGATGGCCGTGGTCTTTCCGGTGGCTGCGCCACCGGAGACGATCAGCCCTCGCCGGGCGCCGATCTCGCGTTGATTCAGCAAAGTGAGCAGCTGACCCTCGTTGGTGATCTTCTGGATCGCCGAGGTGGTCACCACGACGAGCTCGGAATGGTGGGCCACCCTGGCCTCGTTGTAGGCGATCCGATCAGCATCGTCGAGATCGGACCAGTCTTGGTCGGGCAGCAAGGTGAATTCAGGCCGGTCAGCGTCAATGAACCGTCGCCACCCTTCCAGGGTTGTCGTCGGCTGCCGGCGCTCCTCGAGTTGACTGATCGGACTCACCAATGCCACTGCTCGGCCTCCTTACGTGCGTCGAACACCGGCAACGGGATGACATCAGCAAGATCGTCATCGTCGGAGTTCGCTGGCCTGTCGGTGCTCACCTCAGACGGTTCCTGGTTCTGGTTGGTGCCCTCGACACTGGGGTGTGGCCAGGACGGCTCGGGGATGGATCGGGCCCTGGCGGCTGCGCGTCGAGCTGCTGGCGGGTCCTGCTGGGTGTCGGGGCCGCGTTCGGCACGGTCCAGCAGGGCGTCGGCCGCCGCCGCGATCTCGGCTTCGGTCACCGGATCTGCGCCCCTTTCGGCGACGATCGCTTGGGCCTGTTTCCACACGGTGTCCCCGAACGGCACTGCAGCGGTGCGCATGTGGGTCCAGGTCGCGGTGATCCAACCGTCGTCGTGGTGATTGCGAACCCAAATCTGAGAGACGTCATAGGGGTCGTAATGAACCTCCCACCGGCCGTTGCGGGAACGAACCCCAGAGTCGACTCGCCGGTACGGGTTCAATGCCCGGGCATCGTAGGTCCGGTGATTGACCCGGATACCCGCTGAGCCGATGGTGCGCCACGTCGCGGGCAACAACTCGATGTAAGCATCAGCGCTCAGAGGCACCGGGACGTAACCAGCGACTTCGACCAGGGCCGCGAACTTCTCGTTCGGCGTCAGCGCTTTGCCCGGGGTCACCGGGTCACGTAGTCCGTCGTGGGGACGGTTCTGCCACACCGCGACGAGCCACTCATCGAGCAACGCCTGCAGTTCCACCAGCGACCACACTGCGTCCTGGTCGGCGTTCTTGCCGCGACGTTCCACGCTGGAACCGACATACCCGGCGACATACTGGGCGAACAATGTACCCACCGACTGCAGGGTGCGTTCCACCTTCGGTTTGTCGGTGGGCTGATCCGGATGAGCGGGTTGCAGGTTGATGCCCAGTGAGCAGCACGCCTGCTCAAATGTCTTGGAGAGAAACGCTTTCCCGTGATCACAGACGATGGTCTCGGGAGCGATCACCGGGCGAGCCGCGGCATCGGCGAGCCGTTGATCGATATCGGTCAAACGCCGATGCGGCAACACCGAGCGTGACAACCGCAACGCATCGGACCAACCCGGGCGCATCGGCTCTGGGGTCAGCGCCTTGGCCAACAGCAGCGCGGCATCGACGGCCTTGGTGGTGGGCCGCAGAACTGCCGCCGGGATCGAGCGGGTGACGTTGTCGACCATGGCGGTCAGCTCCACCCGATCGACTACACCGTCGTCAAGGACCACCCGCACGTCCAGCGGGGTGGAGTCGATTTCCACCATTTCACCGGGACGGGCCGCGGTTACCGTGCCGAAGGGGCCGTCGGGTTGCTTGGCCAATGACCTGCGAGTACGGGCGGAACCGAAGGTGTGTTTGCCTTCCTCCAGGCGTTTGACGAGCCGGTAGAAGGTCGCCTGTGACGGGGCCTTCGGGGCGTCGTCGGGACCGTATTCGGCCAACAGCGCCTTCTCCAGCTTGCGCTGAAGTCTGCTCACCGTGCCGGTTGATAGCTCAGTTTCGTTGTCGATCAGACGCCGGACCACGGCAACGACACGCTCATCGACACGGCCCAACACTGGACGTTTGGCGAGATAGCGGCCGTCCACCAATCCCAGAAGACCTTTGGCCTCGTAGCGAGATCGCTGACGCTGCAGGGTGATCAACGCCAGATCGTGACCGGCTGCTCGAAGCTCCTCAAGCTTGGTCAGCTCCCTCTGGCGAAGGGATCGGACCGCCGGATCGAACTCTGGCCGGATTGGCTGCCCAGGCGGACTTTCGGGTCGGCGCCCGGTCAATACCTCAACGATGTGCTGCTCCCACCATCGTGCGCGATCAGCGACCTCCTCGGGGACACCTTCGAGCGCCTCAACAGACCACAGCACCGGTCGTGACCCCGCCAGAACCTCCAGAGTCGAATCGGCCAATACCATCGACAGGGGAACGGTTGTGCGTTCACCAACAGCGTCGACAAGCCGTACCGATCCTCCGGCCAGACTTGCGACCGTGAAAACCCGTGAACCTAGACGGATTTCATCGCCTTCACGGATCACACCGCCTCGAAGCGAACTCATAACGCTGCCGCGCTCACTGCCGTCCGATCGTCGAGGACCGTCCGGGACAGATCGACCACCAAGCGTCGATGCCAGAGCAGATGGAACAGCACAGGCAGCACCACCAGCGGGTCGCCCACCGCCGTCGCGCCCTCCAGAAGGGGCTGCTCGCGGGCGAAACAGCTCAACAGTTCTGCCGCCACGCCAGGTCGCAACGCTCTCGGATGCCGGTACCCAGACAGCCACCGCAGGTTCGCCGCCAGCACAGGGTCCAATACACCGACGCGCCGGTACTGCCAGCCGGCCGCAATGCACACGACCTCCGAGCGGGCGAACAACTCCGCATCAGACTCAGGAATCCGGTCATCGGGACGAACATCGACGATCACGACCGTGCCGTCGGATCTGCGAGCGTAGTAGTCGGGCACATGATGACGGCCATCGGGCCATCGCAGCCGAAAAGGTTGGGAGGCAACGCCAACGGTTTCAGGATTAGCATCCAATGCCATCAGCTGATCCCGCTCAACCCACGATTCATAACCGATGTGCCGGCGCGTCGTCGCGAACCACCACAGCCCAGGAAAATTCCGTTGCCCACGAAACGACGGAAACGACCGCACCGGCTCGCAATCGACATCGAACCGGATCCCATGAGCCAACTCCAATGGAAGACGGGAAGTCCCATCCACGTCGGCTACCTCAAACACCGCATCGCACCGGCCCGCGGCAACAGCATCACCGGCCAGCATCGACATGCCCAGAACGGTACCGGCTGTATCAGATCAAATGAGAAAGGCGCGCCGATGTGTCACATCAAATGAGAATGCTTCAGATCGGATGAGAACTGACAGGTGTGGTCTGTGTCAGTTCGTTCAGGGTGCCTAAACGAGCTTCGAGCGCGGCGAGAACGGGCCGCAGGTAGTTGCGGAGATGCGTCGGCGTGACGTGTCTGCCGGGCGTGTAGCCGCGAAATACCCAGCGCGGGCCGACCATCAGCTCAACGGGTCGATTCAATAGCCCAGCGCCGCAAGGCAATTCGTCACAGTGACGTATTGCTGGTGACGCGGGGACAGGGAGGGGTGGGTGGTCGAACGGCGGCACTACGGTCGGCCGCGTGGGGCACGTTCAAGCTTTCACCTAACACCCGAATCATTCATCAAGTGATTGAACTGCACGTCAACCTCGCCGTATGAATAACCGCTGCATGCAGCCCGTTGGGGAACGAGTGCACAGAATCAGCACCGTGACGTGCTCAGATCATCCAATCTGTCCGATCCGGAACTTTCTGAGAGTGCGGGGGAGTGCTGACCGGCGCACTCTCAACTTATTGTGGACGGCATCAGGCCAAGAAATCCACGACAACGTGAGAGTGCCGGATGAAATCCAGAAAGACTTGAGAGCGTCAGAGTGGCTCATCCGGTCGATCCAGTGGCGTCACGGGCACCGGATCGCGCCGTGCGCTTTCCATACGCGCGTCGCGCCGCGCAGCGGCGGATGTGCGAGCGTGCTGCGGGGGCGTAGCGCTACTGACCTACCATCAAATCGCTCGCAGGCACCCCGAGCGCCTCGGCGATACGAAATAATCGCTCGTACGGCAATCCGCGCTGGCCGCTTTCGACTCCGCTGAGCACGGAACGGTCCACACCGGAGGGGCGCCGTTAGTGGTCACGACCCCCTACAACATCTACAGCAGCTCCTGGATCGACGAGTCCGGGGTTGTTACCCGCACCGTTGACGTCCTGGGCGCTGCGTTGGTTGCGGTGCTTGGCGACACCGCGGCCAGGAAGTCGTCTGCGATCTTCGACCCCGCGGCGGTGAGGTCGACGGTGGCGAACCGGATGCGCCGTCCCTGGATGACGACCTCCTCGTCGAAGCGGCCGTCGATCACGGGATGCAACATCAGCCCCTCTGACGGGTTCTCGCCTTCGGTCGCCGCCTGGGACATCAGGTAGGCGTAGATCTGGTAGACGTAGTCGCTTTTCAGGGTCGTTGCGCGGTAATAGCCGGCCTTCGTGACGGAGGTGAACTTGGTGTCGATGACGATCCGGCGCGATCCTTGGCCGTCAGGGTTCGGATGTTCGAGGACGATGTCGAGCTCCATGTGCGGGAGCACAGCGTCCATACCGGCTGACGCGTCGGAGATGTCCCACTGCTGAGTAGGGCCGTGCTTTACCTTCCATCCTTTCCGCGTCAGGTGGTGCCGGTAGATCCCGTAGGAAGCATGCTCGAAGAGCGTGCGCAGGTAGTGGACGTCGTCCGCCGGCAACGGCAGGTGACGATCGCCCTCGTCTGTGGTCGGGATGGCGAAAGTAAGCAACAGCTCAGCGGTGGCCAGCATTGTCCGGTCGCGTTGGAGCAGGCGCTGCTGTCGCAGGTGGGGCACCTCCGCCAGTCGTGGACACGGACCCCGCACACCAGCGGTCTCCATCTGGCGGGCGAGAGAGCGGTACCGCGGCTCCCTGGGTAGGAGGACGGCGGCTCGTTCGAGCGCCGCTCGGACGAGCCGGTTGCAGGGGATGTCGGTGACGATCTCGTCGAAAGTGCAATTGACCTGGCCGCGGCTGAGCAGCTGCTGACGTTCGGTCGCGAGCTGGTTGATCCGCCCACGCACCCGCCGCTCGTTACGGGCCACGGAGCGGAACCCGACGGACAGACCACGATGGAGCCGCTGTGCGACCTCGTCGGCCAGCATTCGCGCCACCAGGTTCGGCAGCTCTTCGGGTGCGTCCTCAGCGGTGACCGGTCCGTAGCCCTCGGTGCGGAAAAAATCGGAGGCGAAGAACTGCAGAAGCCACAGGTTGCGGACCGGGATCTGCATACTCAGGCGCCGAGGAGCTTCTGGCAGGCCTCGTCGGCGAGGTCGGGACGGTCGAACCAATACTCCTCGAGCAAGGGGCGGACGTCGGTGTCGACGACGCGTTCCCACCATTGCTTGGTGTCCAGGCCGGTGGTGTCGAGCTCGACAGCAGGGGTGAAGTAGGAGTGGCCGACGCAGTACTGGCGCCCCAGCGCGCTGTCGTTGCTGATCTGCTCGTTGAGGACATGGACGCGCTGGCCGTAGACCTCCAACAGCTTGGGATCGTAGCCGAGTTGGCCGACGTACTCGACCCAATCCTCGTCTAGCCGGGGTCGGAGCTCGATGAACGCGAACCGGCGGCGCAGCGCCATGTCGACGATCGCCAGGGAGCGGTCGGCGATGTTCATGGTTCCGATGAGGTGCAGGTTGGATGGCACGTGGAACCGCTCATCGGGTGTGCGCGGGTACGCAAGTCGCATGGCCGAGCTCGGGTTCCGCTTGTCGGCCTCGATGAGGGTTAAGAGCTCGCCGAGGACTTGGGCGGGGTTGCCGCGGTTGATCTCCTCGATGACTAGCACGTAGTCGCGGGCGGGGTCGTCGGTTGCCTGGTGGCACGCTTGGAGGAAGGGCCCGTCCTCGAGGGTCAGCGCGCCACCGGTGCTGCTGGTGGTAGGGCGCCATCCGCGAACGAAGTCCTCGTAGGCGAGTGAGGGATGGAACTGGAGGATCTGGACGCGTCTGGTGTCACGTTCGTTGCACAGCGCCCAGCCGAGTCGGCGGGCGAGCCAGGTCTTGCCGGTGCCGGGAGGGCCCTGGAGGACCAGGTTCTTTTTCGATCGGAGTCGTTCGAGCATCGGCTGGAGCTCGTCCTCGGCGAGGAAGCAGCCGTCCTCGCGGATCGAGGTGACGTCGTATGGATCGTCCGGCTCCTCGGCGATCTCGGCGACTTCAGCAAGGGGCGCATCGGTGAGCGGTTGCCCCGCAGTGTGATCGTGCGCGCCGTGAGTGCCCAGGGCGTCGACCCAGGCGGCGTAGGAGAGTTCGCAGATCTTGTTGTACGGCGTGGAGGATGAGGCCAGCCAGCTTTGGAGTGTTTCGGTGTTGGCGAGGAACTGCTCGCCGGTGATCTTCGCGCCGAGTGCGAGCTTGGTGACTACGTCGGGCAGGTCCTTCTTGATGAAGGCGACGTTGACGTTGTCGTAGGCGGCGAAAGTGGTGGGCCGGATCCAGTACAGGCCCATCGTCAGCAGCCGGGTGTGGCTCATCGGACATTCGTCGAAGGCGCTGACCAGATCTTCTCGGGTGTTCTCGTCGGCGTTCCTCGCATAAGCGACCGCGGCGGCAGCGAGCCGCCACAGCGTGTCGATGTCGTGTGGTCCGCGGTCGATCTCCCAGCGGATGAACCACGACTTGAGGTTGTTGGCGACCGGGACGCCCGAGAATTGGGTCGGCACCGGCGCGGTGACTCCGAACTCGCCGGCGAACGCTTCGGCGATCGCTGCGCGGGCGTCTTGCTTGATGCCTCGGTTGAAGCTGGCGAGCACGGTGAAGGGGTCGACGTCACGCAGTGGGCCGTAGCTGCCGTCGAGGCGGTGGTCGCCCTTGAGGTACTTGAACAGGTGCGGGAAGCCCGAGGCGTCGGCGACTGACCAGACCTTCTGGAGCAGGGCTTCGCGATCGTTGGCGTAGCCGAGGATCCGGTCGGCCAGTTCGGGATAGAAGGTCGTCCAGGTGAAGTCGGCTGTCATCGTTGTCGGCTTGGCGATGATCTGCTCGACCTCTTCGCGGCCGGTGTTGATCTTGAACAGGGTGATCAGAGAGCTGATCTCGTTCTGTGCCGCCTCGGATAGTTCGTCACGAGGCACGTCGACGGCCAGCCACTCGACAGGTCGCCAGTGGCGGTGGATGTCAGCTTCCGGCTGGAACTGGTAGGCGCCGTTGACACTGCCGATGTTGAGCGTTCGCTTGTTGCGGTTCGGGGAGACGATGACGTCGCCGACCTTGATCTCGTGGACGAAGCGGTACAGCGTGCCGGCCGAGCCGGCGATCGACTTCTGCTCGACCGCAGGCATGGTCTCGGCGAGGCGCTGCTTGAACGCGTCCCGCGAAGCTGACAGCTGCGAGAGATCCCCAGTGTCGTCCCAGCCAATGCGGACGGCCCCGTCAGCGACGGGATCGATGTCGGCCTGGTCGTTGTGAATGCCCCACATCGTGTGGTCGGTCGGGCCGGTGCTCATCGGTCACATCCTCCGGGTTCAGACATCGTCCCCATGCTCTCAGCAAAGGGCGACAAGGTCGCCTCAAATCCGATCGTCCCAACCTGACCAGCACGCCGGGTGTGCCGCATGGTCAAGAGCCGTCCCGTAAGCCGGAGAGCAATGCCTCACCTGAGGTGATGTGGTTGCGTAGCTCGTCGACCAGTTGTCGCAGGCCGTCGCGGAGCTCAACTTGGTCGGCGGTGGCGTCGCTGATCCGTTGGTGGGCGTCGTCAGCGAGATCGTTAAGCGTTTTTTGTGCCAGCGCTGTCGCTTCTTCGCCGACGCTGACAAGTTCGGACTGGAGTTGTGCACGCTGCTGCACCGCCGCGTTCGCTGCGCGTTGTCGGTTGGCGAACTGTTCTGCGATGACGGCCAACTCTGCGATGACGGACACGCCAGCGGCTGCAGCCGCCATCCGGTCAACACCGGACGATGCTCCCAATGCGTCGGATGCGGGCGAAGTCAGCTTCAGGCCGCGACTCTGCTCGTAGTGCCGCAACGCGTTCAGGACCGCATCGCCAACCTGTCGCACCACCGGGGCGTAGATCAGCTCATCGTCGGATGCAGGCTCAGGTCCTGATGGCTCATGTCGCAATGTTGCGGCCATTTCCTCGAACCGCTGCCAGTCCGGCCGCATGCGTTCAGTCGCGACCGTATCTCCGACGCTGCGTAACAGCTTGTCGATGTCGCGTTTGAGGGCGGCGTACCAGGCGCCGAGAGACGTCTTCAACGCCTGCGCGAAACTCTGAGCCGGATCGGGACTGTCCACGGCGTCGCCAACGGCCGCCGACACCCTTCCACGCAAATCAGCCTCAGCAGCGCGAGTCAACGTGTCCAATTGCGCCAGCCACGACGCGCGTCGTTGCTCACCTTCGTCACTAACGGCCGCGTTCTCCAGGCGCGTTGCGAACTCCTCGCGCAACTTATGAAGCACTTGCTGAACCGAGCTACCCCAAAACCTCTGTGCGGCAGCTTGTCTGATATCAGCCAGAGGCGAACTACCTAAAGCAGTGATCGCAGCGATCAGTTCCGAGATTCCGTCCCAGCTGCGCGATTCGTCCCAAACCGTTGAATCGGGATTACGTTCTGTACCTGCCATCTGAGCAAAATCCTGGCAGACCACGTAAACCGGAACCCGCTCATCAAGAATCAGGGCAGCCCTGAGTTCACCCACTTTGTGCTCGCCTAGTGCACGGTAACCGTCCGGGTCATCGTCGGGATCTATCCCTGCTTCGTCGAATCGCGAAATCACAAACCACAATGATCCCGGCGCCCACTCTTGCTGTACCAGTTCGCGAAGCACAGGATATTCAGCAGTGGCGAGTTGCGGCGGCACCACGACAATACCGATGTCGGTCCGTGCGATGGCGTCCGATGCAAGTCCGGTATTCATCTCTGCGCGAGCATCGGTGCCACCCGAGACGAACCCGGGTGTGTCCCGCAACAGACACCCCGCGGCGCGAATCTCGTTGACCTCAAAGGTCTCATGTCGCGCACTAATCGTGAGCCAAGCTGGAACCTCCTGCCCGAGCTCGATAAGCAACCGGCGCAGGAGCGAACTCTTTCCGGTGTCGTACGAACCGTAGATTGTCACGACTGTCTCGCTAATAACTGCGAAAGCCTGCCAGCTTTGTTCCAGGCGTTGGCCGATCTCGCCACCGGGAACTGCATTCAGCCAATTCTTGGCGGCGTCGACATCGATGGGATCACTCATTTCCCGCTACCTCTCCGTAGCTCTTGTGCTGCAGTAAAAAGTTCATCGGCCACCTCCAGTCGCCGTTCCAGCCGCTCGGCCTCCTGCTGCGCAGCACGCTGACGTCCTTCGTACTGACCCCGAAGAAGTCGGACCTGTTCGGTGCGTTCGTTCAGGTACGCCCAGGGGCCATCAGGTTCAGCAAGCAACAGTTGTACTGCGTCGTGCTTATCCGACTCCACCTGTTCCACAGCAGCATCGCGTTTGGAGTCCCAGTTCCGCGCCTTACTCGCTTGAAAGGCCCAGTCAGCTCCATCTGCGGCGACTGCGACGACACCGAACACCACCCCGACTCGCCCGACGGCTTTGCCGGCTTTGATCGCACCCCACGGTTTGAACTTGTGACCGAAGAAATGGCCAATTTGCAAGGCTGCCTCGCGGTTACCAAGCACCTTGCCCAATTGGGCTCCGAACTTCGCCACAGAGCCAGCTACCCCGGCTGCCTGCCCGACTGCATCACCGACACCGCCTACCGATGCCGCGCCCGGTAGATTGAGGTTAACGTCGAATCCAGCCGCTGCCTCTTCACGGCTGATCGTAGAAGCGTGCGTCGTCGACCAGTCGTTGACCTTTGCGGTCGCTCTTTCCATGAATCTCTTTACTTCGTCCTCGGTTTCGGCACTACGCCAAGAACTGATCGCTTCGGCAAGGTCTTTCTCTTCACCAACAGCGACTGCTCGGATACGGGCGACAGCCTGGGTGACAAAGGCTGCGAGCACATCGTCGAGTTCGTGTTCTAGTGACCGCTGCAGGTAATCCGCGTCTTCGAGGCCAATATCCATTGCTGCGATTAAGGAATCATGCTTGCCGGTCTCATTGCGGTAGGCCGCGATGTCCGCGCGAGTGTCCTCCCGCAGTACTAGGAGTGCTGAGCAGGCTTTGTCGAATCCGGCAAGCGCAGTAGCGCGCGTCAGATCGTCATCGACCCACTCCCGTAGCGCGGCAACCAGTGCGCCTATCCCATCCCAGGCCCTGTTGGCGTCGTAATCAGCTGCGGTGACCGGGTACTGCATACCTACGCTGCCGTATGGGTCGGCTGCGACACCGTGGATATGCGTAGCGTCAACCTCAATCCCGCGGGAGCGCAGTGCCGCTCCGAGTTCGGTCAGCTTGCGGTCACGGCGATTGAAGTACTCAGCGGTGGAGTCCAGCGGGTCGACGCCTAACTCGTCGCAGCGGTTCACGATAAACAGCATGCGTGGCCATTTTCCGACACCGGTCGGCATCCCATTCGCGATCGTCTGCAGCGCTGCAGTATCGCCGATAAGTAGATTTATATGCAGCACGACGACCACCAGCGCGGCATCACGGACCCCGGCCAGGGCCAACTCATCATGGTCGGCACGTCGACTCTGAAATCCCGGCGTATCAACGATGTCGATACGGCCCATCTCATAGCGGTGCACATCGTCTGTGGTCGCATCTGCGCGAATGTGCAGAGAAGCGGGCACTTCGATGCCGAACTCTGTGAACATCCGCTTGATGAAGGAGGACTTCCCAGCGCTATAGTCGCCGGCAACGACGACCGCTGGACGCGCTAGTGGGGCGGCGAGATTCGTCACCCCGACGAAGGCCTCGTCGGCTACAGCTGCCTCCGCCGCCTGCCGCAGCCACCCGCGAATGGAGGACGGTTCGGGGTGGGCGAATGCCTCCCCGATTGCATGACGCAGTGCATCGGTGTCCTCGCCGTTGCGTTCCCGACAGAAATTCGCTGAATCTGTGGTGTCGTAGCTGAGTTCAATGGACTCGTCTTGATCGAACCAATCTTCACCGAGCAGGAAACCCTTGTATCCGCCCGAGTCTTCGCCGTCTAGCAAGCGGAAGGTCGTATTAAGGAAGTGAAGGGGCGGGGTCTGCGCGATCGATGTTGCTTGCCCGCGGAGATGGGTAATGAGAGCTCCGATGTCGGTGCTCAAGTTGGTGAGGACGATGAGCTCGATTAGGGCGGGACGCAACAGCGGTGCAGCGGCTGCCCAAGCAGATGTTGATACGCCCGAAGCGAATTGGCGCTCAATGTCGTCGAAAGTGTTGTGGATGGCTCTGCGTCCTTGGCGGGCTGCTTTCGCACGAGCTTCGGCCTTCTCACGAACTGCGTCACGGCTCTTGTTGCTCCCAAACCAGTTAGAAACTGCTGCCGCCGCCCCGACCCCGATCCCCGCCGCGATACCAAGGGGCCCTCCAAGCAGAAAGGGAACGGCAACCGCCGCCACTCCTCCGGCCATACCTCCACCGCGAAGCAAGTTTGCGAACAGATCGGCCGTCTCGCCCGCGTCACCATTCAAATCGGCCTTCTCGTAGGCCGCGGCATCGTTCATTCGTAGTTCCACACCTGCCAAGGAGAGTTCCCGTGCCAGAAACGCGGCCGCTTCGGTGCTCACTCGATCGAGGGCGCCGATGAGCTCCCCGCCATCAAACACCCGCTCGGCAAAGGTCTCGGCATCAATCGTTTTGCCTTCCTGGAACGCCTGATGCTCCAGGTCTTTGTAGCGGCGCAGCGCGTTGTTGCGGGCTTCGGCAAGGTGTGGTTTGAGAAGGTTGCGAACCTGTCGAAGCAAGGGTCCGTCAGATGGCGCCTTGTAGGGTTTGCGCCGTGCGCTCTCCGCGAGGGTCAGCAGATCGGAGTGCCAAACGTCATCATGCAGATCCCTTGAGCGCTCCTCGGTTTCGAGGTAACCCAGCACTTCCAGGTATTTCTGGGTGATTCGGTCAACTTCGTTGATTCGTTCGGTGAGGCGTATCCGCAGTTCTTCGAGTGACGTAGCTTCATCGATCAGTCGGGCACGGACGCCTTCCCGAAGCGACTTGAGGCGCAGCTGCGATCCACCCGCGGTAATGCCGGCAGTCAGGACACTCTCCAACGCCGCGAAGTTCGACCAGCGAGACAAGTAGTCGATTCCGTACCTATCACGATCGTCGTCGAAGTTCTGCTTGGCAGGACCTTGGTATGGAGTGGCCGCCCTAGCGAACAGGGCTCGTCTGCTGGAGATGGCGACGACGGGAACATCGTCGAGGCCGATGTTGGCCAACTCCACGCGAATATTCTCGGCGTGCTGGGCGACAGGTTCAGACATATTGCGTCGGGCTGCCTGAGTGGGCACCCGCGCGGGGTGGCGCCAACGCGGGTTCCGCACATTGAGAACGGCCACGACCGGCTTGCCGTAATGGGTCACCCAAGCAGCGACTTTTGCGAACTCGCTCGCCTGCTGACTCTGGGTGTCGAAGCACAGCAACACAACATCGGCGGTCTCGACCGCTTTGCGCGCAGTTGCCTCCAGCTCCTCGCGACTCTTGCGGCGGCCCCATCCGTTAATTCCCGGGGTGTCGTAAAGCTGGCAGCCGCGCCACCGGATGGGCTTTACCGTCTCCGTCCAGTCGGACGCACCGAAGGGGGAGACAGCCTCGCCGTTCAGTTCACCGAACGCGGACAACAGCGTGCTCTTGCCGGCTCCCGTCCGGCCAAAGAACGCGACGTTGAAGGTCGATAGTACTTTGGACTGTTCAGCGAGATGGGCGGATAGGTCGTCGGCAAAGCGCAGCCGCATTTGGGCGAACTCGCCCGTTACGGCATCGAAATCATCGTCTCTGACGAGCTTCGCGACAGCCTCGCCGTAGACCGCTGCGGCCCCAACGGCAACAGACGTCAGCTTCGCTATCTCGCGTTTGCCGACCTCCAAGGCGTCAGCCAACGCCTCCTTGAAGGAGCTGTCAGAACTGGATTCATACATGACGGAAATCCCCTTGCCGCAACTGCGTTGCAAATCTAGACGGTGACGTGCATCCCGAGTTCGGTGATTTCGCAGTCGAACGGCTTACGCTCGTCACAGGATTCGTTTCAACGAGTCGGATGCTCTTCCTGCCAGTTCGCATCGTTAGCGCCGGTGTCGGACCGAAGCCGGTCAGCGATGAGTGGTGGTAGGTCGGCGATGTCGATCCCGCCAGCCGCGCGTGCATTCTTCCAGCGATGATCGAGTTCGCGCTTGCCGAGTGACCCGTCTTGCAGCACTCGTGGTCCCCAAATTCTGACCTCGACGAGCACCCCGCGGTTCCACTCGGCGGTGAACGAGGTCGGGCGAAACGGCTGGACGAACCCTTCGCCGTTCACGCCGCACAGCATGTCGGGCAGGCTGTCTGGTTCGAGCTGAAAGCGCGTCAGTTTGTTGTCTGGAGTCGCGCCGGTAGGACCGGAATGGCGGACAAGATGCGACTCCGTGGACGACGGGTCCACTGCTCTTAAATCTCGAGAATCATCGCCTGCTGTGTCGGCGACTTGATTGGACGGCGGACCAGCGACGAGGTCGGCGGGTGGGCTCACCCTTAAGTCGACGATCACTGGGCTGTGATCGCTGTACGAGAGCCAATCGGAGTGAGTGCCGACTGTGACGGTCTGTACGGCTTCTGGCCGGGACACGAATGTGTAGTCGATGTGGTAGGGCTTGTCGGCGTTTCTGGTCCACCACAGCGTCGGGTCTGGCTCTGCCCCACGTTCGCAGCCGCGGGTGTGGTGGTAGGAACTGACAAACCCGCGTGCTTCCAACTGGTCCATGAAGTCGCCGAATTTGGCCCGCTTGGTGGGCTTGTCCCATCGAACCGAGTTGTTGAAGTCACCGCTGATGATCACCAGATCGGCCGGGCCAGAGAGGAACCGCTCGTAGTGGTCGATGGAGGCGCGGCAAGCCCCGAGCTGCCGAGCCAATAGGTGACCAGTCCCTCGGTGATTCATGTCCCATACCGCCAGCAGCCGGATATGCCCTGGGCCGGTGACATGCACGGGCATCACCCACTGGAACCCGTGGTCGTAGTCGTCATCGATGGCTAGTTGCCATCCGTTGAACGCGGCGACCGAGAGGCCCTTGTTTTGATTGCCGCCGATCCATTCCACGGATGTCGCTCCGACCGCCTGCAGTGCGTCTCTCGCTGAGGCGGTGCCGGCAGATTCGGGCAGGACCGCGACGGTGGGGTTCAGCGCCGCCAATAGGTGCGCTTTGGTGTGGAGGGACATCGCGACGTTCCACTCGACGAGGCGCACTGAGATTGCGTTACTGGACATGCGGTCGAGGATGCCATCGACTCATACCGCTGGCTGTAGGTTCTGGCTGTGCGGATGTCCAGAATCAGTTTGGGTGGCTACCGGGCGGTCCCCGTCGAGGAGTTCGATGTCGGACCATTCACCGTGTTGTTCGGGAAGAACAACGTCGGCAAGACCTACGTGCTCGAAGCGGTTTACAGCGTGCTTGCTCCACAGGTCTTCGCCGACGGAAAACAACGCATCCGTGACCTGCGTGCAGACACCGGTAGCTACGGAGCCGTCTACGTCGATCTGGAGCGGGGGCTGGAGTTCGATGATGCTGTCCTGGCGTTGATCCCTGCCAACGTGGACGGCGGTTACCTCCGGTTTCCGAGACTGCCGCAAGACCAGGTCTGCTATGCCAGCACTCCGGATAATGAGAGCCTGCCCAACCCCGACTGGCAGCAGGAACTTTGGTTCGTGGACCTGCGCGATTACTGGACAAAGACGGACATGGATGGGGAGATCCGAGACGAGGTTTCGCCCGACGAGGTTCACCCGGTTGACGAGCGAACCCGACTGGTCGGCGCCGAGCCGCGTCTGCGGCCCGTTTTCCTAGGCTGGGAGTTTTCCGACGTTGACCGATGGGTGACCTCGGCAATCGCCGATCTGAGTGTCGTGCCGGGTGGCGTGCAAGAAACGGATGACGGGTCCAACACATATGTTCCCGGCTCCCGTGGAGTTCTGATGAGGATGCAAGGGGCAGCCGAGGATGATCGTTATAAGGAGCTGGAAGGTGTCCTTGGCGTGCTGGGTCTCGAGCACACCAGGCCGGTGATAAACCCCAGTACCGACACCTGGCGAGTTCGGCCAGAGGTAGCCGCACGACTAAAGCAGCTGGCCGCGTTGACTACCGATCTACTGCCCGACTTCCTCGACGGCCTGATCCGCACGGAACTTGAGGTTCCGACCGACTGGGCCGGTTCGCCCCATATCCGTGTGCAGTACGTGGAACGGGGAGGCGACCGCGGGCACCCCATCAACGACTACGGCCGGGGCGCCTCCCGGTGGCTGTCCATCGCGCTCCAAGTGGCAATCCACATCATGGAAAAAGACTGGCTGACATCAGCCGTACTCGATGACGCGGCCAGGAGGTTTTCGGGTTCAGTTCTCCTGGTCGACGAACCCGAAGCACACCTTCACCCATCCGCGGTCGCGAGCGTGGTTCGGTGGTGTCGCCGCATGGTGAGTGCCGGGTTCCAGGTTGTGGCCGCATCGCACCACGAAGAGTTTCTACGAACGACCGGCAGCGATGTGAGGTTTGTCAAAATGACCCGTGGCGCCGGAACCAGGACCAACGTAGTGGGCGAGGTCCATGATGCTGTCCTCACCCGCGCGCGCACGTTGTCAACTGAAGCGACCCCCGTGTTGCAGGAACTAGCCGCCGACGTCGGTATGCACCCTGCTGTGGCGCTGTCTCTCCGTCGGGCCGTCTTGTTCGTCGAGGGCACCCTCGATGAAGCGGTGCTAGACGAGTACGCCGGACAATCGCTCGAGGCCGCCGGGGTGCTGATCGTCCCCATTCACGGCACGAAGAACCTCGAAGGGTTGATCGACTCCGAACTCACCGTCCGCTTGGGCATCAAGATGGGCATCCTCACCGACAAAACCGTCACCGCCACGATGCGTGAGCGCCCCAAGAAACAGCGGTCAGGGGAAGAACGCAAAGTCATCAAGTTGGTCGAATCATTCGAGTCCAGGGGTTTGCCCCAGCCGACCGTCTTCGGGGTGCCTGAAGACGACTTGCTATTCGCGTTGCCGGCAGACGGCATCCGTGAGCACGCAACAAGTCTCGCGCAAGGCAACGTGGCGGACTTTCCGGGTTGGCATGAGTTACGACAAGAGTGCCTCGACGCCTTCGGGAAGACCTCGTCGGACTCTGTTGACTGGAAGACCTACGCCCAGGAGCACTACGGCCTCGCTATCACAACGCCGGAAGGGGTAAGGCGCCTCGTCCGCACCCTCGACCTGGCAGGGGTGGAGATGCCGTCCGTTCGTCGGGTGGTCGATCAGATCGTCGGCTGGGCTGGAAGTTAGGCGGACGCAGTAGACCACCCTCGAAAAAGATTTGTTGTCGAGAACGCGACCGTGGCCGGGCCAGTGCTCGCTTGCTGGCCCGTCTGGTTCGCCAGGCCATGTCACGTTGCTGCCTAGATCGACGACGTCCATCGCGACGAGGGTTCGACTACATCAGGAACTGCGAGCGCGTCAGTCCCGGACGGAATTGCCATACTCGTTAAAAATTGCTGCCGCGCCACGGCGGCCGCAGAAATCCGACCAATGTCCGAGATCCCCGGCTACCGTGGTGATGCGTGGGGGAGACACCGCGGGAAGAAGCGGACCATCTGTCGCCTGGTCAACGCTCAACAATCCGTCGAGCGGTGCAACAAGCGGTCTATGAACATGGCATTGAGTGGGCGATGCGCAACACCTGCGCCCAGCTCGAAGCTAAGTACGGCATCTCTTACGACACCATCGAGTACCTGCTCCATGACGAGTTGCCGGCGGTGTTGCCCGAGGAGCTTCTGACTTCGGGCCAGCGAAACAAGATCCGACGGGATTTCATTGCTGCGACCTCCACTACCGACCCCTCGCGCAGACACACCGCCGCCGTCGAGGTGGTCAAGCGGTCGGCCGAGCACTTCGGAGTGTCCGAAGACACCATCCGCGCGGTTGTCGGTATCGACGGCGATACTGTTCGGCCAACGCCACCACCCGGAGGACCACCTGTGCCTGTAGCTGCCCCGTCCCTGCCCGAGCCCGGTCAGGTTGTTGAGGTACGCGGTTCGACGTGGGCGGTCGCCAACGTTCAGGCCCAGGGTCTACCACTCAGCCCGGCCGACGACGCAGCCGCGAAGCTGAATCACGTTGTCGACCTGCAGTCGCTCGATGAGGACCGCCTCGGTGAACAGCTGTCGGTGATCTGGGAGCTGGAGGTCGGCAAGACCGTCACCCCACCGCAAGGATTGCCCGAGCACATCAACCCAGAGGGCTTTGATGATCCGGTCACCTTGGCCGGCTTCATCGACGCGATGCGCTGGGGCGCGGTCACCTCGGCAGATCCGAACCGCTACCAGGCGCCCTTCTGGTCGGGGGTCACGGTGGAGGCATACCAGCTCGAACCACTGCGTCGGGCGTTGACTAGCCCTCGGACCAACCTGCTTCTGGCCGATGACGTTGGATTGGGCAAGACCATCGAGGCCGGCCTTGTCGTGCAGGAACTGTTCCTGCGGCATCGTGCCCGGACTGCGGTGATCGTGTGCCCGCCAAGCTTGGCGTTGAAGTGGCAGGACGAGATGCGAGACAAGTTCGGTCTGCAGTTCGTCGTCGTCAACAGTGAACTGATGGCTGAGGTGCGCCGTACCCACGGCCTGCATGCCAACCCCTTCCAGCTGTATCCGCGGGTGATCGTGTCCATGGCGTGGCTGCCGCAGGTGCGCTGCCAGCGCTTGCTGCGCGATGTCTATGCCCAGGCCAAGAACCCCAAGCTGGGCAAGCGGTTCGCCTTCGACGTGCTCATCGTCGATGAAGCCCATCACGTCGCGCCCTCGAGCCCGTCGGCCATCGCCGGCGGACGCGGCTATTCGGTGGACACTCAACGAACCGTTGCGGTGCGCCAACTCGCTGACGCGTGCGAGCACCGCCTGTTCCTGAGCGCTACCCCGCACAACGGCTACCCGGAGTCGTTCACTGCGCTGATGGAGATGATCGACCCCCGTCGCTTCTCCCGCGGCGCGCTCCTGGATTCCACCGCGCTCAAGGACGTGACGGTGCGCCGCCTTAAGCGTGATCTCACGGGAAAAGGGTTCAAGGACCGCGAGGTCAAGATCCTCGATTGGACGCCCGAGGACAGCGAACAGGAGATGTTCTCCCTTCTCGATGACATCGTCACCCGCAGCGCTAACCAGAACGGCACCAAACCTGGCGGCGACATTGTGACCATGCTGCTCAAGAAGCGGTTCCTGTCCAGCCCGTTAGCGTTCGGGATGACGATCAGTCACTACCGCGACGCACGAGCCGGGCGGGGACTCCGCGACGACGAGTACGACGACATCTTCGGAGAAGGCCAGGCCGACGAGGAAGAAGGTCTGTGGGAGCACGACGAGGCCGAGCGACTGCGTGAGTCCAAGGCCTCCGACCCACTCAGCGCCGCCGAACCCGGTCAGTTGGAGAAACTCGCCGACTGGGGCTTGAGTTACGAAAGTCGGCCCGACTCACGCTTAGACCGACTGCTCACCTTTCTCGACGCGGTCTGCCGGCCCGACGGCACCCACTGGACCAATGAGCGGGTCGTCGTGTTTACCGAGTACGCCCACACCCTCGGCTGGCTGCAACGAGTACTCACTCAGCGTGGCTACGCCGACCGGCTGGCCGTCATTGAGGGTGCGACCCCTACCGAGGATCGCGAGTACATCCGGTCGCAGTTCACTGCCGACCCGACGGAGGAACCGGTGCGGGTGCTGCTGGCCACCGATGCCGCCGGAGAGGGCATCGATCTGCAGAACCACTGCCACCGGCTGGTGAACTTCGACATCCCGTTCAATCCGTCGCGACTCGAACAGCGTATTGGCCGTATCGACCGTTACGGGCAGACCGAAACACCTGAGGTGTTTCACTTCGTGCCCGACGACAAATCCTCCACCTACGCCGCCGACGCGAATTTCATGGCCCGCATTGCGCGCAAGATCGCCCAGGTCGAGGTGGATCTGGGATCTGCTAATCAGGTGATCGGTGACGAGATTCAAGAGCACTTCGCCCGCCGCAAACCCGTCAAACGCAAAGCCAAGGGCCTCGACGGCAATCAGGTGATCCAGGAAGCCTTGGCCGGCGGGATCGAACTCAACACCCGGCTCACGGAGCTGGAACGCGGCTACGACGCATCGCGGGCGGATCTGCATCTGGAGCCGCAGAACCTGCGTCGCGTGGTCGACACCGCGCTTCGGATCAACCATCAGCTTCCGCTGGAGCCGGTCGGCGACGCCGACACCGACGCCGAGGTGTTCGCGATGCCACCGTTGAGCCCGGCCTGGCAGGACACTCTCAAGGGTTTGGCTACTCGATTGAAACCTGATGTGCTGCGCCCGATCACGTTCGATCCGACCGCAGCTGAAGGACGCGCCGACCTGGTGTATGTGCACCTGGGACATCCGATCGTGCAGAAAGCGCAACGGTTGCTGCGCCGCTCGCTGTGGAGTGTGGATTCCACCCTGAACAGAGTGACGGCGGTGGTGATCGACGATATGGCGGAGTCGTTCGTCGCGGCGGTGACCCGCATGGTGCTCGTCGGTCGCGGGGGAGTGCGGCTGCACGAGGAAGTCTTTCTGGTCGGTGTTCGCCTACGAGGCCGCCGCGCGATGGCCGAAGCGAAGGCGGAACACGCCCTCGATCATGCCCTGGACGGGGAGCGCCTGACGCTGGCCAGCCGCCGGGTCCGCGACGAGCTATGTGATATCTGGAATGCGGCGGACGCGCCGCTGCGCGCACGGCTGGAGGAGTCTATGCACGCACGCGCCGACCGACGACACGCCCAGGTGCTGGAGCAGCTGGACAAACGCCGAGCCGCTGACATTCAGCGGGCGCGTGACATCTTCGCGGCCTTCCGTAACAACTTGCAGGAATCACTGGATCTGTTGCGCAGCAAGGAAGCCGAAGCCGAAACAATGTTGTGGGCCGACGAGCAGCAGAAGCAGTGGCGCCGCGACATCGACTCGATGGAGCGTCGTCTCAACGAACTCGACGACGAGGAGGCCCGCGAAATCGCGGCTATCGCCGACCGCTACGCCGACGTCAAACCTCACACCACCGCCGCTGCGGTGGTGTTCGCCCTCACTCCTGAGGACGCGAAAGGAGGGTTGCGCTGATGGCGCCTCGCACATCCCGGCAACGTTCAACACCGAGTATTTCTGAGCTGCACCGTGCGTGGCTCGAACTCGTCGACACCGATGGCCCGTTCCTGGCAATCGCCCCGCTCAAGCGGGTATGGCCTCAGGGCATGCCAGCTTTGGATGACACTCGCAAACAGGCACTGCTGTACGCCCGCAAGGACTTCGAAGCTGCATGGGAGACGACAGACCGTGCTATCGGCGACGACGGCATGACCGGTGACGCGTACCGCGTCGCCCGCGACAAATGGGTCGAAACCGTATTGCGCGATGTCGTCGGTTGGGCCGAATCCCTGTCGTGGGGACCCGTCGCCGGCGTCACCGCTCAATCGCCGAACCGTGCGGTCACCATCGGTGCCGGGGCAGCCCTGCTGGGTCCCGACGGCGCTATCGGTGCGCTGGTGTCGGTGATCGATCCTGTCGGCTCGTTGCGTCAGGTTCCCAGTGATCTGTGGGCCGCGACTCCGGTGGACCGGATGGAAGCGCTGCTGCGCAACAACGACATTCCGATCGGCATCGTCACCGACGGACGCTGGTGGGCACTGGTGTGCGCACGTGCCGGCGCCATGACTGCCTCCGGAGTCGTCGACGCACTGACCTGGGTGGAGGAGCCCCGCACCCGCGATGCTTTCCTCACGCTGATCTCGCGCCAGCACATCATCGGCGGTAAGGAAGACGAGCGGCTGCCGGTGCTGTTCGAAGAATCTGTGGCTGCCGCCGAAGAGATCACCGAAGCCCTCGGCGCGCAGGTGCGCCGCGCGGTCGAGCTGCTCATCCAGTCGTTCTCCGAATCGGCCCGCGACGCTGAGCAACGCGGCGAACCCGATCCGCTACCTGAAGACACCCACCAAAGCTATGAAGCTGCGGTGACGATCATGATGCGGATCGTGTTCCTGTTGTTCGCCGAAGAACGCGGCCTACTGCCGTCAGGGGAGTTGTTCGAGCAGGGGTACGGCATCTCCCGCGAACTAGACCGGCTGCAAGCACGCGAAGCCGACGAAAGCGAAGAGGCCCTCGATGCCACCTCGCTCACGTGGCATCGGCTGCTCGCCACGAGTCTGGCGCTCTACGGCGGTGCCTCCTTCGAGAACATGCGGGTACCCGCCTACGGCGGCTCTCTCTTCGACCCCGACCGATTCCCGTTCCTGACCGCACTCACCGCACACGGAACCTTGGCCATCACCGTGTCCGACCGCGTGATGCTTCACGCACTGCGCTCGGTCCAGCAGGCAGTCCTCAAAGGCAACGAGGTACGCCGAATCTCGTTCCGCGACGTCGACGTCGAGCAGATCGGCTACATCTACGAAGGCCTGCTGGGCTACACCGCCGTCGCCGTCGGTGAAACCTATCTCGGCCTGCAAGGTACCCGCGGCGAAGAACCAGAGATCTCGCTGCCTGAACTGGAACGACTTGCGGCGGCTAACACTGCGCCGAAGAAGCTAGCCGAGGCAGTCCGCGCACACATCGAACGCGATCAACCCTCGGCCAAACCCAAGTCGGCCGCCGCAATCGCCAAAGACATTGGCGCCCAGACAGAACCGAGCGTGATCAGCGCCCTAGCTCAGGCGGTCGGCGACGACACCGATTTACGTGAACGCGTGTTGCCGTGGCTGGGCATCATGCGGCAGGACCTCCGAGGCCGACCATTCGTGGTACTCAACGGCGGGCTAATGGTCAAGGAGACCCCATCGCGCAAGAACGCCGGCGCGCACTACACGCCCAAGTCGCTCGCCCGAGAGGTAGTCCTGCACGCGCTGCAGCCGCTGTGTTACTCACCCGGTCCATATCAAACTGCTGACAAATCTCAGTGGCGGCTCAAGTCTTCCGATGACTTGCTGAGTTTGAAGGTCGCTGACATCGCCTGCGGCTCAGGTGCGTTCCTTGTTTCGGCGGCTAGCTATCTGGCCGACCGGGTGGTGGAAGCGTGGACCG
>Ga0209023_10001905_pt1 | contig 27057 bp, 18 predicted proteins | sample LakOneMetagenome_FD_187468 | JGI IMG/M metagenome (GOLD analysis project Ga0209023, IMG submission 187468) | Freshwater and sediment microbial communities from Lake Erie, Canada (SPAdes) (version 2) | ecosystem: Environmental > Aquatic > Freshwater > Lentic | place: Lake Erie, Canada...
CGCTGATAGGATGTTGCGAACTCAAAGTCCACGTCACGCATTCTTAAAGTCGGAGCGGCGGACGAATGAGCACAGTACTTTAGGAGCTGGCGAATACTATAATCGTAGCCGTCGATACTATCGCCACTTGTTATACCAGACGAGAATACACGTTCCTCCAATGCGGCGATACAATCCCGGCCTAGCGCTTGGAAGGACCTTATGTCCGTGAGGTCAATATGGGCTTTCGGACCCAATGTCGTGCGCCTGTCGAAAATAAGGCTGCCGAGTATTGATATATTCTCAGGTGCGGGTGGCACCTGCTGGAATTCGATTTTCTTACGACGCATTCTCGTCGTTCCAGTCAGTCCAGTCTGCGAGCGAAGACTCGACAAGGTCTTCCGACTCCTCTAGAAAATCGAGATACTGGTAAGTTGTACTTATCTGAGCGTGTCCTAGGAGTAGTTGGAGCTGCCGGAGGGGGTCGTGAAGAATTTGACGATATGCATCTGCTCCTGTCGCGCGCAACTCTTTTAGATTCTTCGCCATGCGCTTAATCATGGCTTCCAGCTGATAAACCGCAAAGGTGTGTCGGCAGCCGTGTGGCGTGAGTGCTACTCCAATTGCGGACGATATGCTTTGAAACAGCTTCTCGACGGACCTCGCGGAAAGCGGCGTACCCCTGTTTGAAAGAAAGACCTCTGAAGTTTCTTGCGCATGCGCTTTCCGTTCGAGGGCCATTAGCGCATCTTCTCTTTCATCTTCCATATAAAAGCGAATTGCCCTCAAAATCCGCTTCGGGATGCGAACATTGCGTGGTTTTGAACCTTTGCCTACCACGCGGATAGTTACGCTGACCCGGCGAGCGTATGCAGGGTGGTCCGGGTCGGGGATTTGGTTGGTTCGAAGTGAGAGCGCTTCGGAGATGCGCAGACCCGTTGTGACTAGAAGGTCCGACAGGGCAAGATTTCGTTGGAAGTTCCGTTGGCGCCTAAGCCTAGTCCGCCAAAGTTGCTTATATGCTTGGATGCTAATGAAGTTTATGGGCTCGGGCGTTACTTTTGCCACAAGGTCCGCCGTGAGGTTGCCGCCTCGGCCGAATAGCGAGCGAGAACGTCGGTAGTCAAAGGGCAACTCCCTGACTAAGCCGGTCTCCTGGCCATACTCATAAAGGTGAACGATGGCCGCCGCGGCGACGTTCCACGACTGTCCCTTTAACACCTGCCCTGTTTGAAATTCCGTCGTACTTCTTACTTTGTAGTAAAGCCGTAGGTCATCCCGCGTTGCCTCTTTCCAAGACTTTCCTTGGGAGCCCAAAAAACGAATGTAGACAGCTGCTTGGTTTGCGTAGGTGGCCCAAGTTTTTGCGCTACGGCGGCAAGGTGCTAACAGGTATGAGCAGAAGCCATCCAGCTCGGCGTCAGGAAGACCATCAGCGCCCATGAAGAACGGACGCCCTGTCGGCGTCTCCGACCACGCGGACAGCGACATGTACCTGGTCCGCTCAGCCAAGGTAAGGGTGTCGAATAAGGTTCTGTCGAAGAAGTGAAGGCTAAGTTCAGTCATGCAGGAGTTGCGGCCCCCTCCCCGAGGCGGGTGATTCAACGAAAAGTCTACGGCGCACCCCCCTTTGTTGCGAAATGCACTTAAGTGGCAAAAACAACACTGAGAGATGTATGTGCCACTTTTCGTTCGTCCAGAAGAAGTTTTTTTTGGTCCCGTTGCGTTGGGAACGTTGCGCTCCGGCCGTTACTCCCCACAGGTGGACAGCGGCAGGGTCAGGTGTCTCGAGGTCCGGTAACAAGGTCGCCAGTGGGTGGTGGCTAGCAAGCGGCCATCTAAACGCGGTATCTTTGAGGCACACCGCCAAAATGCTATTTAAAGAGCACCTTTTCGGTCCAACGAAGTGGACAAACGAGCGGATAAAGAAGGAGCCTCGCCATCGCACTCGGAACCAGCCGTAGGAATGTCACTAGTACGTGACCTGGGCAGGTCACGGGACTCTTATGAGAACTACCTTGGCCTTCGAGTTTCCGGAGTTACACAGAAGGTGGTTCGCTTTTCATCGATGCTCGCGCTGCGGGCGGATGAGACAGTGACTCCTTCATGTTCGGGACTGAAAATATTCATCAATGTCGGCGATGTTGAAGCCTGCTACAGGCGGCTTGTAGAAGCTGGCCAAGTTGCCTCGAGGCTGATGGAGCGCCGCAATACTCGCTACTTCGAGTGCAACGACCCTGACGGATATCCCATTGTGGTGTTCGAGCGGTTAACGTGGTCTCGCTAAACGCGCAACCAAGCTCCCAGTGATGGAATTTCAATGTTTCGAGTCGTTAGGAGATGTGACGACATCCCAGGTTGCCCACTGGCGTGCGCGCGTGACCGAGAACAACGAGATACTGCGGCACCAAGAAGGGGATGAATTCTTCCCAGTGAAGCATCGAACTGACGCTGGAAGCGTTTGCCACTACAAGTTGTAGAAACCGAGTTGTTGTCCGGTGAGTACCTGGGCCTTTGGGAACATATGTCGCCTACCTTCATATCGGCACCAACGCCTGAGCGACAAATGAAAGTACTTTGCTAGTCGCCGCCAGCAAAGGCCAGTGTCTCTCATCATGTCGACAACAGGCGACGCCTTGGTTTCCAGTACGCGCAGACACTAAACGGAACGGCGCTAGCCTTCTGCCTGGCAGACGTTGGCATATGGCTGACGTCGGCGCACTCTACTGCAGAAATGCTACAAAAGCCCGCAATGGCCCGTGTGCCTGTCAGATGGTTGGCCGCTCGCTCAAGATAAAATGCGGTTTCTCTTGCAGACAAGACGCCGAGCGTAATTGCAGGCAAGGAAGCCAACGTAAATGTGCAACTTATAGCTGATGATTGACGACATCAAAAGAACACTCTGGGCCACGGCCGACAAGCTGCGGGCCAACATGGACGCCGCAGAGTACAAGCACATCGTGCTCGGCCTCATCTTCCTCAAGTACATCTCCGACACGTTTTCAGCCCGGCGCGCTGAGTTGACTAGGCGCTTTGCCGACGAGAACGACGAATACTTCCTGCATGACTGCGATGACGAGTTGCTGGCCGAGGAGCTGGAAGACCGCGACTACTACCGCGAGGTCAACGTCTTCTGGGTGCCAGAGACCGCGCGCTGGGAGAACCTACGCAGCGCGGCCAAGCAGACCGACATCGGCAAGCGCATTGACGAAGCGTTGGCGGAAATCGAGACGGAGAACCCTAAGCTCAAGGGCATCCTGGACAAGCGCTATGCCCGTGCCCAATTGCCGGACGGCAAGCTCGGCGAACTAGTTGACCTGATTTCGGCCATCGGCTTTGGCGAAGATGCCAGCCAAGCGCGGGACGTGCTTGGGCAGGTCTACGAATATTTCCTCGGCCAGTTCGCCAGCGCCGAGGGCAAGAAGGGGGGGCAGTTCTACACGCCCGCCTCCATTGTCAAGACCTTGGTCGCAGTGCTGGCACCGCATCAAGGCAAGGTCTACGACCCCTGCTGTGGCTCGGGTGGCATGTTCGTGCAGTCAGAGAAGTTCATCGAAGCCCACGGCGGCAAGCTTGGGGACGTGTCCATTTACGGCCAGGAATCCAACCCCACGACCTGGCGACTGGCCGCGATGAACCTCGCCATCCGTGGTATCGACTACAACCTCGGGCGCGAGCCGGCCGACACCTTCTTGCGCAATCAGCATCCGGACCTGCGTGCCGACTTCGTGCTGGCCAACCCGCCGTTCAACGTCAGCGACTGGTGGCACGGCAGCTTGGAGGGCGACCCGCGTTGGGTCTATGGCACGCCGCCGCAGGGCAACGCCAACTACGCCTGGTTGCAGCACATGCTGCATCACCTGAAGCCCAACGGCCGCGCTGGCATCGTGCTCGCCAACGGCTCAATGAGCTCCAGCCAGAACGGTGAGGGCAACATCCGCCGCGCCATGGTTGATGCCGACGCGGTCGAAGTGATGGTGGCCCTGCCGGGCCAGTTGTTTTTCAACACACAGATTCCGGCCTGCTTGTGGTTCCTCGCCAGGCAAAAGACCGTGCGTCCGGGCGAAGTGCTGTTCATCGACGCGCGCAAGCTTGGTAGCATGATTAGCCGCGTGCAGGCCGAACTGACCGACGAGACCATCGAGCGCATCGCCGATACTGTCGCCGCCTGGCGCGGCGAGGAAGGCGCTGGCAAATACATTGACATCCCCGGCTACTGCCGTTCAGTGCTCCTTGCCGAGATTGCCGAACACGGCCATGTGCTGACACCGGGGCGTTATGTCGGCGCCGAGGAGGTCGAGGACGACGACGAAGCGTTTGCCGAAAAGATGCAGAAGCTCATGGAGGAGCTTGGCGAGCAGATGGCCAAGGGCGAGGAACTGGACCAGTTGATTCGGCAGAAGCTGGGGGGGCTGGGCTATGAGTTCTAAATGGTCCCAGACAACGCTCGGCAATTTCGTCCAGCTTCAACGGGGTCATGACCTGACAGGCAGCGAACAAAGGCCCGGCCCATTTCCGGTCATGGGGTCTGCTGGGGCGAATGGCAGTCACGACGTGGCCAAAGCAAAGGGCCCCGGGGTTGTTATCGGGCGTAGTGGAGCATCAATCGGCAGAGTGCACTACACAAAATAAGACTACTGGCCTCACAACACCTGCCTCTATGTCACTGATTTTCAGGGCAATAACCCGAGATTTGCTTACTATCTCCTGAGTTCTCTCGACCTAGCGAGTTACAACTCAGGTAGCGCCCAGCCATCGTTGAATCGAAATTACATCTACGGTATGCCTATTCTGGCTCCGTCGCGCTCGGAGCAGGATGGCATTGCTGATGTTCTCAACACCCTTGACGACCGCATCAACCTGCTTCGCGAAACCAACGCCACCCTCGAAGCCATCGCTCAAGCGCTGTTCAAGTCTTGGTTCGTCGATTTCGACCCGGTTCGTGCCAAGCAGGAAGGGCGAGCGCCCGAAGGCATAGACGAATCCATCGGCGCGCTGTTTCCGGACGGGTTCGAGGAGACGGAGTTTGGGTTCGTGCCGAGAGGTTGGCGCATGTCGACCCTAGAGGACTTGGTCGCTGACTACGGTGGCACGATTCAAACGGGGCCGTTTGGTAGCCAACTGCATGCTTCGGATTATGTAGAATCTGGAATTCCAGTAGTAATGCCAAAGGACATTCAGGGGCGCCGAGTCGATACTGCCACAATCGCACGCATTCGTCCTGAGGATGTCGACAGGCTTAAGCGACACAAGCTTAGCTTTGGCGACATTGTGTTCAGTCGCCGGGGCGATGTTGAGCGACATGCGTTAATTGGCGAACGTGAGGTTGGGTGGCTGTGTGGGACCGGCTGTTTGCTCGTTCGTCCCGGTCCGTCATTCTTGTCGTCTGCCTTTCTTTCTTTGACGCTGGATGCTCCGCGTGCGCGTCAATGGCTTGTCCAGCATGCTGTCGGCGCGACAATGCCGAATTTGAACACGTCAATTCTCGGGTCTGTGCCCGTAGTTCTTCCCGACGACAAGCTGCTGGACACGTTTGAAAGCATTGTCTCTGCAACTGAAGCACAGCTTAGCCAAAATTCAGAGATGGCAAACACGCTCTGCTCCCTTCGCGACACACTTCTTCCCCGCTTGATTTCTGGCCAACTCCGCGTGCCCGACGCCGAAGCACTCGTCGCCTGAGAACGACCATGACTGAAGACCAACTCGAACAGGAAACGCTGGGGTGGCTGGCCGACGTGGGTTACATTCACCTTTTTGGCCCAGACCTCGCGCCCGATGGCGCCAGCCCCGAGCGAGTCGACTACCGCCAGGTTCTGTTGGTCGAACGTCTGCGAGGCTCGCTTGCTCGCCTCAACCCTGCAATTCCGCCCCAGGCGCGCGAGGATGCCTTGCAGCAGGTGCAGGACCTGGGTATCCCCGCGCTGCTGTCGGCTAACAGACGCTTCCACCAGATGCTGGTCGGCGGTGTGCCTGTGGAGTATCAGAAGGACGGTGAAACTCGGGGCGATTTTGTGCGCCTCATAGACTGGGCGGACCCGCCCGCGAATGAATGGGTCGCGGTCAATCAATTTGCCATCAAGGGCCCGCATCACACGCGGCGGCCCGACGTGATGCTGTTCGTCAACGGCATGCCGCTGGTGCTGTTGGAGCTGAAAAACCCGGCTGACCAGAACGCCGACATCTGGAAGGCCTACGACCAGATTCAAACCTACAAGGCGCAGATTCCGGACGTCTTCCAGTACAACGAAATTCTGGTGATTTCCGACGGTTCGCAGGCGCGCATGGGTTCGCTCTCGGCCAACGCGGAGCGCTTCATGCAATGGCGCACCATCGACGGCGCCACGCTCGACCCGCTCGGCCAGTTCAATGAGCTGGAGACGCTGGTGCGCGGCCTGCTGGCACCGGCCTATCTGCTGGACTATTTGCGCTTCTTCGTGCTGTTCGAAGATGACGGTGCGCTGGTCAAGAAGATTGCTGGCTACCACCAGTTCCACGCGGTCCGCGCGGCTATCCAGCAGGTGGTGATGGCATCGCGCCCAGGCGCGAACCACAAGGGTGGCGTGGTCTGGCACACGCAGGGCAGCGGCAAGAGCATCACTATGACCTGCTTTGCCGCTCGCGTGATGCAGGAAGTGGCGATGGAGAACCCGACCATTGTCGTCATCACTGACCGCAACGACCTCGACGGGCAGTTGTTCGGCGTATTCTCGCTGGCACAGGACCTGTTGCGCGAACAGCCGGTTCAGGCTGGGACCCGGCAGGATTTGCGCGCCAAGCTCACCAACCGGCCATCCGGCGGCATTGTGTTCGCCACCATCCAGAAGTTCATGCCCGGCGAAGACGAGGACACCTTCCCCGTGCTTTCGGACCGGCACAACATCGTGGTCATCGCCGATGAGGCGCACCGCACCCAGTACGGCTTTGAAGCGCAACTGAAAGGCAAGCCTGGCCAGGAAAAGTACCAGGTTGGCTATGCCCAACATCTGCGCGATGCAATGCCCAACGCCACCTTCGTCGCCTTTACCGGCACGCCGGTCGCAAGCGAGGACCGTGACACTCGCGCAGTTTTTGGCGAGTACATCCACGTCTACGACATGCAGCAGGCCAAGGAAGATGGCGCCACGGTTGCCATCTACTTCGAGTCGCGCTTGGCCAAGCTGTCACTCAAGGCCGAGGACCTGCCCCACATCGATGCGGAAGTGGACGAACTGGCCGAGGACGAAGAGGAGAGTCAGCAGGCCAAGCTCAAGAGCCGTTGGGCGGCGCTGGAAAAGGTCGTTGGCGCCGAACCGCGCGTGGCCGCCGTGGCGGCGGACCTGGTGGCGCACTTCGAGGAACGCAATAAGGCGCAGAACGGTAAGGCCATGGTGGTGGCCATGAGCCGGGAGATTTGCGTCCACCTCTACGACGAAATCATCAAGCTTCGCCCGGAGTGGCACGACCCGGACCCGGGGAAGGGTACCCTCAAAATCGTCATGACTGGCTCGGCCAGCGATAAGGCGCTGCTGCGGCCCCATATCTACAGCGGCCAGGTGAAGAAACGGCTGGAAAAGCGTTTCAAGGACCCGGTTGACCCGCTGCGCATGGTCATCGTGCGCGATATGTGGCTTACGGGCTTCGACGCGCCCTGCGTGCACACGCTGTACGTGGACAAGCCCATGAAGGGCCACAACCTGATGCAAGCCATTGCACGCGTGAATCGCGTGTTCAAGGACAAGCAGGGTGGCCTAGTGGTCGACTACATCGGCATCGCTAACGAGCTAAAGAGCGCGTTGAAAGAATACACCGCCAGCCATGGGCGCGGCCGTCCAACTGTCGATGCGGCTGAGGCCTACGCGGTGGTGGAAGAGAAGCTCGACATCCTGCGCGGCATGCTGCATGGCTACGACTACAGCGAGTTCCTGACCGGTGGTCACAAGGCTCTCGCGGGTGCTGCCAATCATGTATTGGGATTGGAGGACGGCAAGAGGCGATTTGCTGATACGGCGCTCGCCATGAGCAAGGCTTTCACGCTGTGCTGCACGCTGGACGAAGCAAAGGCCGTGCGCGAGGAAGTGGCTTTTATGCAGGCAGTGAAAGTCATTCTCACCAAGCGTGAGCTAAGCGACAAAAAGAAGACCAACGAAGAGCGCGAGCTTGCCATCCGGCAAATCATTAGCTCGGCCGTGGTATCCGAGAAAGTGGTCGATGTGTTCGAGGCGGTTGGCCTCGACAAGCCCAATATCGGCATTCTCGACGATGATTTCTTGGCTGAAGTCCGCAATTTGCCCGAGCGCAACCTGGCGGTGGAACTGTTGGAGCGGCTCCTGGAGGGAGAGATTAAGAGCCGATTCTCCAGAAACGTGGTGCAAGAGAAGAAGTTCTCCGAGATGCTGGCCAACGTCGTCACGCGCTACCAGAACCGGGCGATTGAAACTGCCCAGGTCATCGAGGAACTCATCGACATGGCCAAGAAGTTCCGGGCGGCAGCAAGCCGCGACGAGGAACTCGGCCTAACTGAGGATGAAGTCCGTTTCTACGATGCCTTGGCCAACAACGAATCGGCTGTCCGCGAGTTGACCGACGAGACGCTTAAGAAGATTGCCCACGAACTGACCGAAAACCTGCGACAGAACATCACGGTGGATTGGTCTGAGCGCGAAAGCGTTCGGGCGAAGTTGCGGTTAATGGTCAAGCGCATCCTTCGCAAGTACAAGTATCCACCGGACCAGCAGGACGGCGCGGTTGAGCTGGTGTTGCGGCAGGCGCAGGCTCTCGGGGAAGCGTGGAGCTAGCCGCGTCGCTTCGGTGACTTATCGAGTGGCTCTATTTGCGCGATTACACTGATGTTTGAAGTCACCGTCGTCTAGAGCAAGTCTGGGCAACGTCCCCCCCGTTTGCGCCGCTTCGAACTCGCCCAAGAAGCCACATCAACGCTTAGTTCGATGTCGGCTGAGGGGCTCTTCGGCCATTGAGCGAGTTGGAATCGCATTGTCCTCAAGTGTGTCGGCCTTTCAGGCGAAAAGCACGGTCCATATTACCAGTCAGTACGCGTAGGCCAAACATCTGTTGTTCCTTGGCCGCGATTTGGACCGATTGCTAGGTGAGTGTCAGCGCTCAAGGTGGCGAACTAGCGATAAGCGTTTCCACGAGACATTTATATGCCCTAGGGAAAACTGCCTACCCCGTTCGGGGGTTGGACTTTTTGGGGGGCGGATTGTATTGTGGTCCGCTATACAAACGCCAATTTCGTCCATGGAAGCAGAAAAGACTGTCGGGCTGAGCTTTAGGGTTACCCCCGCGATGAAGCGCAAGTTGGAGGCCGCGGCCGCACAAGAGCGCAGAAGCTTGACCAACATGTTTGAAGTCTTGGTGGACGACTACTGTCGGATTCACGGCATTGGCGAAGAGGAAGTCGGTAGCCAGAACAAGGCTGTTTTCACGGGGAAAAAGAGGGCATGAACGCAATAACAAAATTACTGGGGGCACTTCATCCATCACTTGCCAGCCTCCACGGTGTCCCGCAGTACGTGTTCCTCTTCGTTGCGCTGTTGACGGTAGCATTTCTGATTGGCTACGCAATCAAGGGTAGCCAAGTCTGGTGGCAGATTTGGTCGACGTTACGGGCAATTCGCGCGCTCCGCAAGGACCAAGGTGCTCCCGACCCCGCCGAAGTTGGCCGCGCGTTTCGATGGGAGCCACTCAAGCATCTCTGGGCCGAGTATTCCGACACGCTGCATGAGTTGCGCGTGGCAAGCTCAGGCGAAGCCGCTCTCACGGAAGTCCGCGCGACCGTGCCCGCCGAGTCGATGTTCACTCGGGAAGTGCTGGTTGATGGGCGCCTGTTCGACGACTTCACTCGGCATCTTCCCGGCGTGCTGACTGGCCTCGGCATCATTGGGACATTTGCGGGACTACTGGATGGCCTTCAGCAATTCAAGCCGACTCCCATCGAAGAAGCAGTAAACGGACTTGGTCCATTGCTGCTCGGCGTTCAGCATGCCTTCGTTGCGTCAGGGACAGCTATTGCTTGTGCGATGCTGGTTGTATTCATCAGTCGTTTCGTATTGGCATACCTTTATCGATTGGTCGAGCATCTTACTCACGCAATCGATAGTCTTTACTCAACCGGAGCAGGTGAAGAGTACCTGGCCCGTCTGGTCAAGTCGTCTGAGCAAAGCGCTACTAGCACCGCTCAATTGAAGGATGCGCTTGTAGAGGACCTCAACAAGATGATGACCAATTTGGTTGACCGCCAGATTGCAGCCCAAGAGGCGTCGAGCTTAGCACTCGGCAAGCACATCGGAGAGTCCATATCCTCAGCAATTGCGGAACCGATGAAGCGTGTCGGGGAAGCGATGGAAGTCACGGCTCGAGGTAATGGTGAGCAGGTTAACTCGATGCTTGAGACGCTGCTCACAGGCTTCATGGCCAAGTTAGAAGATACCTTCGGTGGCCAAATGCGTGGCATCAACGAACAGATGCAACGGTCTATGGATTCGATGTCCGCTGTTCAGTCGTCGCTACAGGGACTTCTTGCCGACATCAAGCAGACCAATGAGCAGGCCGCCAATCAGATGAGCGGCACGCTTGAGGATGCCATGAAGAAGGCTGCAGACAACCAGCAACTCCTCACCGACCAGATGCGTGAGTTTGTTCAGGACTTCCGAAGGTTAGTGACTGAGGAGCAGAGCAAGTCCAAACAGGTCATGGACGAAGCCGTAATGAAGGTTCTCAGCGAAGTCGCAGTTGCGATGGAGGGCCTGGAGGGCACGCGCAAGGCCGCGGCGGCAGAGGAGACCGGCCGAAACGACTGGCTCGCTAACCAGACAAATCAGCTGGTTAGTGGCTTGACTACACAAGTGGAGACTCTCCTGGGCGCGGTTTCGGAGCAGGTCACGAAAACTCAGCAAAATGTTGATGCGCTAGGAGTCGTATCTTTGCGGGCAATCGACGGAATGAATCAAGGAGCGTTGACCATGGGCTCCGCAGCCCAACGCTTTGAGACAGCTGGCAGCGCGGTGTCGGCCGTATTCGAGCGGTCGACGATTGTCACAGACACACTGTCTTCCGCTGCCGCTTCGTTGCAGGCTGCATCTACCGCGGTACAGCGTGGCTTCGAGCAGTACGACTCGACTAGGAAGACCGTTGACGCTCAAGTAGCTGCGCTTATGGGACTAATTGAGACGGTCAAGAGGGAAGCTGGCGTGTCCCAAGAGCTTGTTTCCAGCATCAAGGAGAGTGCTGAAACGATGCGTAAATCCGAGCAAGAGGCTCGCCAGCACTTGGACCAAGTCAACGCGGCGCTCGTCAAGGCATTCTCCGACTTTGGCAATTCCCTGGTCAGCCAAGTGAAGTCCACGATTGCCGAGACCGACCGCCATCTCGCGCAAGGTACTGGTCACCTCAACGGGGTCGTGCAAGAGCTTGCAAATGCCGTACAACGCATGAAGAGGGCCTGACATGTTCGCCCGCATCTTCCTCAAGCGAGGAAGCAAGCACGAAGGCGAGAGTCCATTCTGGATTTCCTTCTCGGACCTGATGTCCGCGCTGATGGTGCTCTTCCTTGTAGTGATGGCTGTGACGCTGGTTGCAGTAACGCAGAGCATTGATGCAGCGACACGTGCAACTATCGAGCGAGCTGCGGCTATCAACAAGGTAATGGCAATGATTGCCAACGACCCAAAGAGCCGTGGTGTTGGTGTTGACCAACAGAACTATCGTATCGACCTTGGCAAGGAGGTTCGTTTTGATAGCGGCAGCTACACAATCAGCGCTCAGGCCGGTCAATTCCTGCGTACCTACATTCCTGTACTACTAAAGGCCAAAGACACGCCCGAGGGCCAGCGCTGGATGCGAAGCGTCGTGGTTGAAGGCTTTACGGACGAGGATGGGACATACCTCTATAACCTGCAGTTAAGCCTGGACAGAAGTCGTAGCGTGGTCTGTGCTCTGTTCCAGAGTACTTCCTCTGGTGACGCATTGAGTTCGGAGCAACTTAGAAAGGTGCAAGAGCTGTTCTTGGTTGGAGGCTATTCGTTTAACTCCATTAAGAAGGACAAGGCAGAGAGCCGACGCGTTGAATTCAAGGTGGATTTTTGGGGGTTGGACGAAAGGCAGCCAGAGGCTAGCGACGTGCTCAAAGGCAAGGAGTTCGGAAAGTGCTAGCCGCTGCCGCGCTGCAACAACTCAATCGGGACCTCGTCGCCGCCGTGGCGTCGATGGGGCTGCATTCAGGTGAGTTTGGCAAACCAGAACTCGTTGAAAAGCCAACCCGAGAAGCAGAACGCATCTTCCAAGGCTTTGCAGCGGCGAAGCCCAGGAAGGAAGATGCGTACGCTGCTGCGCTGAGTTTTCTCAGAGGGAAGGAGCTCGACTCATGGCAGCGCGACCTGGTGGCCTCTGCCATTGGTGAGCCAATTCGCGAGCAGGATGGCGCGATGGTACTTGGGGGCAGGCGGTTCCCGGCGCTTCTGGGCCTGTACGAATCCGAGGCCAAGCGAGGAGACCTTTGGCGGCTTACCTGGCACGGGCTGCTGTACTCGTACTTCAATTTCGACCCGAATCTTGCGAGGGATGGTGCAACTCGGTCCGGCTGGGAGGCCCTTCGGTCATTCCTCGAGACGACTTGGCCGCTGATTGACAAACAGGCTGGAAAAAATCAGGTCCCGGATTGGGTCAACGTCCTTCGCAAGGAATCAGAGGTACTCTCGGCGAAGCCCGTCGACAAGTTTTCGCACCTATATCTTCAAGGCGAAACCGGACCAACCGACCGGCTCGCTGAGGATTTGGGTATCCCGCCGTCGAGCTGGTTCTGGCATGCCCTGGTGCTTGGGGTGGTGCGGCGCGCGACGGCGGAGAGCGACGCGGAGTTCAGAAGACTCATTCCCCAACTACTCAAGCTAATTCAAGGAAAGCCCGGCTTCCGCGATGAGGCGTTGGAAGTCCTTCTCATTCGGTACCACGCCTGCAAGGGTGCCCCGCAAGACGAACGCCTACGGGACTACGTGTGTCAGCCCACAGTGTGGAAGAATCCGAAGCTGAAAGCAGCAGGGATAGCCACAGCTTGGAATAGAGTCCCTGACCCGGTATGGAAGATGGTGCTCAGTTGGGTAAATGAGCGAAATCTGAAGGATTTCTTCGACATATTGGCTGCCCGAAACAACGCCGACGAAGGTCGACTTGTTTTCTGGTCCAAGTATCTCAAGCAAATTACCTGGACGAGGTTGGTGTTTGGCGCAGACACGATGGCGCTCAAGCGTAGTAACGCCGGGATTCGGGACTTGATTGCTCGAGAGGAGGGCGCATACGCGCAGCTAACGAGCAAACCTGAAGTGGATGCCTTCATGATGCAGATTGGCTCCTATCTCATTATCGAATTCAGCAAGAAGCCGAATGCCTGCTACGTCTACGAGGCCGACCAGCTTCCGTTCGAGCCATATGACCGCCACTACGAGGGCGGTACGGCTGACCTAGCCGCCGGCTACCGCCAAGAAATTGGTTGCGCTCTTCGAGTCGTGCATCGAGAAGGCTGGGGTGAACGAGCTGAGGTCGAACTTCGGCAGTTGGGAATTCGGCCTGACCGCTCTGAGGCGCAAAGAGTCGCGACCGCTGGGACTGCGACCACTTCAACGACCGGAAATCGTACTACGAGTTCCGGAGCCGCAGCGGGGCGGGCGACCGCCAAATTCGCAGGCCCAGATATGGCAGTGCTGCGGGCACTGGTGACTCGGTTCCGTGGTGCATCGATAGATGACAGGCGGAGCAACGCAAGCGGCGGCAGGCTTTGGGTCGAGGACCCACAACAGAGGGCGACACTCGGCTCGGAGCTAGAGGCGCTGGGCTTCAAGTGGGCCAACAGCAGGCAGGCTTGGTATTTCCCGGAGAGCTGATGGGGCTGTTCGACTTCTTTAAGCGGGCGGCCGTAGCCAAGGCCGATAAACCGACTCTGATGACCTCCTGGACACAGGAGGGGGTGCGTATTGAATTCGCACAAGAATTGGCCGAGTCTACGGCCGATGGCTTACTCGATGCCATACATGAAGCCGGCCCGGATGACTCCGTCTTGGGAGCATATCTGGCCCAGCTTGTAGCAGAAGACCGTTGTCGATTAGACCGTAAAGGCGCGCTCATTCCATGGGGTGACCTCTATGACTTGCAGGGTTCAGCGGAACACGTCGGTGCACTGAAGTTACTAGGCCTTCCTCCGCAGGGCCCATTGCGTCCCGTACTTGACAGCTCGGGGACGTTATCCGGTCAAGATTTCGAGCTCATGGTGGCAGGGTGGACCGACGGTGCCAAACAAATTCACCTGGAGCGCCTGGATGGTGCGGTGGCGTCAGTGGGTGGCGAGCCTCAGATGCTCTCGGCTGCGGCATGGGCCACGGCAGCAGAAGTATCCGCATTCTGCAACCGCGGTGTTAGCGAGAGGACGCAACACGCGCAAGAGCTGGGCTGGGGGCGAATTCGGCGCATTGCTGACCGGGCCGGGGCTTTCTACGCGAGCCCGTATCTCGAGACGACCCTTGTTCTGACGCCGGACACGCTGCGACTCCCTCTTTCAAAGCACGATACACCGTTCGGGCGGGTACTGACCGTTTCCCCAACTTTCGAGGGCGCTCCCGACGGGTGGTTGACTGCCTTCGACGGCTTTAATGGGGTCCAGCCCCATTACGACCTCACGCGGGGCTCGGGGCGCATACGAGTCGTTATCTCTGAGCCAGTCCGGAAGGTACTCAACGTCATCAAGCGTGAGATGCCTGGCCGTCGTGTAGCCGGAGCGAAGGCTGAGAAGTTTGTCCACAATCCGTTCGCATTCCTTGGTGACGCAGCACACGAAGTCCTGAAGACGGATGAGTTCGAGGCAGACCGTGCAGAGGCCGGCGCCGTGGCGGCAGTATTCAATATTGTCGCTAGGACCGAGCATGGCCGGCTAAATGCGGTCGAACTAGTGGTCACGGAGCACTTTGGGGACGGTTCGGCTCGAACTGATTGCAAAGCGTGGAAGACGGTGGACGAGCTGGATGCGTTCCTCTTGGCGCTCAAGGGAGCACTGGAGCAGGACCGGGAACGGTTTCCTTGGGACGAGTACGACCTGACCCTTGATGCAGAATCGACCGTGCAGCTTGAGCAGGGACTTCAGTTGGCCCACCTCTGGCGTACGCAGCCAGCCGAGCGAATCAGCTTCGACGACGTCTATGAGCTAGACGGCTATAGTGGGCGTGTCGAGGGGATTGGTGCAGCTAAGCCCATCTACGTTCCCGTTTTTCAGAGGGAGAAGAAGGATGAGGGGGATGGCGGTTGGCTGCCATCGGACCTGACGCCGATGGTCAAGGTGACCCTTCAAGGGCACGAAGGCCAGGTGCTGGTGCCTCTCACGAAGGAGTGGGTGCGGGACTTCGACAAGCAGGTGCAGGAGGCAGAGGAAAAGGGGCTTCCAGACGTCAAAAATTCCAGTTTGCCGACTCCGATTGCCACCGCACAAGCGCGGACGCTCGCTGATAGTTTCAAGAGTATGGTCGAAGCCCAAGAGAGAGTTGAAGAAGAGCATCCCTCTCAGGCGAAAAAGGAGAAGAAGACCCGTCAAACGCTCTTGGTCAAGACCAATTTCCATGACGTTGACTATTTCGAGGAGCGCAGGACATCGCTGGCGCTGCCGGACGACTGGCAAGCCCAGTTGCCCAAGTGTCTGCGACCTGGCATTGAGCTCAAGAGGCACCAGCACTACGGTGTGGCTTGGTTTCAGCACCTGGTTTCGAAGGCTCCTGCCGAGTGCCGTGGTGCCTTGTTGGCGGACGACATGGGGTTGGGGAAGACACTGCAACTGCTGTCGGTACTCGCTTGGTACTATGAGGGCAACCCCAATGCCGCTCCCTCGGTCATCTTCGCACCCAAGAGCCTTCTCGAAAACTGGGCGAACGAATCCAAGAAGTTTTTCAATGACTCCTTCCCGGAGGTCTTGGTTCTTTACGGCGATGAACTTAAGGAACGCAAGCAGCCGCCTAGCCTCATCGACAGCCAGCTTCGCGACAAAGGCATTGAAGACCTGCTGAAGCCGAGCTGGGTCGGGACGGCGAAGGTCATCATCACCACGTATGAGGTACTGACCTCATACGAGTTCTCATTGGCCAAGCAACCTTTTGCGTTTCTCATTTGCGATGAGGCGCAGCGCATAAAGACCCCAGGGACGTTGGTCACGCTCGCAGCAAAGAAGCTGAAGGCCGATTTTCGCATCGCGTGTACGGGTACACCGGTTGAGAATTCACTGGCCGACCTTTGGTGTCTATTTGATTTGGTTCAGCCGGGCTTGCTGGGGGCACTGGAGGACTTTGGCAAGACCTATCGACGGCCGATTGAATGTGAGACTGAGGAGCAGAGGGAAGCTCTTAAGCGTCTTCAGGCTGCCATAGCACCCCAGACACTGCGTCGCACGAAGGCTGACATTGCGGCGGACCTTCCGATAAAGTACTTTGCGTTGAAGAAGGTCGCGCAGACCGGGTTGAAGTTCAAGACTGAACTTGAGACCGAAGAACGTCTGGAGATTGCGCTGACAGAGCATCAGCGGATTCTTTACAAAGGTGGATTGAAGAAACTTCAGGACGCGGCGAAGGAGTCAAATGGGCGAAAGCGCGCCCAGTTGTCGTTCGGTGCGCTACATCTAATGAAGGCGGTTTGCGCAGAACCTTACTGCCTGCCGAGCACGAAATTCCTTGTCGACAAATCGGGGCGAGACGCGCATCTTGCGAATTCGCCAAAGCTGAGTTGGCTTCTTGAACGCCTGGTCGAGGTCAAGGCCGCGGGTGAGAAGGCTATTGTATTCACGGAGCTTCGAGAGGCTCAGGCTGCGCTGTACTACTTCCTCAAAGAGACTTTTGGTCTTCGCCCGTACATCATTAATGGGGACTCTCAGGGGCGACAGGGCTACATCGACAAGTTCTCATCCAAGTCCGGATTCGACGTCATCATCCTGTCGACTCTTGCAGCCGGCGCCGGACTGAACGTTACTGCCGCCAATCACGTCTTCCACTTTACCCGCGCCTGGAATCCTTCCAAGGAGGCTCAGGCAACCGACCGTGCGTTTCGTATTGGGCAAGAGCGAGATGTTTTCGTGTATTGCCCGACGGTGGTAGCCGACGACTTCAGCACCTTTGAGGTCAGACTGGACGAGCTTCTTAAGCGTAAAGCGGGTCTGGCGGGAGCGACTCTGGATGACGGTGGCTTGACGGCAATGCTGAATGGTGCCGGGAAAGAGGCAAGCTTCAAAGAGCTCGTCGATGAGGGTGACGCCGCCGAAGCCGTCCCGAGGCGATACCTTACGATGAATGACGTCGACCGGATGGATGGTGAGGCCTTTGAGGTTTTTTGCTGCCTCTTGTGGAATAAGCAAGGGTTCCAAGCCACAGTGACACCCAAGACTGGAGGAGACGGCGGAATCGATGTGATTGCTCTCAAAGGTCGGGAAGGGGAGCTGCTCCAGTGCAAGAGCTCGAAGTCGGCCGAAGTTGGTTGGGACGCAATTAAAGAGGTGACAGCAGGCGCTGCGCGCTATCAAGCCCGTTTCCGGGGCACAAAGTTCCGTAGAGTGGCCGTGACAAATCAAGGCTTTACGCGTGCTGCGTTGACTCAGGCGGAGGCAAACCAAGTTCTGTTGGTGACTCGCTCTCGTCTTGAAGAGATTCTAGGCGCTCATCCGGTATCAAATCATGAGTTTGATGAAGTCTTAAACGACTTCATCCAGAGCAATTAACAAAAACAAACAAATCCACAAGACCGATAATGGACGCAAATGCCATCGCACTGCTTGACATCTTCGAAAGAAAGATGCGACTCGAAATCCCAATGTTTCAACGGCAGTATGTTTGGGGTGAAGAACATCAATGGGAGCCTCTCTGGGAGGATATTTCCCGCAAATTCACAGAGTTCATTGAGGACCAACGGGACGCACCCGTCCACTTCCTGGGTGCGATGGTGCTGGACCAGAAGCAAACAAGCGTTGGTCGTGTCGAGCGCCGCAGCGTAATCGATGGGCAGCAGCGTCTGACTACACTGCAGATTTTCCTGGCGGCATTTCGCGACTTCTGTCGCGAGGAAGGTCTTGAAGAGTTCGCGAGAGAGTGCGAGAAGTACACGCTTAACTCGGGAAGGATGGCTGAACCAAAGATTGAAAAATTCAAGGTCTGGCCGACGCTCGCCGACCGTTCGCAGTTCATCGACGTGCTGACGGCAGGGTCGAAGTCATCTCTCGAGAAAATCCATCCGCTTACTCGTCGCCCCTACGCGAGAAAGTACAATGCTCGCCCACGCATGATTGAAGCTTATCTGTTCTTCTATGAGCAGATATCTGCGTACTTCAAGGGCTCGTCGGGCGAGGCTCCAGTGGGCGCCGATATTGAGATGGAGTATCGCGTCGAAGCGTGCTTCGAGGCTCTCAAGACCGCGCTAAAGGTCGTGGCGATTGATTTGGGTGAAGGCGATGATGCACAGGTCATCTTTGAAACGCTTAATGCGAGAGGTGAGCCGCTTTTGCCGGCAGACCTGCTGCGAAACTACATCTTCTTGCGTGCGGCGAGAGGAGGCGAAAAACAGGAACAGCTCTACGAGCAGTACTGGTCGACGTTTGATGAATTGTTCTGGCGGGAGGAGGTGACGCAAGGTCGATTGCGCAGGCCCCGAAGCGACCTGTTCATCCAACACTATCTTGCAAGTAAGCAAGCTCGGGATATTCCAATCAAGCATCTGTTCGTCGAATACAAGCACTGGGTCGAGCGCGAAAAGCCCTTTTTAGATGTGCGGGGCGAGCTTTCGGAGCTTGCTCGACAGCGCGACAATTTCCGGAAGATTTCGGTTTCTCACGAATCACCGTTACTTGGTGGGTTGGCCCATTTCCTGAACCTCTTTGACGTCAGCACGGCCTATCCGCCGCTGTTAGCAATGCTCGATTTGGGGGCCAGTGACATCGACATGGCCGAAACGGCCAATTTGCTCGAGAGTTATCTCGTGCGCCGGGCTATTTGCGGTGGTGAGACGAAGGCGTACAACAAAGTTTTCATGGCTCTCACGCGTACGCTACGCAGCAAGGGCGCGACGGCCACCGTAGTACGCGAATTCTTGACAGCGCTCAAGAGTGCGAGTGATGAATGGCCCAGCGATGATGCGGTTTCCTCAGCTTGGCTGACTCGCAATGCGTATTCGCTCAACAATCCGAGATTGACGCACATTTTCTGGCGCATCAGTGAAACGTATCGGTCTGCCAAATCGGAGGACGTAAGCGCCAAAGGGCCGCTCACGGTTGAGCACATCATGCCGCAAGGTTGGGTACCTCATTGGCCGCTCCCAGATGGCTCGCAGGGAGTTGAGCATGCATGGTTCGCCAATGAGGAGACGCCTGGAGTAACTGAAAGCAGGCGTAGAAACGAGGTGATTCAGACGTTTGGTAACTTGACGCTCGTCACTGGAAGTCTGAACAGCTCGCTGAAGAACAGTGCCTGGGAGATTAAGCGCGAGGAGATTCTCCTGCACTCGGTGTCGCCGATGAATGGAGCGCTCCGACGATTCCCAACGTGGGACGAGTCTACAATTGAGAGTCGAGGGCGAGAGTTGCTGGACCGAGCGTTGACTCTATGGAGTCGAGCCTAAATCTTGTAGCCAGGTAGGAGCATGGGCCGTGGCGAGGATTCCCAAGCACAACGACCGTGTGACACTATTTCCTACTCTGGCTTAGAGACCTACTCCTAACCGAAGCCCGGGCGCTGTGGTTCAGGTCCATCGAGAATTGGGTCAGACACTTGAACGAGAGGGTCGACCCAATCAGCCTTTGCTCGCGCCCAAGATAGCCAGTCGACTTGTTCGGCGGAAAGGCGCCCGTTCGCAACTGCTTCCCGCTCAACTGCGGTTGCATAGTCGCGAAGCCGCGTAGCGCGTTCCCAGTTAGTCGCGTGCAACTCGAGCTGCTTGAAGCGTTCGGCCTCATCAGCACGCCTCTTGGTCAGAGTTTCATAGTGCGCAAGGGCGCGTCGGTGAGCTTCCTTCCGTCGCGCCTCTTCCAATTCCTTCGCATTTGTCTGTCGCGCCAAGTCGATGATGTCTGAGGCAACTCGGCTTAGGCGCTGTTCAAGCCGAGTTCTTTGAGTGTCCTTCCACGACGACTTTAATGGCCAGCGACCGACTTCGATTGTCAGGGCGTCCGTCGGTGCAAAGTCGTACCTTGGGATGGTCGGGTACCCCACAGAGCCGCCCGACCGTGAGCTCTGCCAATAGCGTTTTTGAGCGCGTTCCTCCGTCGGTGTTATCACATGCGGAAATCTCTTCACGTGCTCAGCCAGGGAGAAGGCCATTGTCGTACCGGTTTCTAGCCATCTTATGTATGTCCCGCCCACGTCTGGATGGACTTCGAACTCGAAGCCTTGCGTCTTCAGCGATTTAATCAAGGCATCGACAATCCAGAGGCTTCTGTCGAGCGAACTCTTTGTCACCGAAAGGTCAAGGACCTCCTTTGGTGCAGAGCGGAGCAGTGTGTCCGCTGGCCATCCATCTCGTCGGCGTAATCGTGCGGAGGTGGAGCGAACAAGCGGATGCAGCGAGGAAGAAGGTTGGTCTGGGTAGACGTCGACGATTAGTTCCTTGCGCAATCGTTCTGACGCTTTTCTCGCGGCCTCTCTGATTTCCGCCGTTTCTGGCGGAAGCTTGGTCAATCCAGTTTTGGAAAATTCTCTATGATTGAGGTCGGGAAGAGGAGCCCGGTTCATGATTTTTCCCGCTTTGATTTTTGCCCAGTAGCCTCGACTAGGCAGAGGAATTACCAACGCTCTGCAAATCTTGGCAAGCCCGACATCCGACAATCCGTAGCGTGGTGCCACAACAGTTACGGGGTCGGTCCACACTTCGTTGTACAGGGTCGCGCGGTCGACTGGTTGGGACGCTTCTTTCACCGTTACTTCCTCCATAAGATGCGTACATCATCGCTGGACAGAGCCAGACATACTTTGTCCGACGCCAAGCTCTAGAGGACCAGGCTATCGAGCCGTTTTGCCAGGAGAGCGAAGCCGCTCTTTGGGATGCTGCCTTCACGGAGACAATCTGCGGGCGAAATACGCTGCAACGGCGTCCTCATCCCGTATTTCAGCAATACCCGAGCGAATTCGAGGGAGATTGCATAAAGCGCTTCCCGTAAAAAAATACATAGGCAGAATTGTTTCCATTGCCTCCCGCATCACATACGCGGAGGTGCTCCCGCTCAAGGGCTTGCTGATATCGTGCTGCGGCTGCCGGCCGCGAGAAGGAGAAGGATATGTTCGGTCTTTTTGACACCATCATTGACGCGGCATCCTTGGTTGTGGACACCGTTGCGGAAACCGCCAGCTCTGTTGTGGCCGTGGCGTCCGACGTGGCTAGTGGAGCAGTCGATATGGTCGCGGATGGTGTCGGCGCCGTCGCTGACATCGTTTCCGAGAACCCCGGCACTACTGCCGCAGTCGTGCTGGGCGCAGTGGCCACTGGCGGTGCGGCCCTAGCGTTCGCTCCGGCTATCGGTGCTGCGGCTAGCGCTGCGGGCCTCGGCGTTGCAGGCGGAACGCTCTCCGGCGCAGCTGCCAGTTCGGCGGGGCTTGCGGCGCTGGGTGGAGGCAGCCTCGCGGCGGGCGGCATGGGGATGGCCGGTGGTACCGCGGTCGTAACGGCAGCCGGCGCAGTTGCTGGTGCGGGCGTATCCGGCGGTGCAGCAGTCGCAGCAAATAAGCTCTCCGACCAGGTGTAACCTCATGGTCGCGAATAGCTGGCATCGATTCCGGTGGTATCCCCACGACTTGGCCGCAGACGTCGCATACCGCTACGAGGATGTTCTTGGCGACACGTTTGCTGCTGTCACTGAAGGAGACATCCCTGCGAACGAAGGTCGTGCCGCCGACCTTTCTACAGTGCGAGCAGATAGCTTTCCTTTTGTCGCCTTCGTGAAATCGCGCTGCATTCATGGCTGCGGTCCCAATATTGCGCTATCGGCGCCCGGCGAGGAAGCCGAGCCAGTCCGACGCATATGCGCATTGCATCGGCTCGGAGTCCTCCTCGATAACGGGGCACGTCGAATACTCGATGCGCTTGCGGAAGTATGTCGCTGCTGGTTCGGGGATTTCTCTCAAGCGAACGTAACTGGTATCTCCAGACTGGTGGATGGGGACGCACAGAGCAATAGGTCGCGGCGGCAATTCTTCAGTGCCAGTAAGGCCCACTGCGAGCGCACGAGCCATAAGGTCGAAAACGGATGATGCGTAGCGAGGGTAGGCACGTAGTGTGCGTTTCTCGCCCTCGCCAAACGGAGGCTCGTTCAGTTGCACGACGTAGTCAGATACGGGACTACGCTCAAGTCTACCTATGTACGCCGTAGCAATCTGCCCTCCAGAGCCGATGCGTTTTGGATGGGCCACTTCTACTGTGACTTTCAGCATGATGACGTTCGTTGCATCGACTCGACGGAGGACCACACAGTGTAGAGAGATGGGGCGTGAGATGGAAATATTCCTTCCTATTCGGCGGAATGTTGCCGCTTATTCAAGAACGCACTCAGGATATGGCGTCAATCGTTGCCGCAGGGCCTCACCGCACACATAATCGCTTCCTCATCACGGGGCGGGGAGCGAGTATGGATGTGACGAAGATTCGGTGCGCGCCAGGTGAGGGAACAGCGGTATGCGGTACAGAAGAGGTGTCGTCTGTCAAACCATTGCACGTGCTCTATCTCGACTACGATGGCGTGCTACATCCGGACTCCGTGTACCGGACGAGAAACGGTATCGAACTCCTACATCGACCAGGGCACAGCCTGTTTGAGCATGTCCCGCTCCTCGAGGCGGAGTTGCAGCCGTATCCCGAGGTCAAAATTGTCCTCTCGACATCATGGCTGCTTATTCAGGGCGGCTATGAACACGCAAAGTCGAAGCTCTCTGAGAGCCTGCAGAAGCGATGCATCGGCGGGACGTTCCACCGACGCGAAATGCGGAAGACCTGGTTCAACAGCATTCCGCGGCCTGACCAAGTCATCCGCGACGTAGAGAGGCGACAGCCTGCGCGCTGGATAGCAATTGATGACTGCCCTGATGACTGGCCCGCCTGGGACCACGTCGTGCGCGCTGACCCTGAACTTGGCATCGCGGCCAGCGAGGTGCAGGAAGACCTGAAGGCGAAGCTGTTGCGGGAGTTTGGCAGTTGACTAGGAAGAGGCTACGTCTACAGAGGCGCTTCCTATTCGCTGTCGGTGCATTTTATCGGCTGCAGTCGATGACGCTCTCCTCTTCATCTCGCACACCATTCGAGAGCGATACAGGGCGCGGCACACAGTTTTTCTATCCAGTTCGCAGCGAGGCCCTCCGACGCTGAGGGCCGCGGCGTCACGTGAGCTCGTACAAGATACCCTGCATCAGTGGGGGTCTACTCATTCGGCTTGGGCCGGTGTGATATTGTGCATCTCAAATGCGAAAAAATTTTTTTGCAAAGGTCTTAAGGAATGGCGGTCTACGTAGACAACGCAAGAGTTCCATGGCGGGGTCGCCACTGGTGCCATCTGGTCGCTGACTCTCTAGAGGAACTTCATGCGTTTGCCCGCGTGCTTGGGCTCCGACGAGCTTGGTTTCAGGCTAGAGCGTCGTTGCCTCACTACGATGTTACGGTGGAAACTCGTATGGTCGCACTAAGTCATGGCGCGCACATTGTTGACCGACGCACGTTGGTGAGTGTGGGGCGTCAACTGAAGCAAGAATTGGCTGACCAAGCCGAGCGGCAACTGCGGTTGTTCGATTAAGCGCAGAGGTGAAGACCCAACAAGGGAGTCGTTAGAAGCGGGGAGCTGGACGGGTCAAATGTATATCAGTGCAGAAACGCTGGATGATTTGCTGGTCAAGGTCTTTCGTCGCCTACTTCGCAAGAATGGGTCTGTGGAGACTAACCCAACGAAGGGTGCCGCGACGGAGCTCAATGGAGTTCTTCTTCAGTTGAGAGCTCCGCGTGCTCGGCTCAGTCGAACCGAGCAAAAGGGAACGATATTCAGTTGCCTAGGCGAGCTGCTTTGGTACCTCTCCGGCAGCGACCGACTCGAGTTCATCCGCTACTACATTTCTCGCTACGACAAATCCTCAGACGATGGAGAGACGATTTTTGGAGCCTATGGCCCACGCTTGTTCGCGCCGGGTGGAATAAATCAAATCCAAAACGTCATTCAGTTGCTGCAAGGGCATCCTGACTCCCGACGGGCAGTCATTCAGCTGTTTCGAGCGGAAGACTTAGCTGAAACGTTAAGAAGGCGTCGCGAGGACCTTCCTTGTACGTGTACCTTGCAATTTACCGTGCGCAAGCACCGCCTGCACATGCTGGCGATGATGCGCTCGAACGACGCATACATGGGGCTCCCACACGATATTTTTGCCTTCACAATGCTGCAGGAAATAATTGCGCGTTCGCTAAAGGTGGAAGTGGGCTGGTACAAGCACGCAGTCGGAAGCTTGCATCTCTATTCGGTGAATACCGAACAAGCTCAAACATACATCGACGAAGGGTTCCAGGAGCGCATCTCGATGCCGCCGATGCCGCTCGGCGACCCTTGGTCATCGATTGAGAAGCTCTTGGCTACTGAGGCCGCTATTCGTCTTGGAAAGCGCATACCAAAGGTAGAGCTTGAGCCGTACTGGGCAGACATTGTGCGGCTGCTCCAAGTATTCAAGTATTCGAAGCAGCCAGGGCGCAATAGTCAGGACCACCTCAAAGCCATTAAGGCGGAGATGAGCTCCTCTGTCTACGATAGCTACATCAGCAGACGCGAGCGCAGGTTAGCGAGTGCCACGGAACAGGAGCCAACGCTATTCGATATGGCTGCGCTGGACAAGGAGCAGGTGAGAACGGACGACACTCGCTGAAGTTGCCGCTCCCTAAGATTAACGAAAATTCAGATGAAATTGCTCATGAAAGAGAAAGAGCTCGCTGGAAAATTCGAACGGGCGCTAACCGACTTCCGGTTTAAGGGCAAGCCACTGGTGGGCATTGCCAAGCCCGAGAACGTCAGTGCTCTTGTCGCACAGCTCATCGAGAGCGAACATCGTATTCGATATGTAGCGCGCATTGCGGAACGCCCAATATCGCCCAAACGCCTAGACCCTAAGGACGAGCTTTTCGACCCTCTGAGAGCCGCAATCGCCCATATGCATGCTGGAAATGCGGACGAGGGCTTTTGGCTGGTCTTCTTGTTTGTGCATTTCGGCAAGAATCTGAAGCACGGATATAGTCTTTTGCGAGCCATATACGGAGCGTTCGAGGACCAGTTCATCTGGACGTGGGAGAAGTACTCCCAGAAGCCAGCGGACTTCTCGCTTTGGTTCCACGACAGGCTTCCGCAAATGGAGAAGGTGCGGGGGAAACTCAAGTTCGGAAATCACAGAAAGTACGAGAGCATCTATCAGACCGAGCAGGTGTTCGAGAGCTATTTGAATTGGGTTGGGCCTGAACGCTCGCATGCTGCATTGCTTGGCAGAGTCATGGACGCAGTCGGCAATGACCCCAAGCGGCTCTTTGACTATCTGTACAGTAGTATGTATGCGGACGTCTTTCGCTTCGGACGCACCGGCGCCTTCGACTATCTGACGATGCTTGGGAAGATTGGTTTGGCGCGTATCGAAGCGCCGTCAGCATACATGGCCAACGCGACCGGACCAGCACGGGGAGTGCGGTTGTTGTTCGGCGGTGACCCAACCTATAACATCGCCGCCAAAGACCTTGACGGACTTGCAATTGAGCTCGGCGCTGCGCTAGGTGTTGGTATGCAGGTTATTGAGGACTCACTCTGCAACTGGCAGAAGAGTCCGGGGCAGTTCATCGCCTTCCGCGGCTGAAGCAGCTCAATGCCACTTGTAGCGGGTCTTCAAATCGTTGAAGTGCCCCTGCTTCACTAGCCCTCGGTGCTGCAACTGTCCAACAACGATTCCGCGCGAGATGCCCGCATCACGAGCGAGTCGTATGATGCCTCGCAAACTACCACCGACCCTCGGCAACCTATCTTGGTATTCCTCTGGAAGCAGAATATCCGCGGCGAAATGGTTTGCTTCTTGTTCGCGCTCGGAGTGTCGGTCTTCATTGGTCTCGAGTATGGGTGACTTAACGTCCCAGTGGAGCAGCAGATGGCCTGCTTCATGAAAGAATGAGAACCAGAAGTGGTCGTCGGTCAGGTATCTGCCGGACAGCATCAGTACGGCCTTGTCGGGTTCCACGAAGTAGGTTGCCCCGCTTGCACGGCATCCCGATGGCGCTCTGACAATTACAACGGAAACGCCCGCAGCCGCACACAATGCTTGCAGCTTCGGAACAAACTCTTTCGGGTCCGGTATCAAAGTAAGCGCTCGGGCGTCAGCCAAAGCGCTCCGAAATAGCTGAGGGTTCCAAGCTGAACTGTCGATTCGCTCGCTCAGAAGCTCGCCTTGCCTCAGCCATGCAGCAGTGGCCAACTCATTTGCTGGATAGGCATCGGAAGCGCGGAAAGCGACCCCTTCATTTGCTTCACCATAGCTCTTGTTCCAAGCCTCCAGACTGGGAACCCCGAAAAACTCAAGACACTTTTGCAGTTTCTCTTCTGGCGACGCGGCTTCTTCCAACCATCCAAACTGCACCATGTCCTTAACGGGTAGCCCTTTCATCCACTCTCGATACTGTTCGTCCGTATGCTCGGGGGCGACACTATCGGTCTGTAGCTTACTTCTGTATTGAGCCTCCCGGCGAAGCCAAAATGACGCAGTGGCACCGAAGACTGTGGCAAGTCGCAGTGCAACTGGCTCGGTAAGTGGGGCGACACCTTCGAGAAGGCAATCAAGGCCTTCTGGCGAAAGGTCAATGCGCTGCGCCAGCTCGCGCGTCGAGAGTTGATTCGCAGCTATCAGGTCACGAATCGTTTGTCCCGGCGGAACCACCCATGCCGACGATATGAGGGATTCAGTTCTCATTGACGCGCTCGATTGACAGTACTTTTGTAAGCGCTCAATTGACGACGTCTGGTATTGAAGGCTGAACGTTGGCAGGCTTGCGTCCGCAAAGACTTTGCGGACGCAAACATGATCCAAGACGAGATTGACCTATTTC
>Ga0209023_10001906_pt1 | contig 27056 bp, 23 predicted proteins | sample LakOneMetagenome_FD_187468 | JGI IMG/M metagenome (GOLD analysis project Ga0209023, IMG submission 187468) | Freshwater and sediment microbial communities from Lake Erie, Canada (SPAdes) (version 2) | ecosystem: Environmental > Aquatic > Freshwater > Lentic | place: Lake Erie, Canada...
CCAAATACCGTACCCATTCCGGCCAGCACCATCAAATATCCCGAAGCGGGCTCGATGATCATCACATTTCCGTAGTCAAGCAGTGGGCCGCGGTAGCGGATAGTCGCGGGCCACGGTGTCGTGACCAGCGCCGCTGGCCGCGTAGCCAGCAGCAATCCCGGTCGGGTTATCCCGGCGGCATCAGCTTCTCCCGCCTTGCGAAGCAAGGCACCAAAAACCGGAAGTGGCAAAGTCCCCTGCGCTCCGGCAAAGTCTCCCCTTGGTGCGCCGACATCGCTTTCCATGTTGGCAAGCCCGGTCGCGAACGCATCAAGCGTCTCCACATTGTCCAGCAGCGATTTCAGTTCTTCTGGGTCTTCCAGATATCGTTTTGGAAGATCGGTACGGTCCTGGATTGCCTGAGCAAGCGCAGTGCGTGCCGACTGTACCGCAGTAAGACCCTTCTGGAGCATCGACTGCGTTTCTTCCTGCAGTTTTCGGATATTCTGCACTTCAACAAGTTGCTGCCGCAGTGCGTCGGCTTGTTGCTGCAACGCCGGTGCCACCGCCGACAAAACCATGCCGGAACGCGCTGTGCCCAGCGGCCCTGACGGATGCAAGAGCAAGAGAGGAGCTGGCGACCTCTCCATGGACGTCATTATGCCAAGCAACTGACCGATCTCGTCACGGCGTTCGTCGAATGACTTGGTGATTTCGGCCTCGCGCACTGCCGCAGCGCGCAGCGCATCCCGCAGGGCAGACAACCCACTTTCATAGGCACGAATGGTCGCCGTCAGAGCCGCAATCCTGTCCTTGCCACTTTCCGCACTTTTCAAGGCGTCAATTGCCGTCCTCAGATCCGCGGAGGCCTGTTCGGCCGCGGCAGAAGGCGAGGTCGCCGCCACCCCTTGCGAGGCGCAGAGCGCAAGTGCCGCAGCAGCCACGAAATAGCGCAACGATGTCATGCGCCGTCAGCTCGTGCGATCAGGGAGCGACCCGTCATTTCCGGCGGTGCCTCGACCCCCATCAGATCCAGCAGCGTCGGCGCAAGATCGGCGAGCCTGCCGTTTCGCAGGCGGGCACCCGCCGGGCCGCCAATCAGTGCCACCGGAACCGGGTTCGTCGTATGGGCGGTGTGCGGTCCGCCCGTGACCGGATCGACCATAAGTTCGGCATTGCCGTGATCGGCCGTGACGATCATCGCGCCCCCCGCTTTCGCCAACGCCTCAGTGACCTTGGCCAGCCCGCGATCCACCGCCTCGCATGCGGCAATTGCGGCGCTCAACACGCCGGTATGCCCAACCATATCCGGGTTGGCATAATTGACCACGATCAGGTCGTACCCCCGCCCTATCGCTGCAACAAACTGCTCCGTCACCTCTTCCGACGACATCTCCGGTTTCAGGTCATAGGTCGCAACCTTGGGCGATTGCGCCATATATCGCTCTTCGCCGACCTCCGGAGCCTCCCTGCCGCCGTTCAGGAAGAAGGTCACATGCGGATACTTTTCCGTCTCGGCCAGCCGGAATTGCCGCAGTCCTTTCGCAGCCACCCATGCTCCGATCGTATTGATCACCGGTCGCTTGGGATAGGCGGCTGCCATGAAGGCGTCATGGGTTTTCGAATAGTCGACCATCCCGAGAATTGCGGCCCAATGCGGCCGCTTGCCGCGATCGAAACCCGCAAAACTGTCCTCGCCCACCGCAAGCAATATCTCGCGTGCGCGGTCGGCGCGGAAATTCAGGCAAAAGAAGCCGTCGCCATCCTTCGCGCCGTGATACCCCTCGATAACGGTCGGCCTGAAGAACTCATCCTTCTCGCCGCGCGCATAGGCTTCCGCGACCGCGTTGTCGGCGCTGGCCGACTTCGGTCCGTCCCCGGCGACCATGGCACGATAGGCGCTCTCCACCCGGTCCCAGCGATTGTCGCGATCCATCGCGAAATACCGGCCACTGACGGATGCCACCTCCGCCCCTTTTGGCAGCCGCCGGACCAGGTCCGCCACGAACCCTCCCGCCGAGGTCGGCGCAACATCCCGCCCGTCGGTCACCGCGTGAAGCGCAACCGGAACACCTTGCGATACCAGCGCCTGAACCGCCGCAAGCACATGGTCGATATGCCCATGCACCCCGCCATCCGAAATCACGCCCATCAGATGCGCGGTGCCTCCCGAAGCCTTCAGCGTATGCGCGAACGCAAGTATCGCCTCGTTCGAGAAAAAGCTGCGGTCCTCGATGGCCAGATCGATCTGGCCAAGATCCATCGCCACGACACGTCCTGCCCCGATGTTTGTGTGGCCAACCTCCGAATTGCCCATCTGTCCTGACGGCAATCCCACATCAGGCCCATGCGTCACCAACTGTGCATGCGGGCAGGTTGCCATGATCCGGTCGTAGGTCGGCGTATCGGCCAGTGCCACCGCATTTGCCGTGGTTTCGGCGCGCAGCCCCCAGCCGTCGAGAATGCACAGAACAACGGGCTTCGGAATAGTCATGGCATGCGCTCCGCTCAAGTCGCGCCCCTTCTAAGCCGCGACGTGACGGGCGGCAACGGCCCACCAGCCATCCAGAGAAAAACACGCAAAATTTCGTCGGTCCAGATGGATCAAGCCCGATGATAGGGCGATCCGGACAAGATCGTCGCGGCCCGGTATATCTGTTCGCTCAGCATCACGCGCACCAGCATGTGCGGCCAAACCATCTTGCCGAACGACAGCGACCAGTCTGCCCGTGCCCGCAACTCTGGTGCAATGCCATCTGCCCCGCCAATGACCAGCGCCAGCTCCTGTCGGCCCTGATCACGCGCCGCAGCCATTTCAGCGGCAAACTCCGGCGAGGTCATGGCTCGCCCGCGCTCGTCAAGCGTCACGATCAATGCTCCCGCAGGTAGCGCGCGCGACAGCAGGTCCGCCTCCGCGGCCATGCCGCCGCCCTTCTTGTCCTCGACCTCAACGACGCGCGCGGGCCCAAGCCCCAGGGCCCGACCTGTCCGGTCGAATCTCTGCAAATAGTCGGTTATCAAATCCTGCTCAGGGCCCGCCCGAAGCCGACCCACCGCACATATCGTGACGCGCATCAGGCCGTTGGAGCCGTAGCTCCGCTTGGCAGCCACATCTTCTCAAGCTGATAGAAGTCGCGAACTTCCGGGCGGAAGACGTGAACGATAACGTCCTGCGTGTCGATCAACACCCAGTCGCCCTGATCCTTGCCTTCGATCTTGCAGCTACGTCCAGCCTCGACCTTAAGCCGCTCGGCGAGCTTTTCAGCAATCGCCGAAACCTGCCGAGACGACCTGCCCGAGCAGACAACCATGAAGTCGGCAACAGAAGACCGACCCCGCAGATCAATGGTGACCACGTTTTCGGCCTTGTCATCGTCGAGGGAGGAAAGAATGCGGGCAAGCAACTCTTCGCTTGACCCATCGGAAAGCCGCGCCGTCATCGGCACCGCCCGCGCAGCCGACACTCCGGCTGCATTGTTAAGACTGGACAGATCATTGTCCTCCTGTGCTGCGCACCGTTCCATTCGCCACGGTGCCGGGCATGGTGAAAGCCTAACATCACCATTGCAAAATCTCAATGAAGGATGCCGCGGCGGTTTTTCAACCCTGTACCCCTGCCTGTTAGGGTGGCGCAGTCCCGTCGACAAGGTGATCCTTCAACGTGGCTCATCCTTGCGTCGTAGGGGATTCGGGCGTAAAAGGCCGCTCCATGATGAGATTTTTCGACATCGGTGATCGCGCACGCCTTCCTTGGCGTTTCTACGGTGCAACCGTTTCGATTCTTGCGCGCGCCTGAGCGGCGATACGCTACCCGTCACCTTTCCCTTTCCAAACATCGAGAGAGTGAGCCATGTCTGGCCCGAAAACCCTGTATGACAAAATCTGGGATGCCCATGTCGCGCATGAAGACGCTGACGGCACCTGCCTGCTGTATATCGACCGCCATCTCGTCCACGAGGTGACCTCGCCCCAAGCGTTCGAGGGGCTCCGGCTGAGCGGTCGCAAGGTCCGTGCACCCGAAAAGACCATCGCTGTGCCAGATCACAACGTTCCGACCACAGCCGGGCGCGACAAGCACATCGACAACGAAGAAAGCCGGATTCAGGTCGAGGCGCTCGACAAGAACGCCAAGGACTTCGGTATCAACTACTATCCCGTTTCTGACATCCGTCAGGGCATCGTTCACATCGTCGGCCCCGAACAGGGTTGGACGTTGCCGGGCATGACCGTCGTCTGTGGTGACAGCCACACGGCAACGCATGGCGCGTTCGGCGCTTTGGCTCATGGAATTGGCACGTCGGAGGTCGAGCATGTCCTGGCGACCCAGACGCTGATCCAGAAGAAATCCAAGAACATGAAAGTCGAGATCACCGGCAAGCTCCGCCCAGGTGTCACGGCAAAGGACATCACCCTGTCGGTGATCGGTGCCACAGGAACCGCTGGCGGCACAGGCTATGTCATCGAGTACTGCGGCGAAGCCATTCGTGACCTGTCGATGGAAGGTCGTATGACCGTCTGCAACATGGCCATCGAAGGCGGCGCACGTGCGGGCCTGATCGCGCCCGACGAAAAGACCTATGCCTACGTGATGGGCCGCCCCCATGCACCGAAAGGCGCTCAGTGGGAAGCCGCGCTGAACTGGTGGAAAACGCTCTACACCGACGAGGGTGCGCACTTCGACAAGGTCGTGACATTGAAGGGTGAAGACATCGCTCCTGTCGTCACCTGGGGAACCTCGCCCGAAGACGTGCTGCCGATCACCGGCACGGTTCCGGCGCCCGAGGACTTCAAGGGCGGCAAGGTTGAGGCCGCCAAACGCTCGCTGGACTACATGGGCCTCACGCCCGGTCAAAAGCTCAGCGACATCAAGATCGACACGGTCTTCATCGGTTCCTGCACCAACGGTCGGATCGAGGATTTGCGGGCTGCTGCCGCGATCCTGAAGGGCAAGAAGGTCAAGGACGGCATGCGCGCGATGGTGGTTCCGGGTTCGGGGCTGGTTCGTGCTCAGGCCGAAGAAGAAGGTCTGGCCCAGATCTTCATCGACGCGGGTTTTGAGTGGCGCCTCGCGGGTTGCTCGATGTGCCTGGCGATGAACCCCGACCAACTGTCGCCCGGTGAACGCTGTGCTGCTACCTCCAACCGCAACTTCGAGGGTCGTCAGGGACGGGGCGGTCGCACCCATCTGATGAGCCCGGCAATGGCCGCCGCCGCAGCCGTAACCGGCCACCTCACCGACGTTCGCGAATTGATGTAACAACCTCTCGCAGGCCGGAAGGTGGCCCCGTGTGACATACGTATGGAATACCTTTGGAATACGTCTGGAATACGTTCGGAATACCTTCAGGTCTGCCCATAACGGACTGAAAATATGGACAAATTCACCACACTAACCGGCATCGCGGCCCCAATGCCGCTCGTCAACATCGACACCGACATGATCATCCCCAAGCAATTCCTGAAGACCATCAAGCGGTCCGGGCTTGGTGCAAATCTGTTCGACGAAATGCGCTTTACTCAAGACGGAAAGGAGATTCCGGATTTCATCCTGAATCAACCTGCCTATCGCCAGGCTCAGATTCTGGTTGCCGGTGACAACTTCGGTTGCGGCTCATCGCGCGAACACGCGCCTTGGGCGCTGCTGGATTTTGGTATCCGCTCGGTTATTTCGACCTCGTTTGCGGACATTTTCTACAGCAACTGCTTCAAGAACGGGATCCTGCCGATCGTCCTTCCGCAATCGGCTATCGACCATCTGATGGACGATGCTCGCAAAGGTGCTAATGCGCGCATCAGCGTTGATCTCGAAAATCAGACGGTGACGGCGTCGGATGGAACGAGCTATTCCTTCGATGTTGATCCGTTCAAGAAGCATTGCCTCGTTAACGGTCTGGACGATATTGGGCTTACGATGGAAAAAGTAGGCTCAATTGAAAGCTTTGAAATGCAGGTCGCACAATCGCGCCCGTGGGTCTGAATCTCTTTGCATCTACAAGATATGGGGCCACCCGTCAGGGTGGCCTTCTTTTTGCCGCAATTCCGCCGGATTCATGCACCGCTTTTGATGCAAAGCCGCACCAGTTTCTCCATCAAAACGCCGCTTTCCAACTCTTAACCTTAACCAATGGTTGTCAGGGGGAATGGATGTGGGCAAAACTGTGGCAAGATTAAGGCAGCCTGCCACAATTGGTTGGTCGTCTTGGAACAGGATGGCGGCCATGTACCTCATCCGTCCAAATGAGGGTTAAGGCAGTGTTCTCGCAGATCACAGGCGCTTTCGTTCGCGCGGTGCTGGTAATGGTACTTATTGCCATTCCGTCGCTGATGGTGCCGGGCGTAAACAGCGACACCACGCAGATCGTCGCCCTTGTGGCGATCTTTGCGGCGGCACTGACTTTCTTCGAGTATGCCTCGACCTATCCTGGACTTGTCGAGTTCCGTGATGCGCCGCCGTTCAACCGGTTACGGTTCCTGTCGCTCCTGGCGACCGTGCTTTTGTTGTCCATCATCGTTCGCGGCCAAACACAGCCAACCACATTGACCATGTTCATCGAGGCCGTTGGAAACAAGCTTGGTGCTTCGATTGACGTCCCTTACAGCCCAGTCCGGCTCGTGGTCTTGATGCTGCCAGAGGACATGGAGGCACACCATATGATGTTGGTGCGCACAGCAGCCGGCATCTCCTACGTAATTTCGCTGATAACGCTCGTAATTTTCATTCTGGTAATGCGCCTCATCGGCTGGCCGAGCCGGATGGGAACGTTCAACGTATGGATCAACCTACCCACGTTTGACCCCACCACAGGCGGTGACGTTGTTGATCGCCTTCAGCGGGACTCGCGCTTCAACGTCGCGCTGGGTTTCCTCCTTCCCTTCCTCATTCCAGCAATTCTAAAACTTGCTGCGGTCTCTTTCACACCCGTCACTCTAGAAAGCCCTCACACACTGATCTGGACGATGACAGCATGGGCATTCCTACCTGCCAGCCTTTTCATGCGCGGCATCGCCATGGGCCGCATTGCAGCGATGATTGCCGAAAAACGTCGCAGTCTGAACCCCGCCGGCGAAGCCCAACCTTTTCCTGCATGACGCGTCGTGGCAAGGCGACTGTGCCTTGCCTGCTTGACCCAAATCGCTTGAAGGGCTAGGCCAGCGCCCATCTGATATGCAAGAGCAGGAGCCAACGTTGGCCAATCCATCGATCCTAATTCTAGCCGGAGACGGCATCGGTCCGGAAGTCATGGCCGAGGTCAAAAAGATCATCAAATGGTTCGGCGAAAAGCGTGACGTACATTTTGATGTATCCGAAGATCTCGTAGGTGGATGCGCATATGACAAACATGGCACGCCTCTCCACGACGCTACGATGGCTAAGGCTCAGGAAGTTGATGCAGTCCTGTTGGGCGCAGTAGGCGGGCCAAAATATGACAAGCTCGATTTCAGTGTGAAGCCGGAGCGTGGGTTGCTTCGCCTTCGCAAGGAAATGGACCTGTACTCAAATCTTCGCCCCGCGCAATGCTTTGATGCTCTTGCAGATTTCTCTTCTCTGAAAAGAGAAGTCGTTGCTGGTCTCGACATCGTCATTGTTCGCGAGCTTACGTCTGGTGTCTACTTTGGCGAGCCGCGGGGAATATTCGTTGAAGGCAACGAAAGGGTTGGCATCAACACCCAGCGCTATACGGAAAGTGAAATTGCCAGGGTTGCCCGTTCGGCATTTGAACTTGCCCGCCGCCGTAGCAACAAGGTCTGCTCGATGGAGAAGGCCAATGTAATGGAGTCTGGCATACTCTGGCGCGAAGTCGTGCAGGAAGTGCACGATAAGGAATATCCGGACGTCGCTCTTTCGCACATGTATGCCGATGCGGGCGCTATGCAACTGTGCCGCTGGCCCAAGCAGTTTGATGTCATCGTGACGGACAACCTTTTCGGTGATCTTCTTTCGGACGCCGCGGCCATGTTGACCGGTTCGTTGGGAATGCTGCCCTCTGCTTCGCTCGGGGCACCAATGGCAAATGGCCGCCCAAAGGCTCTGTATGAACCCGTTCACGGATCTGCGCCGGATATTGCAGGGCAGGGCAAAGCCAATCCGATCGCCTGCATCCTGTCGTTTGCGATGGCACTTCGCTACTCGTTCGAATTGGGCGAAGAAGCCGAACGTGTTGAAAAAGCTGTTGAAAAAGTACTCGCCGACGGCGTACGGACAGCGGATCTCATGGGGCCAGATGGTGGAAAACCTGTGTCCACAGATGAAATGGGAAATGCTGTGGTGGCGGCTCTAGACGCTTCCCTTTGATCCTACTCAGGTTGGCTTTGGAATGGCACAGGTAGCACTTGTGCCATTTTCATTTTGTGCACCGGACGTCTCGTCGCCGGCCTAATTTGTCGCCATGGTTAGCTGACTCGCCGGTTTTCGTCTTTCGCCCCTTGCTTCACGGCCAGATTGTGCGCTAACCAGACTTTGTCAGGATCGGGAGAATCCGGTGAAGCAGTTGCTCTCGCCGGTGCCGAAGGAGCAACCGCCCCGGTAAACTCTCAGGCGCCAAGGACCGTCTTGACAGCTAAAACTCTGGAGAGTGGCTTTCGAGCCCGCCGAAGGGATAACGATCTCAGGCGAAAGGACAGAGGGGGCATCGAATGAGATGGGCGACGCCCATCTTGAAACGATGCCGGGCGACTCTACACCGGCGTAACAAAGGAGGGCGGCGATGGCCGACCTGAAGCGTACGGTACTGTTTGACTGGCATGTAAAATTGGGCGCCAAGATGGTGCCGTTTGCTGGCTACGAAATGCCCGTTCAATATCCTATGGGCGTATTGAAAGAACACTTGCACACCCGCGCAGAGGCAGGATTGTTTGACGTCAGCCATATGGGGCAAGTGCTGCTCCGCCCCAAGTCTGGCAAATATGCAGATGCAGCCCTTGCGCTAGAGCGACTGGTTCCGGTCGACGTCTTGGGGCTTGGTGAAGGCAGGCAACGATATGCAATGTTCACGAATGTCGCAGGCGGCATCGATGACGACCTGATGTTTGCCAACTACGGTGACCATCTTTTCGTCGTGGTCAATGCATCCCGCAAAACACAAGATATAGCACACATGACGGCTCGCCTTGGTGACGTCTGTGAGGTTATTCCGATACATGATCGCGCCCTGATTGCCCTACAGGGTCCGAAAGCCGAAGCCGCTCTAGAGGCAGTGGTGCCCGGCGTTGCATCCATGAAATTTATGGATGTGGTAAAACTGCGCTGGAAAAATTCCGAACTCTGGATTTCTCGATCAGGCTACACAGGCGAGGATGGTTTTGAGGTGTCGGTCCCAGTGGACTGTGCGGTCGATCTTGCTGATGCTTTGATAGCCGATACGAACGTCCAACCGATCGGGTTGGGAGCGCGGGACTCTCTGCGGCTTGAAGCAGGGATGTGCCTTTATGGCCATGATATCAATGAGACCACGAGTCCTGTTGAAGCCAATCTGACTTGGGCCATCCAGAAAGCGCGACGCACAGGGGGGGTACGTGTCGGCGGTTTTCCCGGAGCGGATCGAGTGTTGAGCGAGCTTGCTTCAGGACCGAGCAGGCGAAGACTTGGCCTGCGTCCGGAGGGTAGAGCGCCAATGAGAGAAGGCACTCAGGTGTTTGCGACTGAAACCGCTGACGAGCCGATTGGCTACGTGACGTCGGGTGGTTTTGGCCCTTCGGTGGAAGCGCCAATTGCATTGGCCTATCTGCCAAACGACGCAACCGAAGGGATGAAAGTATTCGGTGAAGTGCGAGGCAAAAGAATGCCTGCAGTGGTCGTTCCGATTCCGTTCCATGCCACAAACTACAAACGCTGATCTCAAAGGGAGTTGAACATGAAGTATACTGAAGAACACGAATGGCTGCGGGTCGAAGGTGATCTTGTGGTCGTCGGAATTACGGAACATGCCGCCGAGCAACTAGGCGACGTTGTTTTTGTGGAACTCCCTGAAGTCGAAACGATGCTCAGCAAAGGCGACGAAGCCGCTGTCATCGAAAGCGTCAAAGCTGCATCTGATATTCTCGCGCCCCTTGATGGCGAAGTTGTGGAAATCAACGAAAAGCTCGTGGACAATCCGGCTTTGGTAAACTCTGATGCACTTGGCGCCGCTTGGTTCTTCAAGATCAAAGTCGATGATTTATCCGTGTTGGACGACTACATGGATGAGGATGCGTACAAGGCTTTGATCGGCTGACGCAATAAAAGCACTAAAATCGTGATGCCGTCCGGAATACGCGTGGCCCCGCCATTTTCTGGTCCAAGTACGGAGCTGATGAATGACCTTTACCCCTATTGACTATCTTCCTTACGATTTCGCCAATCGACGTCATATTGGTCCATCACCGGCCGAAATGGCCGAAATGTTCAAGATCCTTGGGGTGAAGGATCTGGATGAGTTAATCGATCAAACGATTCCTCGGAGTCTCAGGCAGGAGAAACCTCTCGATTTCGGCAAGCCGAAATCAGAGCGTGAGCTCCTTTGGTTCATGAGGCAGGTCGCCAAGAAGAACAAGGTTTTCAGTTCGATGATCGGCCAAGGATTTTACGGAACGGTGACGCCACCAGCGATACAGCGAAACATCTTGGAAAACCCTGCTTGGTATACGGCATATACGCCTTATCAGCCGGAGATTTCTCAAGGCCGGCTTGAAGCACTGCTGAACTATCAGACGATGATTTGTGATCTTACTGGACTCGAGATCGCTAACGCTTCCCTTTTGGATGAAGCGACAGCTGCTGCAGAAGCCATGACCATGGCGCAGCGCGTTGCGAAATCAAAAGCGACAACCTTTTTTGTAGATGAGTACTGTCATCCTCAGAATATTGCCGTGATAAAAACTCGTGCTGAACCGCTGGGCATTTCGGTGCAAGTTGGCCCAGTTTCTGAGTTGGATCATACTCAAGTCTTCGGGGCGATTTTTCAGTATCCAGGAACTTATGGTCACTTAACGGATTTTACCGACCACATAGTGTCACTTCACGCGGCAGGGGCAATCGGCATCGTTATTGCGGACCCCTTAGCACTGACCCTGTTGAAGGAGCCGGGGGCAATGGGTGCAGACATTGCTGTGGGTTCGACGCAACGTTTCGGCGTTCCGATGGGGTATGGTGGTCCTTCAGCCGCCTATATGGCCTGCAAGGATGACCACAAAAGAAACATGCCGGGCCGAATCGTGGGCGTTTCGATCGATGCTCAGGGCGGCAAAGCATATCGGTTGTCCTTGCAGACCCGTGAGCAGCACATCCGGCGAGAGAAAGCGACATCGAATGTTTGTACGGCACAGGCGCTATTGGCCAACATGGCAAGCTTTTATGCGGTATTCCACGGGCCAGAGGGTTTGAAGGCCATAGCTCAACGTGTGCATCGCAAGACTGTGCGGGTGGCTAAGACTTTGTCGGCTGGGGGGTTCAAAGTTGAGCCTAAGGCATATTTTGACACCATCACTGTAGAAGTTGGACCGCTGCAGCAAGTTATTCTTAAGGCTGCACGAAAGGAACGCATCAACCTGCGCGTAATTGGGACGACTAAGCTTGGCATCAGTCTCGATGAAACGACACGTCGCGAAACTGTGGAACGCCTTTGGCGAGCATTTGGAATTGACAAAAAAGATAGCGACCTGACCCCAGACTACAGAATACCCGATCCTTTGCTAAGGCAGACTGAATATCTGACCCATCCTGTTTTCCATATGAACCGCGCTGAAACGGAAATGATGCGCTACATGCGCCGTTTGGCCGATCGGGACCTGGCGCTTGACCGCGCAATGATTCCGTTAGGATCCTGCACAATGAAGCTCAATGCGGCTGCTGAAATGATGCCGATTACCTGGCCCGAGTTCGCCAATATTCATCCCTTCGCACCTCATGAACAGGCTGAAGGGTATCATGAGTTGGTAAAGGATCTTTCGGCCAAGCTCTGCCAGATAACCGGATATGATGCCATGAGCTTGCAGCCCAATTCTGGCGCACAGGGGGAGTATGCCGGGCTCTTGACCATCATGGCTTGGCACAAGTCCCGCGACCAAGGCGATCGTGATGTATGTCTAATCCCTGTTTCGGCGCATGGAACGAACCCGGCCTCTGCGCAGATGGCGGGTATGAAGGTTGTCGTCGTGAAGTCACGCGAAAATGGCGATATCGACCTTGATGATTTTAGGTCAAAGGCAGAATCCGCCGGCGACCGTCTTGCGGCTTGCATGATCACTTATCCGTCTACGCACGGAGTATTCGAGGAGACTGTGAAGGAAGTGTGTTCTGTCACCCACAAGCATGGCGGGCAGGTATACATTGACGGCGCAAACATGAATGCGATGGTTGGTCTTGTTCGCCCTGGTGATCTGGGCGGCGATGTAAGCCATTTGAACCTTCACAAAACCTTCTGCATTCCTCATGGCGGCGGCGGTCCGGGAATGGGGCCAATAGGTGTCAAATCGCACCTTGCGCCGTTCTTGCCCGGGCATCCGGAAACAGGTGGAAGTGAAGGGCCGGTCAGCGCAGCGCCTTACGGGTCAGCTTCAATCCTGCCGATTTCGTGGGCATATATTCTGATGATGGGCGGCGCTGGTCTGACGCAGGCGACGAAGGTTGCAATACTTAATGCGAACTACATTGCGAAACGGCTCGAAGGTGCTTTCCCTGTTCTTTTCAAGGGAGAGAATGGGCGGGTCGCGCATGAATGTATTCTCGACCCGCGTATATTTGCAGATTCTGTTCACGTAACAGTCGATGATATTGCCAAGCGGCTGATCGACAACGGCTTCCACGCACCGACCATGAGTTGGCCGGTGGCTGGCACATTGATGGTCGAACCCACAGAGAGCGAAACCAAAGCTGAACTAGATCGGTTTATTACCGCCATGCTGTCCATCAGGGCTGAAATTTCTGCGATTGAACGGGGTGAAATGGATGCGGAAAACAACCCGCTGAAGCACGCCCCGCATACCGTAAATGCTCTCGTTGGCAACTGGGACAGACCGTATACGCGAGAACAGGGTTGTTTCCCGCCGGGTGCTTTTCGGGTCGACAAATATTGGCCTCCTGTCGGACGAGTCGACAACGTCTACGGTGACCGTCATCTTGTCTGCACTTGCCCACCGGTAGAAAGCTATGACGAAGCGGCTCAATAGATCTTTCAACGATTTACCAGCATCGGGGTCGCCCAACTGTGGGGCGTCCGAGATGTGTAGCGGAGCGGATGCTGCCGACAATTAATCCAAGCCAATTTGTTGTCAGGCTCGCTCTGCTGCTTATGTAGTTCTGCCGGACCTTTGGTCGAGCGCCGTTAGTGCCTCGGCATCATGAGCGATTGGGGCGCGCTTTCATGCGACTTCGCCAGGATATGCTTGTGTTGGAGATAGTGAACTTGCCCCAAAGAAACTCGTGTCGCAGTCGAAGCGGGCACGACAGATACCTCTTCACCTAAGCTTTATCAGGATATCTAAACTGGCATAGCCATCCTGCACCATGCCAATCGAACGCTGAAATGCCTTCACGGCAGCTATGGTTTTGGGACCAACTTTACCGTCGGTACCGCCAGTGTCAAAGCCTGCTGCCGTCAGTCGTTCCTGAAGTTCGACACGTTCAGAAAATTGTAGCGAACGATCGTTTCGCGGCCAGTTTGATTGTATAGGTTCTCCGCCTTTTAGGCGATCTGAGAGGTGGCCAACTGCAATCACGTAAGCATCCGCGGCATTGTAGTGCTCGATCGACTTGAAGTTTGGAAAGACCAAAAAGGCTGCTCCTCTTGCGCCGGCAGGAAGCAACAAAGAAGCGGACCCGTGATTGGGCACTTTGCGACCTTTCATGTCGCGAATTCCTAGCGCAGCCCATTCTGAAGCTGATTTGACTACTCGGTCACCAGTTAGACCATAGTCAAAATCATCAGGCAATTGCACTTCCAAACCCCAGGGCTGGTGGAGGCGCCAGCCTGATTTGGCAAGATAGGCGGCAGTCGATGCGAGGGCATCAGAAGGATCATCCGACCATATGTCGCGGCGGCCGTCGCCATCGTAGTCGACAGCGAACGCTAGGTAGGATGTCGGAATAAACTGTGTATGCCCCATCGCTCCGGCCCAGCTGCCTGTCATATTTTGGGGTGCCACATTGCCGCCTTGGACAATCTGCAAGGCCGCAAAGAGCTGCTGTTCGAAGAAGGCTCCCCTGCGACCATCGTAGGCAAGTGTCGCAAGAGATTGGATCAAGGCCAAATCACCCCGATTTTCTCCAAAGGAACTCTCGAGGCCCCAGATTGCGACAACAATCTCTTTGTCTACTGCGTATCGTGCCTCAATTTGGTCAAGCAACTTGCGATAGTGCCGCAGGGCTTTTCGCCCGTTCTCGACTCGTTTGTCGGACACCGCTTTGTCGAGGTACTCCCAGATCGGCTTAACGAACTCACTCTGATTGCGATCTTTTTCGATGATGCTGCTGTCGTATCTGACGCCCGAGAATGCAGCATCGAAGACGCCCGGCACAATACCGCGGGCCAATGCACGCTTTCGAAAACCTCGAACCCAATCTTCAAAACCAGCCTCTGATCCGACCATGAGAATCTTCTCGGGACCTCCCACAATGTATTCACTCGATGCAACTGGCACCGCCACGATGGATCTTTCAGGGACCCCACCAGAAGCGGCGGTTGCAACCGGTGAAATGGCCAATGCTAAGACAAATACCGCCTGTTTCATTGCAATTTCTGACATCTCTCTCGTCTGCTCACTCCATCGAGACTAGAGCGGCGCAGCCTGTGTTGGAAGCCAAATACCTCCCAGGCGGCAACTCAGCGCCTGCGACGTTCTACCTTGCGCTTCGCGGCGCTGGATTTTGCACTGGCGGTCGCCAGCCGTCGAACAGATTGATTGCCGCGGCGAGCCGAAGGAGCGGCGGGCATGGGTTTGTCATCAAGCTCAAGAAGCTCCAGGGTCAAACCGCCTGTTACTGGAACAGCCTCGACCAATCTTACTATCACACGCTGTCCAATCGAAATGATCAGACCCGTATCTGCGCCCATCAATGTTTGGCTGTTCGGGTCGAAGTGAAAGAATTCCCGCCCCAGCGTCCTGATGGGAATTAAGCCATCTGCGCCGGTTTCATCCAGCTTCACGAACAGGCCAAACTTGGCCACTCCGCTAATGCGCCCGGGAAATTCTGTCCCGACTCTTTCCGACAGATACGAAGCCAAGTATCTATCGGTCGTATCTCTTTCCGCAGCCATGCTCCGGCGCTCAGTGTCACTGATATGCTGAGCGGTTTCTTCCAGAACTTCCTCATCGTGCTGGCTTAGCCCATCGGTGCCCCATTTATGGCCGGATATAAGAGCCCGATGGACAATCAGATCTGAGTATCGGCGTATGGGAGACGTGAAATGAGCATAGTTCTTTAGGGCTAAGCCAAAATGCCCGAAGTTTACAGGATGATAGTAGGCCTGCGTCATGGAGCGCAGCATCGTGATGTTCAACAACTCGTCGTAGTCTGATCCTTGTGCCTGTTCGAGCAATCGGTTCAGTGCGTCGGTCTTGAGAACCTGCCCTTTTGCAAGCGAGAACCCGGATGCTTCTGCAACTTCACGCAATACATCAAGCTTTTCGGGGCTGGGCTCTTCGTGAACGCGGAAGAGTAGCGGCCTTCTGAGCCGTATCAGTTCTTCGGCTGCCGAGACATTGGCCAGAATCATGAACTCTTCGATCAACCTATGCGCGTCCAGACGGTCCTTGAACGCCACAGATCTCACTCTCCCGTCCGCGCTTAGTTCTATGCGGCGTTCGGGTAAGTCAAGGTCGAGAGGCTGGCGCACCGACCGTGCTTCAACGGCAGCTGCATATGCCTTATACATAGGATTTACGATGCGGCTGACGATTGGCGCCATTTTCTCATTCGCCATGCCGTCATGTGCGCTCTGGACTTCCTCGTAGGAGCAAGCAGCGATCGATCGGATTAATGCCCTGGTGAACCGGTGGTTTAGTTTGCGACCGTTGCTACCCAGAACCATACGCACGGCAATCACTGCCCGGTCGACGTTTTCGTGTAAGGAGCATAAGTCGTTTGACAGCCTGTCCGGCAACATCGGTACAACTCGGTCGGGGAAATAGGTGGAGTTGCCTCGTGTTCGCGCGTCGCTATCCAAGGCTGATTGCGGTGTGACGTAGAAAGCGACATCAGCTATTGCAACCCAGACTACATGACCGCCGATATTGTTGGAGTCGTTGTCGGGTTCGACAAAACAAGCGTCATCCCTGTCACGTGCGTCAGCAGGATCGATGGTGATGAAAGGCAGCATTCTCAAGTCTTCACGGCCATCCAGCGCCGCTGCAGATTTTGTGTCTGCTTCCGCAATTGCCGCATCAGAAAAATGGTCAGGAATCTGATGCTGATGAATAGCAATCAGCGAGACCGATTTAGGTGCCCCCGGATCGCCCAACCGCTCAAGGACTCGCGCACGTGGAAGGCCCATGCTGGTTCTCGAACTGGCGAGTTCTGCTTCGACCAGTTCACCATCCTTTGCCCCTTGGGTTGCATCGGGTGCGACTCGCCACTCCTTATTGCTTCCTTTGTCGACTGGAACTATTCGTCCACCCTCAGCAGATCTCCTAAATACGCCAAGAACTCTTAGTGGGTTTGTTCCAATCTTGCGTATGAGACGGGCTTCGTATTGATAGCCTTCGCCTTTGACCTCGTGAAGTTTTGCAAGGATACGATCGCCCTCGGAAACCGGAGCGTCAGCATTGCGGGGCTGGAAGAGAATGCGGGGTTCTGGCCCATCGCCTTGCCATTCAATGGCACGCGCAAATTGGTCACCATTTCTATCCTCCTTGAGAATGACGAGTATTGAGACAGGAGGCAACTTTTCAGGGTCACGATAGGCCTTGCGGCTACGATCAATAGAACCTTCTGCTTCGAGTTCTTTGAGAGCACGCTTAAGCTCAATGCGCTCAGCCCCCTTTATTCCGAAAGCCTTAGCTATGTCGCGCTTTGCTGATTTGTCCGGATTATCGGCGATCCATTTGAGGATCGCCTCCTTTGAAGGGATTTGGCTCATGCTTTCAACTAGCATGAGCCGGCTGTACGTACCATGACGAATGCTCTCCGCCAAAGGTCTCAGGCAAAGTAGTCGCGCAAAATTCTGCCGTAGATTGCTTTTAACTGCACAATTTGCTCGACTTCGACGCGCTCATCAACCTGATGCATTGTTTTGCCAACGAGACCAAACTCTACGACCGGGCAGTGATCCTTGACGAACCGCGCATCAGAGGTTCCGCCAGAGGTGGAGAGCATCGGCTCGCGGCCAGTTTCTGCCTTGACGGATTTTGCAACCAACTCAACAAACTCGCCGGGCGGAGTAACAAAGCTCTCTCCGGCGACATCAATCACCAAATTGAATGTCACGCCTGATTCAGCTTCGACCCTACCTGCTTCAGCCCGTAGCCAAGCAGCGAGAGTCTCGCTTGAATGTGCATCATTGAACCGGATATTAACTGTCGCCTTTGCCTTGGCAGGAATGACGTTGGTTGCCAGGTTTCCCGTATCAATTGTTGTCAAAGCCAAGGTGGACGCATCAAAATGAGCAGTCCCCGTATCCAGTGTATGAGTGGCGAGGCGATCCAATAACCTTACCAGTGCGTGAAGAGGGTTTTTGGCGCGATGCGGATAAGCCGAATGCCCCTGAACGCCCTGTGCCAGAAAATGACAAGTCAACGATCCGCGTCGGCCAATCTTCATCATGTCGCCCATGACTTCCGGGCAGGTCGGCTCGCCCACCAGACATACTGACATCGCCTCACTATGTTTTGCCATGTCGGCCAAAAGCGCCAAGGTGCCGTCCGCGCCAATGCCTTCTTCGTCGCCCGTGATGGTCAGAATAACGGCTCCGTCCGGCGGCGTGGTCCTTACGAAATCAATTGCAGCCGCCGCAAATGCGGCAACACCTGACTTCATATCAGTTGCCCCGCGTCCCCAAAGCCAACCATCGATGATGTCGCCCCCGAAGGGATCATGCGTCCAAGAGGCAGCGTCACCGACTGGCACCACGTCTGTATGACCGTTAAATCCGAACGTCCGGTTTGCGCCTTTTCGCCCCCAACGGGCAAAGAGATTTGGAATACCATTGCGGTCGACCCGACGGCACTCAAAGTCCGCATCGGATAGCAGGCGCTCCAGCAGTTGCAGTGCACCGCCTTCGGCAGGCGTCACGCTAGGGCACCGGATGAGCTCAGCCGTAAGTGCAACTGGATCGACGGGCAAAATATTCATACTGGGGCTCCTTTGCCGCGAGACCTATTGCTTGAGAGGAGGTTCCGCAATCAGTGCAGTTTTTGTCTGGTGTCGTCATCTGCAAAAAAAGGCGTTGCATGCGCGACGATCACGGCATTCTCGCTGAGCGCGCGCTCCATAAGTAACCGCTCTTCAGAATCGATTTCGTGTTCGGTTGCTAGACGCTCTTCGAGCGTACCGTAACCCGTCACATCCAAAGGAGCTAAATCCGCTTGTTTCAGCACGGCGACACATTCACGGACAGCCTCATCCTCTGACACTCCGGTGGAGTAGCAGAGCAGGGCAGCACCCGTTGCGTTTTTCGGCAAGCCGTCGCCCGACTTCCGACCAACCTCTACCAGCAAAGTATAGACTTGCTGTGGCCGTTTCTGTCTGCTTGGCTTTTCGATCTCGTCATCGTCCATGACAACCAATCCAATCCTGGTTAGTCGCGTAGAAGTTCGTTAATCGAGGTCTTGGACCGAGTCTGCGCATCGACCTTTTTGACGATAACGGCGCAGTAAAGATTGATGCCGCCTTTCGATGGCATAGATCCCGCTACCACGACAGATCCCGCAGGGACCTCGCCATACATGACATCGCCCGTTTCACGATCAACGATTTTCGTCGACTTGCCAATGAAAACCCCCATCCCAAGGACCGAGCCTTCGCGAACGATGCAGCCTTCAACGACCTCTGACCGCGCTCCAATGAAACAGTTGTCTTCGATGATCGTTGGACCCGCCTGCATCGGTTCAAGCACTCCTCCAATACCCACACCCCCAGACAGATGGACGTTCTTTCCGATCTGCGCGCAGGAGCCCACTGTTGCCCAGCCATCGACCATCGATCCCTCATCGACATATGCGCCGATGTTCACGAACGAAGGCATGAGCACAACGCCCTTTGCAATGTAAGCCGAACGGCGGACAATCGAGCCGGGAACTGCGCGGAAACCAGCTGCGCGCCACTGGTTTTCACCCCAGCCATCGAATTTTGACGGGACCTTGTCCCACCAACTGCTGCCGCCGTTGCCGCCCGAAATCGGGTACATGTCTGTCAGCCGGAAAGAGAGCAATACAGCCTTCTTCGCCCATTGATTGACACGCCAATTCCCATCGGCTTGCTTCTCGGCGACCCTTAATTTGCCGCAGTCCAATTCTGCCAACGTTGCCTCGATGGCATCGCGCGTTTCGCCACGGGTCGTTGGCGAAACGGTATCCCGATTGTCCCACGCGGACTCAACGGCGGCTTCAAGTGTGGCATAGGACATCGACAACCTCGGTATGATCTGTGGCACGGTCAAGTTGGCCTATAGTGGGCCTGCTGCGCCAGATCAATCCGGCGTTTTCCCGAAGAGTCCAGAGGTCTGCCTCACTTCTCTGGCCTTGAACAAGACAACAGGCTAGGTCACTTGTAGATGGTCAACGGGGACAAGAACATGAAGGACGATCCACGCCGTCACCCATTTCGCGATAGTCAGCAAGACGCCGCCGCAGCGGATCGTATACCTGATACGGCGCAGACACGCGCTCCCGCTTACCGCCTGGCTTTCACGGATATGGAATTCATGACCCGTGAAGAACTGCGGCCGGTAAGACTGCAGCTAGAACTCCTAAAACCGCAAATGATGCTTGATGAACGCGGCATCCTGTCAACGATCGTCTTATTTGGAGGCGCGCGCATTCCTGAGCCCTCACGCAAGCACATGGCCAAGACGAAAACTCTCGCAGATTTGTCAAAGTACTACGATGAGGCGCGCAAGTTTGCGAAACTGATGACCACGCGAAGCCTTGAAAGTTACGGGCGAGAGAATGTCATTATTACCGGCGGTGGGCCGGGGGTAATGGAAGCTGGCAATCGAGGAGCACATGAAGCGGGTGGTTACTCGATCGGCCTGAACATCGTTTTGCCGCATGAGCAGGCACCAAACGCATTCGTTACGCCAGACCTCTGCTTCAATTTCCACTATTTTGCGATCAGGAAGATGCACTTCCTGATGAGAGCGAAAGCGATCTGTATTTTCCCGGGTGGGTTCGGGACGCTTGACGAAATGTTTGAAGCTCTGACTCTGATTCAGACGGGGCGGATGGCCAGAGTTCCGTTCTTGCTCTTCGGAAAGACGTTTTGGGAGGGCATAATCAACTGGCAGGGTCTTGCAGAGGCTGGGACCATATCCGCAGATGATCTGGACTTGTTTCAGTACGTCGAAACCGCAGAAGACGCGGTTTCACGGATATGCTCCTTTTACGGTGAAACGATGAGCGGGGCTGGAGACGGTCAGTAGATGGTCTATTGACGGGTCTCAGTCTCAATCTGCGCCTTGCTTTTACGCGCCCGCTCTGTCGCGCTTTTCAGTTGGCCGCAAGCAGCCATGATGTCCTCACCTCGTGGCGTGCGGATCGGTGAGGCGTATCCCGCCTTGAAGATGATGTCTGCGAAGGTCTCAATGCGATCCCAATCGGATCTCTCGTAAGGTGCGCCCGGCCATTCGTTGAAGGGAATGAGATTTATCTTGGCGGGAATGCCGCGGATCAATTTGACCAAACGCTTGGCGTCCTCGTCACTATCGTTCACGCCTTTCAGCATCACATATTCAAAAGTTATGCGTTCTGAATTGGACAGGCGCGGATAGTCCCGAAGGGCGCTGAGCAAAGTCTCAAGATTCCACTTCTTGTTGATCGGGACCAACCTGTCGCGAATATCGTCTGTCGTGGCATGAAAACTGATCGCCAACATACAGCCGATCTCTTCGGCTGTACGCGCGATTTCGGGAACTACACCAGATGTCGACAGGGTAATTCTGCGGCGCGACAGGCTGATGCCTCCGCCGTCCATGGCGATATTCATTGCGTCGCGGACATTTTCAAAATTGTAAAGAGGTTCACCCATTCCCATCAATACAACGTTCGAGACAAGCCGCGTTTCGTCTTTCGGTTCACCTGGCTTGGGCCATTCATTAAGGTCGTCCCGCGCCAACATTATCTGGCCGACGATCTCGCCTGCCGTCAGATTTCGTACAAGCTTTTGCGTACCGGTATGGCAAAATGAGCAAGTAAGGGTGCAGCCAACCTGACTTGATATGCAAAGAGTCCCGCGCGTTTCCTCGGGAATGTAGACGACCTCAACCTCGTGACCACCTGCTATCCTAACGAGATACTTGCGTGTGCCATCTGTCGAAACTTGCCTTGTCACGAGTTCGGGGAGTTCAATAACAAATGAATCCGCAAGAAGCTCTCGATAGGATTTGGCTAAATTGGTCATCTGGTCAAAGTTGCGAACACCCCAGTGATAGATCCACTGCCAAACTTGGCCCACGCGCATTTTCACTTGTTTCTCGGGCGTGCCAGCATCGAGAAGCGCCTTTGCCATGCCCGCTCGTGTCAGACCAATCAAATTGGTTTTGCCATCAATTGTGGACGCGACACGCGGAAAAGCACGTACGTCAGGCACAAGGGGCGCCTTTGTCAAATCATGGGTCACGGTCAGGGTCCTTCGGTTCGCAACCGCAGTTATATAGGCGACCTTGAGCAATTACGGAACAGGCAGCCTTCAACCAACGCTGCGGAATTGCTGGTCATAGAGTTTTCGGAACATACCCTTCTGAGCAAGAAGCTCTTGCGTTGAACCTTGCTCGATCAGTTGGCCCTCGTTGATGACGCAGATCTTGTCGGCTTCCAGCACGGTGGTGAGGCGGTGGGCAATTACTATCGTGGTGCGACCACGTGTCAGTTTATGAATAGCGTCCTGTACGAGCGCCTCCGATCTGGCGTCCAACGCACTCGTAGCCTCGTCCAGAAGCAATATGGGACTATCCTTCAGGATTGCTCTGGCGATGGCCAGTCGCTGACGTTGGCCACCCGACAAGAAAGTTCCGTTCTCGCCAACTTGAGTGTCGTAGCCTTTGGGCAGGTCCGCAATGAACTCATGAGCATTTGCGGCCTTTGCGGCGGCGACGATCTCCTCATCCGTTGCCCCGGGCTTGCCGAAACGAATGTTCTCTTTCATGGTCGCTGAGAAGAGAAAGGTGCCTTGGCCAACAAATGAAATTTTGTCGCGCAGCGATTTGAACGAACTCTGTTTCAGATCATTGCCGTCTATTTCTACCGTACCCGACATTGGATCGTAGAGCCGCAGTACCAGATTCAGAATTGTCGACTTTCCGCCACCAGAGGGGCCGACCAACGCTGTGGTCTTTCCGGCCTGGCAAATCATGCTCAGTTTCTTGAGAACCGGCTGGCCGTTTGCATATGAAAAACTGACTTCGCGGAATTCAACTTGACCGGGTCCCGCGCTCAGATCGACTGGATTGTCTGCTTCGATCATCGTCTCGGGACGGTCGAGCATGTCAAACATCATTCGGACGCCGACCAGTCCGGATTCGATGCTGATCCGCATCCGAGACAAGCGTTTTGCCGGCTCGTATGCCATCAACAGAGCGGTAACAAACGACATCAGTTGACCTGGTGAAGTTTGCGCCTCGCCGAACAAATTTACTGCGCTGAGTGCGACGACAGCGGCGATCGCGAAGCCTGACAGGGTGTCCATTAGGGGGCTGGTCACAGCCTCAAGTCTTGAAATGGCGTTTGAACGCTTTTCGACTTGAGCCACAGCCTGATTCATGCGGCCCGCCATGCGGTCTTCCAGTGCGAAAGCCTTGACCACAAGGATGCCGGCAGATGTCTCCTGGATGACTTTTATTATTTCCGCGAGGGAAGCCATTTCCATTTCCATGATGGCCCGCACTTTCCGGAGAATGATGCGGATGCCATACATTGCCGCGGGCCCTATCAGGAGCGATATCGCGGACAAGGTTGGTTGTTGGTAGATCATGACGACGACAAGTCCGATCAGGGTCATCAGATCGCGAACGAAAGACGTAACGATCAGGTCCAAGATCATGCGGGCTGACTGAGCCGATTGCGTGAGGCGGGTCAGCAAGTCAGAGGATTCGTTGATGTTGAAAAAGGCCACGCCTTGGCGGAGCAGTTTCGCGTACATCTTTTTCTGCTGGGTCGCTACGATACGGTTCCCCGCTCGGGTCAGGGCAACAACCTGAACATAGCTTGCGATGCCTTTCACGACGAAGATTGCCGCCACGCTTGCGGCCACCATGAACACCTTCGCGCGGTTGTTCGGGTCGGTCATCGAATCGATGATATATTGCATGATCCACGCGACGAGTGAGGTCGTCGCTGCGACGACGATCATCGCGACAATTGAAACGACGTAGAGCCACATCTGTGCGCGCATGTTTTCCCTGATCAGCCGCGAAATGTGCGAGTTGGTCAGGTTTGGGAGCAGTTTGTTCAGCACAGGTTGAGTCACTTCGATAAGGGTCTGGACCATTTGAGGCTGGAAGTTCGAGAATTCCAGACTTGGTGTGATGTCTTTAGTCGAAAATCCGGTGCCGTGCCAATTCTCGCGCGGAGGTTCGCCGATGGGGGCCGGGTTGGATCAGCGGCGGGCGGCGGGCTGAAGGATGAGGACCCATAGAGCGTAGGCTGCTGCCGCTTCGAAAAGGATGCCCCATTCCGGGCTGCCACGGCGGAACTCGAAGAGGCCCCAGATGCAGGGGATCAGGATCGTGGCCCAGCGGCGCCAGCGGGGGGTGAAGAACGGGTGGTTGGGATCTAGCAGGGGCATCGCTGCAGTCTAGCGAGGTGGGGGCGGCAAAGACAGGTGCGATGTCGAGAATTTTGTGCCAGCATTGTCTTGTCAGGATGGAGATTGAAATGCCCGAGATCAGCGACGGTTTTGCCGGTCAGACTGTGATAACCACCTTCGAGATGACGCCGGGGACGGCGCAGGATCTGATGGATGAGTTGAGGGACGCCTACGACATGTTCATCCGGCACCAGCCGGGGTTCATCGGTGCCGGGCTGCACATGAATGATGCTCAGACGAGGATCGCCAACTATAGCCAATGGCGGCGTCGGGAGGATTTTCAGGCGATGCTGAGGACAGCCGAAATGCGCGAAAGAAACCGCAAGATCGCGGCGCTTTGTTCGCGTTTCGAGCCGGTAATGTATGAGGTCATGGGCGTGGCGGAGCCGGACTGACCATTGGTAACACTGTGTTACGTTTTTCAAGCGTCTGATTTTCATATGGAAAATATTTTCTGTTAGGCCAAAATTAACCCTCTGCGGAGGTTGGAAAGTCTGGGTGCGGTGATGGCATTTCGTGCCCCAAATGCCCCAGTCTATGTGCGATAGCGGGGCTGTCGCGGCTTTGTGGGTGCAAAATGCTGGCGTTGGCCTACTCTTTCGGTGCCGGGAGACGGCATACAGGAAATGGAGAGGTCACTATGAGCGGAATGGGTCTGATTGTGACGCTGATCGTCGGCGCGATTGCCGGTTGGTTGGCAGGGCAGATCGTCAAGGGCTATGGCTTCGGACTGATAGGCAACATCATCGTGGGCATCGTCGGGGCGTTTCTGGCAAGTTTCATCCTGCCAGCGATTGGCATTTCGATCGGGGGCGGGGTGCTTGCCGCGATCATTCACGCGACGATCGGCGCGGTGATCTTGTTGTTCTTGCTGCGGTTGGTCAAAACGGCCTGACCGGGAACTGACATACTGAAGGCGCGCGGGTTTGTCGCCCGCGCGCGTTTGCTTTTGGGTGAGGTTTCACACCTTTTTCGGTGCCGTTAGGGATTGTGGATGCGGTTCGCTTTCGTGCTTCTTGGAATGTCACTTGCAGCACTGTCGCTGTCAGTCGGCTTGCTGGGGCCAGTCTTGAACTGGCCGGTTCTAGTCTTTGCTTCGGGCATTGTCGTCAGTCTGCTGCTGATCTTCAGGGGCTTGCTGGCACCCCGCTACAACTGGGTGATCGTTGACGGATCCAATGTTCTATACTGGGAGGGGGAAACCCCAAAGCTGTCTTCCGTCCGGGCCGTGGTGGCCGATCTGAAGGTGCGACGGTTCGAGCCGATTGTCTGGTTCGATGCGAATGCGGGATATCTGGTCAAGGGGCGCTACATGGGGCCGATGGCGTTTGGTCGCGAACTGGGCTTGCCACAGAAAAGCATTCATGTCGCGCCGAAAGGCCAGCCTGCGGACCCGTTGATCCTTGATCATGCGGCGGCGCTTGGTGCGCAGGTGGTGACGAACGACCGTTACCGGGATTGGGCCGCTGCGCATCCAAAGGTGAGCGAGCCGGGGTATCTGTTCCGGGGGAAAGTGTTCGATGGAGCGGTGGAATTGTGGGTGGACGGCTAGGGACGGCGGTTTGAAAGTGCCGGGGTGAAACCCCGGCCTACGGATTGTCCAAGCTTGGACAAAGGTTAATATCGTTATTTATCAGATGGTTGAAATTTTTCGTTAACCGGATTTTAGGGGTTTCGCCTGCGGCAATTGCCTTGGCTCATCGCCCCCGTCTTGCCTTGCCGCCCCGCATTCCCGCGCGGCCCCCGGTCGAGCGTCCCCGTGCTTTCACGGCCTCGTCTACCGCTTCTTCGACCGCTGACTGGCGTGCCAGAGGGTCATCGGCCACGGCGAGTTCCACGGCTTCAAGGCGTTTGACTTCGTCGCGCAGGCGCGCGGCTTCTTCGAATTCGAGGTTCTCGGCGGCCTTGCGCATGGCGGTGCGAATGGCGTCGAGGTGGGCAGCGAGGTTGGCACCAACCATCGGCTTGTCGACCTTGGCGGTGACGCGCGCCATGTCGGTATCGCCCTTCCACAGACCCGCCAGAACATCTTCGACGTTCTTGCGGACCGATTGCGGCGTGATGCCATGTTCAACGTTGTAAGCCATCTGCTTTTCGCGGCGGCGGTTGGTTTCGGCCAGCGCACGTTCCATCGAGCCGGTGATGCGGTCGGCGTACATGATGACGCGGCCTTCGGCGTTGCGGGCGGCGCGGCCTATGGTCTGGATCAGCGAGGTTTCTGACCGCAGGAAGCCCTCCTTGTCGGCGTCGAGGATGGCGACGAGGCCACATTCGGGGATGTCGAGACCTTCGCGCAAAAGGTTGATGCCAACGAGAACGTCAAACGCTCCGAGACGCAGGTCGCGCAGGATCTCGATCCGTTCGATCGTGTCGATGTCGGAGTGCATGTAGCGGACGCGGATGCCCTGTTCGTGCAGATATTCGGTCAGGTCTTCGGCCATGCGTTTGGTGAGCGTGGTGACAAGGGTGCGCATACCGGCAAGGGCGACCTTGCGGATTTCGTCGAGAAGGTCGTCGACCTGCATCTCGACCGGGCGGATTTCGACGGGCGGGTCGAGCAGGCCGGTGGGGCGGATGACCTGTTCGGTGAAGACGCCGCCGGTTTGCTCCATTTCCCATGCGGCGGGGGTGGCCGAGACGAACACCGATTGGGGGCGCATGGCGTCCCATTCCTCGAATTTCAGGGGGCGGTTGTCCATGCAGGACGGCAGGCGGAAGCCATGCTCGGCCAAGGTAAATTTGCGCCGATAGTCGCCACGGTACATGCCGCCGATCTGCGGGACCGAGACGTGGCTTTCGTCGGCAAAGACGATGGCATTGTCGGGGATGAATTCGAAAAGCGTGGGTGGCGGCTCGCCGGGGGCGCGGCCGGTGAGATAGCGCGAATAGTTCTCGATCCCGGCGCAGGAGCCGGTGGCTTCGAGCATTTCGAGATCGAAGTTGGTGCGCTGTTCGAGGCGCTGGGCTTCGAGAAGCTTGCCCTCCTCCTGAAGCTGCTTGAGGCGCATGGCCAGTTCGACGCGGATGCCTTTGGTCGCCTGCTGAAGCGTGGGGCGAGGTGTGACGTAGTGGGAGTTCGCGTAGATGCGGATCTTGTCGAACTGGTCGGTCTTGTGGCCGGTGAGCGGGTCAAACTCGGTGATGCCTT
>Ga0209023_10001907_pt1 | contig 27043 bp, 27 predicted proteins | sample LakOneMetagenome_FD_187468 | JGI IMG/M metagenome (GOLD analysis project Ga0209023, IMG submission 187468) | Freshwater and sediment microbial communities from Lake Erie, Canada (SPAdes) (version 2) | ecosystem: Environmental > Aquatic > Freshwater > Lentic | place: Lake Erie, Canada...
TTGCCGCCGCGGTTGACCAGGAAGCCGGTCGCATCGCCGCCCTTGCCGCCTTGACCGCCGGTGCCGCCAGCGCCCCCCTTCTGGCCGGCGCCCGGTCCATACCCTTCGTGATAGTCGATTGCCCAGTCGCCGTCTGCGCCCTTGCTTCCGGTCAAGCCCTGACCGCCGCGGCCGCCGTCACCTCCGATGCCGAAGGCCCAACCCACGGCCTTGCCGCCGTCGCCACCGTTGCCGGCGGTTCCACCGTCGAGTGCCGCGCCACCGTCACCGCCGTCGCCGCCGATGCCCATGAACCTGCCGCCCTTGCCACCGGTGCCACCGTCGAGGCCGGCGAAGCCGACGCCGCCGTCACCGCCGTTGCCGAAATAGCCGGCCCGGCCACCGTTGCCACCGGCCACGCCATATGCAGTGCCGTCCAGGCCCTTGCCACCGTCACCGAACAGCAAGCCGCCGTTGCCGCCGTCGGGATTGTCAGGAGTTCCGTCGGCACCATTTCCGATGAGGTACGTCCCCGTCACGGTGTTGATCACGGCGGCCAGGGTGGAGCCGATCGGGCTGACCACCCAGAACTGCTGGCCGATCGCATGCAGCGGGTTGTACACCAACCAGTTGACGATCGAAGCGATGTCGAACGACGACGGGCCCAAGCCGGACAACGTCGACGGTGTCGTCAGCAGGTTCGTCGCCGCCGTGGGCAGCAGACTCTGCGACATGGTCGTCACCAGGTTCGCCGGTGCAATACCCGCACTCGCCGGTTCGGCGCCCAACGTCGCCGGCTCGCTGCTCGCGATGGACGGCTGAATGTTGGGCAGCAGTCGGTTGTCGTTGTTCAGCGCCACCGCATACTGACGGCGTACCCAGGCGAGCACCACCCAGGTGCCGGGCAAGTCGGCGGGCGCCTCCGGGCTTCCGGTGTTCAGGAAGGTCCCAAGGGTCAGGGCACTCAGCAGACCGGTGATCGGGGTCGGGCGTACCGCGGCCGCCGGCGGGGTCGTGCCCCTGAGGTCCGTGTCGGTCTGTTCGTCGATGATTTCATCGGGGATCTGAGCTTCGCCCAGGTTCATGGTGAATGCTGCGGGCCGCTGTTCGACCAGGCGTGCACCGGTAAGGTCAAGTCCACCAGCCGGATCAGTCAGGTTCCGATTGACCGCGTCGAGGAGCCTTCCGGCGTAGCTTGTCGAACCATCCGCGGTCGAATCAAACTGACGCAGCAGCGGATTGACCACACGCGCCGCACCACGAGTCTCCGGGGTCAACTCTTCGGAAGCGTCCACCCGGCCACCATCACGGGCTGCCAGTCGGTCCAGCATGGTTTGGGTCAGGGCGGCGGGCCCGCGGCCGAAGCTCCTGGTCCCGCGCTCGGGCTTCGTCGGCGTCTGCTCTTGCGGGTTGATCTGCCCGTGGTCGTCGGAATCGAATGGCGTCGGTGATTCCGGCTGCGCCGGCGGATCGGCGGGCGTCGTCCCCGTGTCTGTCGGCGTGGTCCCCGTGTTCGTCGGCGCGGCCTCCGTGACATCGCCTGCCGCGGCGGCCTTGTCGGTGAGTCGCTGGTGGGTCTTGTCCGCGCCCTGGCCGGGCTTGACCACGCCATTGCGTTTGAGCCCGCCGCGTCGGGTGCGGGGGGCCGTGTCGTCTGTACCGCCCGCGCCGCTTCCGGTCACGCCCTGATCGTCCTGACCACCGCCCGTCGTCGGTGCGCCGCCGGCGCCTTGCGTGCCTCCGCCGGCGTTGTCCCCGGCGGCACTGGCATTGGGGGTGCGGGCCTGTTGCTTACGACCTATCTGGCGCTGTCCCTTGTCGGACCGCTCCGAAGAGTTGCTCGGCCGAGTGCGGTCCTTATGGCCGTCGCCCGGGTCGGCAAGCGCAAAGCCGGATCCGGTAACCGCGCTGCCGATGCCCAATGCGAGGGCAAGCGCACCCACGCGACCGATGTAGCGCGCACACCCTCCCTTCGCATCTGCATGATGTCGAGCTGCGTGCGCGGGACGGTGACGACCGGACATAGACGACTCCCCGAAGTCATGGCCGGACCCACTCCGACCCTTAGTTAGTTCTCAGGAAGCTACCTCACAGTTTCCTGTGAAAGTGATGAACATCTCATATATCTTTTCCGCCTTCGGTCGGCTACTCACGCCGAGCCGCCATAATTCGACCTATCTCCGCAGGTAGGGACCGTGTCCATAGCCCAATTCAACCCGACATGTGTCAAGTAAATCCGTTACGTTTCGTTGCGTTTTGTAACGCAAAAGCTCAGGCGCGCCTCAGAAAGCACGGCCCTCGCCGGCGCAACCTCGGCAGCGAAAGAGCGCCTACCCGCCGCGCCGCCCGGTGGTCAGCTCGGCGCCCGCACCAGCTCAAATCCCCGGTACCCGGCGGCGGCAACCTCGTCGCAGATATCCAGGTAGACCCCGAAGCCGCCGATGAAGAGCATGAACGTGCGCGGCTTGCCGGGCACGTTGGCGCCCAGGTACCAGGAGTCCGCGCGGGTGAACAGGGTGGCCTCGGCACGCTCGGCGCATTCGGCGAGCCAGTCTTCGACGGCGCGGGCGGTCGGTTCCAGCGCGGTGATGCCGCGGTCGTCGAGGTAGGCGATGGCCTCGGAGATCCAGTTCACGTGCGCCTCGGCGTGCAGCACCATATTCGCCAGCACCGCCGGCGCACCCGGTCCGGAAATCAGGAACAGGTTGGGGAAGCCGTCGGTGGCCAGTCCCAGATAGGTGCGCGGGCCCTGCGCCCAGTCCTCGGCGAGCGTCCGGCCACCACGCCCGACGATGTCGATCTTGGCCAGCGCACCCGTCAACGCGTCGAATCCGGTGGCCAGCACCAACGCGTCGATGTCGTAGTGGGCGTCGGTGGTGTTGATTCCGGTGCTGTCGAAGGACTCGATGGGTGTGTTCCGGACACTGATCAGCGTCACATTCGGCTTGTTGAACGTCGCAAAGTAGTTGGTGTCGGTACAGATTCGCTTGGTTCCGATCGGATAGCCGCGGGGGATCAGCAGTTCGGCGACATCGGGATCGTCGATCAGGGCGAGTATCTTCTCCTCGTAGAACAGCCGCGCCTGATCGTTGGCCTCCAGCGAGATCATCTGGTCACTGAAGGTCTTCGAGAACAGCACTCCACCGAGTTCCCAGCGCTCCTCGAATGCCGCGCGCCGCTCCCTCGGCGTGGCCTCCATGGTCGGCTTCTGGTGCGCGACGTGTGGCGACCCGCCGCCGCTGCGCCACGATTTACGCCGCCGCTCAGGGTAACTCGCCTTGATCTCGCTGATCTCCCCGGCGGACAGCGGTCGATTCCCCGCCGGCACACTGTAATTCGGGGTTCGCTGGAACACGTAAAGCTGCTCGGCCTGTTCGGCGATGATCGGGATGCACTGGATGCCCGAGGACCCGGTTCCGATGACGGCCACCCGCTTGCCGGTGAAGTCGACGGGTTCCTCCGGCCAGTGCGCGGTGTGAAAGACCGCCCCGGCGAAGCTATCCAGCCCGGGAAACTGCGGGGTCAACGCCGCCGATAGCGGCCCGGTCGCCATGACGACGAACCGTGCCTCCACCCGCTCCCCGGTGTCGGTCGTCACGGTCCAGCGCAGGTTCGCCTCGTCGAGCACCACACCGGTGACCCGGGTGCCGAACGTGATGGCCGTCCGCAGATCCAGCTTGTCGACAACCCAATTGATGTAGCGCAGGATCTCACCCTGGGTGGCGTACTTCTCGGTCCACGTCCATTCCTGTTGCAGTTCGTCGGAAAACGAGTAGCAGTAGTCGACACTCTCCACGTCGCAGCGGGCACCGGGATAACGGTTGTAGTACCAGGTACCGCCGACGCTGGGTGCGCTCTCGAACACCCGGACCGCCAGCCCCTGCGACCGCAACTTGTGCAGCGCATACACGCCGGCGAAACCGGCGCCCACCACGACGACGTCAACCTGGGTCCGCGCTGCACTGCTCACGGCGCCTCACGGTAGGCGCTCGGAACCGTCGCCGGCCGAGATTTCCCGCTGACCGGGAATCCGCCCCGCCGCGCCGCGCCGCGCGGTAGACCATCCACTACAGGCATCGACGATAGGACCACAGGATGACCGACCTGGTAATCGACCGCGTACGTGACATCGCCGACCGGCTGCGCGATCAGGCCGCCGAGGCCGAGGAGATCGGCAAGCTCACCGATGAGACCGTCGCACTGATGAAGACCGCGGGCAACATCCGCCTGCTGCAGCCCAAGAAGCACGGCGGCCTCGAGGTCCACCCGCACGAGTTCGCCGAGACCGTCATGGCCACCGCCGCACTGGATCCGGCCGCCGGGTGGATCAACGGTGTCGTCGGGGTGCACCCCTATCAACTCGCCTATGCAGATCCCGCTGTCGCCGCGGAGATCTGGGCGGAAGACGTCGACACCTGGGTGGCGTCCCCGTATGCGCCCCAGGGTGTGGCGCGCCCAGTCGACGGCGGCTATATCTTCAACGGCCGCTGGCAGTTCAGTTCCGGCACGGACCACTGTGAGTGGATCTTCCTGGGCGCGCTGCTCGGCGACGACGAGGGCCGGCCGGTCATGCCGCCGCAAATGTTGCACATGATCCTGCCCCGTGCCGACTACCAGATCATCGAGGACTCGTGGAACGTCGTGGGGCTGCGCGGCACCGGTTCCAAGGACGTCATCGTCAGGGACGCGTTCGTCCCGTCGTACCGGACGATGGACGCGACGAAGGTGATGGATGGCACCGCCCAGCGTGAGGCCGGGATGACCGAGACGCTGTACCTGATGCCGTGGTCCACGATGTTCCCCCTGGGGATCAGCGCAGCGACCATCGGCATCGCCGAGGGTGCACTCGGTGCCGCCCTCGACTACCAGCGGGAGCGGGTGAACTCCAGCGGGGTGGCCATCAAGGACGACCCGTATGTCATGTTCGCGATCGCCGAGGCGGCCGCCGACATCAACGCCGCCCGCCAAGAACTGCTGGCCAACGCCGACCGGATCTACGACATCGTGGACTCCGGGCGGGAGGTGTCGTTCGAGGATCGCGCGGCGGGGCGTCGCACCCAGATCCGCTCGGTCTGGCGCGCGGTCTCCGCGGTCGACGAGATCTTTGCGCGCTGCGGCGGAAACGCGGCCCGGATGGACAAGCCACTGCAGCGGTACTGGCGCGATGTGCACGTCGGGCATCTGCACGCGATCCACGTTCCCAGCACCGTCTACCACGCCTCGGCACTGAGCTCGCTGGGCGTGGATCCCGAGGGTCCGCTGCGGGCGATGATCTGACCGGGGGTCACCGCCACGGCTCTTGTGTGACGGTGCCCACACCCGCTATGGTGCGAGTACCAATATGACTATTAGTCATATAGTGCGTATCAGGCGGAGGAGCCCCATGCCACCGGTTGCCACGACAGTCGGCGAAACACCCAGCGCGATCATCGACCGCGTCGCGTTGCTGCTGGAGGCCTTCGACGGCCCCGGGCGGCTCACCCTGGCCCAGATCGTTCGCCGCACCGGCCTGCCCCGCTCGTCGGCGCACCGCATGCTCGAACGACTCGTCCAGCTGCGCTGGATGCGCCGGGACGGACGCGACTACCAGCTGGGAATGCGGCTGGTCGAGCTGGGCTCGCTGGCGCTGCATCAGGATCGGCTGCACCGCGCCGCGACTCCGCTGCTGCGCGACCTGCACCGCGCGACCGGCCTCGTCGTTCATCTCGCCGTGCTCGACGGCGCAGACGTGATCATCGTGGACAAGATCGGCGACGAGTTGGCGGCGGCGGTCCCCACCCGAATCGGCGAGCGGCACCCGGCGCACTGCACGGCGGTGGGCAAGGCTCTGCTGGCCGACGATCCGGGCGCAGCCGCGGGTTTGGTGACCCGCAGGACCCGGTTCTCGATCGGATCTGCGGCGCAACTGTCCGCGCAACTGGCCCGGGTCCGCACACACGGGGTGGCCTTCGAGCGCGAGGAGGCGGTGCTCGGATTCGGTTGTGTGGCCGCACCGATCGGCCCGGCCGGTCACGCCGTCGCCGCGGTCTCGGTGTGCGGCCCGGCCCATCGCCTGTCCTTCGACCAGCGGCTGACCGCACCCGTGCGGATGACGGCCATGGGCATCTGGCGCACAGCGCAAGACGGTGTCCCACCCACCCTGCAGTCGCTGCGGCCGCTGCGCGGCGTTCCGGCACCCCGGCCGACGGCGGCCCTGCAGCTCGCATGACCCTCGATCCCCAGATCGCCGCGCTGCTCGGCGATCTCGATGCCGGGTTCCCGCCGGTGCACACCATGACCGGCGCCGCGGCCCGCGCCGCGATCCGCGGCCGCCTAGCCCTCAATCCGGACCCGGAAGCCGTCTCCTCCGTCGCCGACCATCGGATTCCCATGTCCGACGGGCACATCGACGTGCGGGTGTACCGGCCTTCCGCGCCCGGTCCGCTGCCCCTGCTGGTGTACGCGCACGGCGGCGGGTTCGTCTTCTGCGACCTCGACAGCCACGACGGGCTGTGCCGTCGCCTGGCGAACCTTGCGTCGTGCGTAGTGGTTTCGGTGGGCTACCGCCGTGCACCGGAACACCGCTGGCCGACCGCCGCCGAGGACATCTACGCCGCCACCTGCTGGGCCGCGGCGGCCGCCGCCGAACTCGGCGCCGACCCATCGCGGGTGGTGGTGGGCGGCGACAGCGCCGGTGCCAACCTGGCCGCCGTCACGGCGCTGATGGCCCGCGATCGGGGTGGGCCACCGATCGCCGCGCAACTGCTGCTGTATCCGGTCCTCGACGCCGATTTCACCACCGACTCCTACCGGCTCTTCGGGCAGGGGTTCTACAACTCGCGCACGGCCATGCAGTGGTACTGGGATCAGTACGTGCCGAACATCGGCGATCGCGAACATCCCTATGCCGCACCGCTGCACGCGGATCTGACCGGGCTGCCACCGGCCGTCGTGGTGATCGCCGGCCACGACCCGCTGCGCGACGAGGGCCTGGCCTATCTCGACGCACTGTCGCGCGCCGGAGTGCCGACCGTGCGGCTGCACTACGACGGCGCGATTCACGGCTTCCTGACCATGCCGGCACTCGACCTCGCACAGCGCGCGCACCGCGACGTGGCCACTGCGCTGCGCGAGTTGCTGCATCGGCAGCCCGCGCAGGTCGGTTCGGCGATGGCCGACCGCGCACGGGTGCTGACCCGACAGGAGCCGCCCCGGTTGCCGGATTGAGCGCTCGGCCGGCGCGGCTACCGGGATTCGTCGACGAGCGCGAGTGTCCCGGTCCGCACGGCATTGGCGATGGAATCATTCAGGGCCGAGCATGCCAGGAGCAGCATCGGCCTGGCCCCCGTGGTCAATGATGCTGCCTCACAGCGTTCTTCGCAGCGGCGCATCGTCATGTCGGTCCATTGCACACTGGTCTGCTGCCAGCTGCTCTTGCGCACCTGGACCCCGGCCCCGCAGCGTCGGCACATCACCGGCGTCATCGGGGCGTCGTCAAGCCGGTTGTCGCGGCGCACCGTCACCGTCACCCCTGCGGCGCGGCCACGCCCGCGCGCGCCGCCATGTTCGCATCGATTTCCTTGCTCCAGACCTCCATCGGCCGGGTGGTGTCGAGTTCGAACTCGAACCGGTCGACCATATCCGCCGTCACCTCGGCGACGTCGACGTAGAACTGCTCATACCAGCGGCGGAGCTGGTAGACCGGGCCGTCCTCCTCCACCAGAAGCGGATTGTCGATCCGGGTCTTGTTACGCCAGATCTCGACATCCTGCTCGAACCCCATCTTCACCCAGTCGCCCAACGCCACCGCGATCTGCATGGCCAGCTCCTCGGGCAGTGCCGCATTCTTCTCGACCATAATGCCGTATTGCAGCACAAAAGAATTCGCGTCGATCGGATAGTGACAGTTGATCAGGATGGTGCGTTGGTCGAACTCCGCGTAGGCGTAGGTCAGGTCGTCGATCATGAACGACGGCCCGTAATAGGAGGCCACGGAGGTGGTACCCAACAGCTTGGCGCCCTCGGCGTCTTCGACATCCGGCCGGTGGCCGGCGTTCATGTACTGGGTCGCGACATGGCCTTCGAAGATGTTCTTGAAGTGGTTGGGCAGCGACCCGTGAATGTAATAGAAGTGCGCCATGTCGACCACGTTGTCGATGAGCTCGCGGCAGTTGGTGTGGACCACCGTGGTGTACCAGTGCCAGTCGGTCCAGCCGTCGCTGCCGGCCGCCTCGATACGAGGGATGGCGACGTCGTCGGGCGGCGGATTGCGCTCCGGGTCGTTCCACACGAACACCATGCCGTCCTGCTGCAGCGTCGTCCAGGCGTTGGTCCGGGCGAGCCGTGGGGTGCGCTTGGCGTAGGGCACCAGCTTGCAGCGCCCGTCACCACCCCATCGCCAATCGTGGAACGGGCAGGCGATCTCGTTGCCCTTCACCGTGCCCTGCGACAGGTCGCCGCCCATGTGCCGGCAGTACCCGTCGAGCACGTTGATCGTGCCGTCCTCGCCACGGAACACCACGAGCTTCTGGCCGAAGGCATTGATCTGGTGTGGGTTCCCGTCGGCGAAGTCGCGGGTCAGGCCGAGGCAGTGCCAGCCCCGGGCGAACCTGGTCGGAACCGAGCCTCGCTCGATCGACCGCACCTCGCCGGCTTCCGGTTGCGTCGTCATAGCTCATCCTTCGAATTTCGGGGCCGTCCTTCCCATTGAACGTCGCCGGTCAGCCCGCGGGGAGCCGAATGTCCGCTCAATAGGACACTTCGTCTTGCGGTGTCGACCTCGGCCTTATCGTCAGCGGCGTGACCGCTACCAGCCACCGCACCATCCCGTCGGGCCAGGCGATCGTCGACACCGAAGTCGACCTGGTGGTCGTCGGATCGGGCACCGGCCTCGCGGCCGCGCTGACGGCCCGCGAACTCGGTCTTTCGGTGCTGGTGGTGGAGAAGTCCGAGTACGTGGGCGGGTCGACGGCCCGCTCCGGCGGCGCACTGTGGTTGCCCGCCAGCCCGGTGATCGCCGAGTGCGGCGGACTCGATCCGGCCGATCGGGCCCGCAGCTACCTCGAGGACGTCGTCGGCGAATCTGCTCCGGCCTCGCGGTCGACGGCATATCTGGACCACGTGGCCGCGACCGTGGAGATGCTGCGCCGGACGACGCCGATGAAACTGTTCTGGGCCCGGGACTACGCCGACTACCACCCGGAGCGGCCCGGCGGATCGGCGGCCGGGCGAACCTGTGAGTGTCGGCCGCTGGACACCTCCGTGTTGGGTCCGTACCGGAAGGATCTGCGACCGGGCCTGATGGAAGCCGCACTGCCGATGCCGACGACGGGTGCGGACTACCGGTGGATGAACCTGGTCAGCCGGGTGCCGCGTAAGGGCTTACCCACGTTCATCAAGAGACTCGCTCAGGGCGTCGGTGGCCTGGCGCTGGGGCGTCGCTACGTCGCCGGCGGTCAAGCGCTGGCGGCGGGGCTGTTCGCCGGAGCGCTGCGCGCCGGAATCCCGATCTGGCTGAACACCTCGCTGATCGAGCTGATCAGCGATGACCGTGGTGTCACCGGTGCGGTAGTGGAGCACGACGGGACCCGACTCACCGTCACTGCCCGCCGCGGTGTGGTGCTCGCCGCCGGCGGCTTCGACCACAACATGGACATGCGGTGGCAGTTCCAATCCCCCTCGCTAGCAGCCAACTTCAGCCTCGGTGCCACTTCCAACACCGGTGACGCCATTCGCGCCGGGCAGGCCGCCGGAGCCGATACCGCGTTGATGGACCAGTCCTGGTGGTTCCCCGCCGTGGCGCCGATGCCCGGAAGCGCACCGGCCGTCATGCTGGCCGAACGATCCCTGCCGGGTTCCTTCATCGTCGACCAGCACGGCCGCCGGTTTGCCAACGAGTCCACCGACTACATGAGCTTCGGACAGCGCCTCCTGGCGCTGGAAGCAGCCGGAACCCCGGTACAGACCATGTGGATCGTCTTCGACCAGCAGTACCGGAACAGTTATGTCTTTGCCGCCGAGCTGTTTCCGCGAATGCCGATTCCCAAGGACTGGTACGCCGCCGGGATCGCCGTTCGCGCAGAAAGCTTCACCGAGTTGGCCGACAGGATGCGTGTTCCGAATGACGAATTCTCCCTAACCGCGACCCGATTCAACGAAAGCGCTTTCGCCGGCGAAGACCCCGACTTCGGACGGGGACGCAGCGCCTACGACCGGTACTACGGCGATCCGACCGTCACCCCCAACCCGAATCTGCGCCCACTGGTCAGGGGCCCATTCTATGCGGTCAAGATGGTGCTCAGCGACCTCGGCACCTGCGGCGGTCTGCGCGCCGACGACCGGGCTCGGGTGCTGCGCTCCGACGGCAGCGCCATCGCCGGGCTGTATGCGATCGGCAACACCGCGGCAAATGCGTTCGGCGACAAGTACCCCGGCGCGGGAGCGACGATCGCCCAGGGACTGGTGTACGGATACATCGCGGCCCGCGATGCGGCCGGGAAGACGTAGCCGCGTCAGTCTTCTTCGGCGTCGGCCTTGCGCTCGATCTCATACCAGTAGGCCGGATCCGGCCACGGAACCTTCCCGCCGTCGCCCACCGCCGGGAACCTGGCCTCGGCGTCCTCGAGGTCCTCGATCAGCTGCAGCGTCAGCTGCCGCTCGGCCCGGTAGTACCGCTCCGACCAGTTCAGGGCGATCTTGGCGTACGCCCAGGCCGGGTCCGCGTCGACCCAGCGCACTTCCTTCTCGGCGTCGCGCTGCATCTCGTCGACATAAGCGAGGTGCTCCCGCAGCATGGCCTTGAGCGCGGCGGGGTCGCTGAGGTGCCCCAGGGTGATCCGCAGGATGGCCGGATGCTTGAGGGACGGCGGCTCGACCGGCGTCTCCCGCGCCCAGCGCGCGACGGCGGTCAGGCCGCTCTCGGTGATCTTGTACAGCCGGCGATTCCGTGCGCCGCCGCCGTCGACGCGAGAGGTCAGCAACCCCAGCGCCTCCAGCTTCTTCAGCTCCGCGTAGATCTGACTGAACGCCGGACTGCCGTAGAAGAACCGCATGCTCCAGTGGATCCACTTGCGGATGTCGTAGCCCGAGAGCTCTTTCTCGTAGGACAGCATGCCCAGCAGCGCCCACCCCGTCGCCGACAGCGACGGCAGTGCCGACTCACCGGGCTCCTCCACGCGGCAAGGCTAGCAATCATGATCCGCGCCGGCCTTGCCGTCGACCACTGGGCGGGACATTTCATCCTCGCCCGTCGCGGCTATCGGTAGCGGGCCCGGATCACTCCTCAATGGCGGGCAAGTCCGCGCTGCGTTTTGCGCGCACGGCCGACCGCGACGACCGGCGCCGAGGAATGCGCTCGGCGAAGCCACCGAGCGTCGCCACCATCCTGTTGAGGCTGTCGACAGCGGACTCCAGGGTCTCCGCGGTGGGCATCAAGGTCTCGAACGCGGGCTGCAGTTTGCTGAGAATCTCTGCGGCATCGGTGAGCTGGTCCAGTGGCCCGTTCTTGGCCAGTAGCTTGTCGATGACGCCTTCCTCGGCGAATATCCGCTCGACAATTCCGTCCTCGGCAAGCAACCGCTCCAACGGGCCTTCTTCGGCGATCAGCCGATCCGCGAGCCCACCGGGTGTCAAAATCCGCTCCAGCGATGACGTGCCTCCGTCGCCCAACCGATCGAGCAGGCCGCCCGGCGAGGTCAGCAGGTCGACGACCCCACCCGGGCGCATCAGCTGGTCGGCCGGGCCGCCCGGGGCCAGGGCACGCCCGAGCGCACGATCCCTCTCGGTGAATTCGGCGACGCGGTTCGCACCGACCAACGCCCCTCGTAGAGGGACCAGCTCGGTGATCGATCCGCCTGCCGTCGTGCCGTCCACACCGACGGATTGCTTGACCACACCAAGCGCCACGACCGCAGCGTTGAGCCCGGCATCTGCCACCGCAACCCCGGCCCGAACCGGGCCGAGCGCGATGCCGGCAACAAACCCGACGATGTTCACACGGCGAGTGTATGGCGCGGCGCCGTCTCCATCACCGACATCGCGCAGGTACGTCCGTCCCGCGGTCACGTTTCCGGTCCAGACGCCAGACACCTCCCGTCGGTCTCAGTTGATGATCACACCGCGCTCGCTAGCCAGCAGCTCCGAGAGACGTTCCCGCCAGGACTGCAGTTCCTCGGGCGTCAGTCTCGTCCACTCGGTGATCTCACCGACGATCCGCAACGGGGCGTCACTGCGGTAGGAACGCGTGGGGTTGCCGGGGAACTTCTTGTCGGTCACGTTCGGGTCGTTCTCGAAGGCCCCGGTGGGCTCTACCTGGTAGACCCTCGGGACGGTGTCACCGGGTGCGAGTTCTGCGGCGATCTCCGCGGCGAGGCCGGCTCCGTCGACGCGAGCAGTGAAGTAGATGTGGTTCATCACGATCGCCGGGCGATAGTTCGACGGGCGGCCCGCGGTGAGGAACTCGCCGACCCCCAGGTTTGCGATCGTGCCGTGGAAGAACGGCCCTTCATCCAGCGCTTCGGACACCCGAATCCTCCTGCCGTACTGGTGGGACGGGCCAGTGTGCAGCACCAGCCGGGCCTTGCCGCAAGCCCCCGAGCTCGGGTTATCCTGGAATGGAGACGCTGCGTGCGTGCTGAGGTATTCCGATTGCGGTCACCGCGAGGAAGCCGTGGCCACGAGCAGTCTGGCTCGCCACGGAAACGGGTGCGTAGCGGGATGCTGTGTACTTCAACCATTGAACGAGTGGCGATAGGGGAATCGATGCAGACCGTACTGGGTGCCAACGGGCAGATCGGCGAGGGTTTGGCGCGCTACCTGCACGACAACGTGACCCGTGACATCCGGCTGGTCGGGCGCAACCCCAGCAAGCTCCACGACACCGACGAACTCGTCAAGGCCGATCTGACCGATCCGGAGGCGACCGACCGCGCCGTCGCGGGCAGTGACATCGTCTACCTGACGGCCGGGCTGCCGATGGACTCGGCGCTGTGGGAGGCGCAGTTCCCGCCAATGATGGAGAGCGTCATCGCCGCGGTCCGCAATCACGGGGCCAAACTGGTGTTCTTCGACAACACCTACATGTATCCCCGTACCGCCACCCCGCAGGTCGAGGGGAAGACCCCCTTCGAACCGCGCGGTCGCAAGTCTGCCGTTCGCGCGCAGATCGCGACGCTGCTGCAGGCCGAGATGGACGCGGGCCGCATCCAAGCGGTGATCGCTCGTGCCCCCGAGTTCTACGGCCCGGGCAAGACGCAGAGCCTGACCAATTCTGTCGTCTTCGACCGAATCAAGGACGGCAAGCGGCCTCTGGTTCCCGTCAGCGCCGATACCAAGCGGAGTCTGATCTGGACTCCCGACGCCAGCCGCGCCATGGGCCTGATCGGCAACACCCCGGACGCCTACGGCCAGACCTGGCACCTGCCGATCGATCAGAACCGCCTCACCTACCGCGAGATCATCGCGATCGCCGCCGAGGTTACCGGCCGACAGATCCCTTACAGCACAATCCCGCTCGCGGTCATCATGCTGGCGAGCCTCGTCAACAAGAAGGCGAAGGAAGTCTCAGAGCTCATGCCGCGGTACGGCGTGGACAACATCTTCGATTCGTCCAAGTTCGCCTCCCGATTCCCGGAGTTCAGGGCCACCACCTATCGCGACGGCATCACGCAGATTCTGTCGCCGTAGCCGCCGTACGTCAGGGAGCGGGCTTCCAGGGTTGAGCAGACGCATGTCCGCGCGTTGGACGTCTCCGACGTTGCGGGTGACAAACACGAGAATGGGCAGCGCCCGACGGCTGATCTCCGCCTCCGAAATGACGACGGCGGCGATGTTGTCGGCATACCCATAGTATGCGCTCTGAGTAGAGCAATCGGTGGTCATCAACCTGACCGATAGCACTCCGAGCGCCTTATGCGCCTCCTGTGGGTTCAGCAGGCATCCCGGGTCAGGGCCGGCGTCGTCGGACCGATCGACGGCCTGGGCCGGACCGAGCTGGTCGAAGAATGCGGGGGCCTCATTCGATCCCCTGTCGCCTAGCGAATAGCTATAGTGCTTGGGTCGGACTTCGGATTTTGCGGGGACGACTGCAGTGGCCAGGGGGTCGCATGAGAGTTAGCAGCTATATCATCGGCGCTCAACTCCCCGACGAGCGCTTCTACATTCTCATGCATGGCCTCAACGGCAGCCTCGACAAAGTGTCCGCGGCCACGGGGTCCTACCTGCTCGAACACCGCGGCGCAGAGGTGACCCGTCCACCGTGGTTACCGCTGGACGCAACGGGCAAACACCTCGAAGCGCGTGGATACACAACCGACCTGTCGGCAGAACAAGAGCGCGAACTCATGGTGAACGTTGCGACCGCTATTCATCAATCGGATCTCGCGTCCAGCCAACCGAGTTTTGTCTTCGTGCCCGCCTACACCTGTAATCTTCGCTGTCCCTACTGTTTTCAGTCTCACGACATGCATGCCGGCCGCGGCATCTATGCGTCGATGATGGACGAAGCCCGAGTCGACGACGCCTTTCGTGTGATCGACGCGTTCACTGAGCCGGGCTCGCTGGCCCGGGAACTGTCGATGCTGGCCGTTGATGACCCGGCACCGGGTCATCAACGCAGTCCGCTGCGTCGAGTCGGCCTGTTCGGTGGTGAACCGCTCACCCGAGCGACGCGGCCGGTTGTGGCATACATCGTCGAGCAGGCCCGTCGTCGAGGTGCCGCCCTGTGGGCGATCACCAACGGCGTGGAACTCGACGCATTCACCGATCTGATGGGCCGTGACGGCATCACCGACCTCCAGATAACGCTCGACGGCATGCCCGACGTACATGATCGACGGCGGATCGGGCCAGGGATTCGCCGATCGTTCGACCGGATCGCGGACAACATCGATTTGGCTCTGTCAGCCAGCTCGCGCGTCAGCGCCCGCATCAATGTGGATTCGAGCAACGTCGACCAGGTCGAGTTGCTCGACGAATTCTTCGCGTTGCGCGGATGGAGTGGTCATTCGTCGTTCTCGGCGCACGCCGCCGTAGTCACCGGAGAGAGCACACACGAGTCCCTGGTCTCTCACGCACAGCTGCTTTCGATTACGAACCGGGCCGGCGGAGGATGCGTGCGCAGTTACGAAGGCTACGCGGACGGTGTGCTCGGACGGGCGCTCTCCGAGGAGTATCCGTTCCAGCGGGTCGCACATTGCTCTGCCGAAACCGGGATGTTGATGTTCGATCCGCACGGCGACGTGTACGCCTGCTGGGAGGAAATCGGCATCAAAGACCGCCGGGTCGGCGATTATCACAACGGTGTGCTGCGGCTCGACGACGACAACGCGCCCGCCTGGCTGTCCCGGTTTCCCGGTGCCGTCGAACAATGCTCCCGCTGCCCATACGCATTGATCCACACATCGGGTTGCGCCAATCATGCGCGCGCGAACCATGACACCATCTTTGCGGCGGCATGCGAAGACTTTCAGTCCTATTTCCCCGGCAGCTTGGCGGATCGCTACACCGCAATCGAGGCTGCCGCGCTGGGTTCGGCCATCAATCGCCCACCACACGTCCACCGCTTACCGATCGTCGAAGTAACCGGCGGCCGTACCGCCACGATGACAAGGGAATGACATGACAGAGCCAGAACCCGTCGCGCTCAACGAATTCAATGACCTGTTCCGCATGTTGCAGAGGAATACCGTCTACCAACAGATCATGGCCCTGGAAGCACCCGATGACTGCCTCTGCATGGGACAGTTCTCCTGTACGAACCGGACCACCCCGTTGGATCAGACGAAGATGAGCCTGGCCGATCGAATTGAACTGACACGTCAGCAGATTCGCGACCTCCAGCATCAGCTCGAAGAGGCTGAACAGGAATTGGCGAGCGACCCCGCGCCGAGCGCGCAACCCGACTGACGGCGCAGTGCGTCGTGCCCATCCTTTGGTCAGCTCGTCCGGCCGATTGGCAGCGGACGTTTCCATCCTTGGACTGGCTGGGTGACCCCTCGCCGAGTTGCGCGGCCCCCTACCCGGTTGTTTTGGATGCCCTGGACGCGGCGGATCGTCGACAGTCGACGGCGCTACTGCGGGCGACCACCCGAGCCGTCGCTCCACGATGGGATGAGCTCGCCCACTCCTCCCGCGACGCGGCCGAGCCACAGCGTGACGACGCGCCGGAGAACATCGACCAGTCCGAGGCCCGAGTCGTGGTGCACGCGGCGGCACGTGCGATCGCGGAGCTGGGATATGGGTATGGCCTCGCGCTCGTGCTGCCTGCTGACGCCGAGGGTCTGCTGCACACCTTCGTGACACGGCTGGCAAGGTTCACCGAGGAGACCGGCTTCACCGTCGCCTGCGTCGGCGGACCGGCAGTTCTGGCCGGCAACGATTTTCTGAAAAGGCACACCACCCCGACGGAGGCGGTACCGACCCGTCCGACAGTTGTTCCGACCGGGCTGGATCCGCGGAGCACCGAAGCGTTGAACTGTCTCGCCGCCTCCCAGATCGGTGCACCCCTCGACGCAGTGGTCGCCCTCGGTCTTCGCGACGATATGGCCTCCTCGCTCGCGATACCGGGACCGAGTGGTGAGCCATGGCTTCGACTGAGCGCCCGGACCCGCCGGAGGCTGTGGGGCCGACTCGACGTGGCCGATCAGCGACGCAATGCCACAGCGCTATTCGCAGCATGGCCACCCGATGGCTGGGGCTATCTGCGCCGCGCACATCTACCGCAACTCGGTGCTGATAGATCGGGCTTGCTGCGACAGCACGGGGCGCTTCTCGCCGGGTACCGCATCGTGGGTCAGCCGTCGTTGCAACAACATTGCGCCGCGCTCGCGCGGGCCTGCTCGCCCGCCCACAACAGCGACGACCGGGCACGGGAACGAGCCATTTCGGCGCACATCAGCGCGGCCCGGCTGGCCCCGCACCTTCGTCCGGCAAGAGTCGCCCGCGCCACAGCAGTGTTTCACTTCGGATGTGCTCGACGACTCGCCAGCGCCCCGGGCGAGAAGTCCCAACTGACAGCAGACCTGGCCAATGCCTATGCGGTGCAGCGGCATCCACGGTTCCTCGCACACGCTCGACACCTGTATGAGCAGGGACTAGGTGGCCTCGTCGATGTGCATGACGACATCGAGAGACTGCGGGTCCACATTGCGATGTTGAACGGCCTGGCGTTGGTCGACTACCACGAGGGCAAGAACGAGGCCGCACTCGTGCTTGAGACGCGGGCCGAGCAACTTGCCGAGCAACTCGCGAAAGCCGCACCGGTCCTGGGTCGATGGGCGTACGCGCTGCTCGGCGTCAACACCGCCAAGTTGCTCTCCGGCCGCTTCAATGATCGGGCCGGCGCACGAAAGAAGCTGGAAATGGCGCTCAGATTGACCACGGCCGACCATCATGGCGAGCTGATCCGCCGTGCACTCGGCCAGTTCTATTTCGACGAGGGCGAGTTCGGTCGGGTGATCGACGTTCTCGCGCCGCTTTATCCTCCCGCGTCGTCGGCGATCGAAGCCGTCGACGACGAGTTCCACGATCGCCTCTTACTGGCAGTCTCCCAGCTCGCCCAGAACAACCCCGACCTGTGCGCGGCCCAGCTGCCCAGACTGCAGACGTTGGCGCGCAGGCTGGGCACCGATGCATGGATCACCGCCGTCGAACTCGTCCGCGGCGAGATGTCCCGTAAATCTGCGGTCACGGCGGGGGTTAGCACTCAGCAACAACCACGACAGGGAGTCTGAACAATGAACGAAGAAAGACCGGTCGCGCTGAACAATATGCCCGACCTGATTCGAGCACTTCAGTCGAAAGCCTTCAGCAGCGTTGACGGCGCCGGCTGCGCCTGTATGGGCACCCACGAGTGCAACGGGTACGGTCCCCACATCGAGCAGACTCTCCCGGCCTCCGAGCGGCTGGCCGAGCTGCGGCGCCAACTCGGCGAGTTCGAGGGCCAACTCGGCGATTGACGCGGCGGTGGTTCGTGGCCACGAGGTGTCCCGCGGGGTGGCCTGCACTCGCCGCTCCTCACCGTGCACGACGCCGACGCCGACGCCTACGCTTCAGCTCAGCTACCCCCGCGGGACCGGGCACCGCGGCCGTAAAGAATGTCGGCGCGATCGGGATCCCACCGGTTGCGGAACACCACGTCGGAGATCGGGCGTCGCCGCACCGGACCGTGATGCCCGCGCGGCCAACCCACCACGATGTGTCCGGCCAGGAACCATTCGTCGGGAATCCCGACCGATTCGCGCAGGATCGCCTCGCCGCCGTAGGACGCCCAACCGGTGAAGCAGGCACCCAGGCCCTGAGCTCGTGCGGCCAGGTAAAAGTTCTGCATCGCCGGGTAAAGCGAGCCGGCCTGCAAGTATTCCGAAGCAAACTCGGTCTTGAAGGCGGTGAACAGCACCGACGTGCGCTCACCGGCCCGGTCATGCAACTCATAGGTGGCCCGGTTATTGCGCGCCGCCCGACTCTGATCGTCAGCGGCGGGCCGGATCATGCCGTACACGGGTTCGATGGTCTGCAGGGCGATCTTCGCGCACTCGGCGACCGCAGCCCGCTGCTCCGGCGCATCGAGGACGATGAACCGCCACAACTGGCCGTTGGCCCCGTTGGGCGCCCAAGTCGCCGCCTCCAGGCAACGATTCAGCGTCTTGTCGTCAACCGGGTCATCGGTGTAGCGGCGGATGGAGCGCGCGGTGGACAGGACTTCCCAGACGTCAGAGGTTGGCTCCGGCACCCCCTCTGTGTACTAGAGGCCGGGGTCGGTGTCGAACGCGCCGGCTATTCCGCCGAGCGGAAGTACGGCTCGACCGTGCCGGTGAGCTTCACAACCATCGGGTTTCCGCGGCGATCCTTCGCCGTGGGGACTTCCACACGCACCCAGCCCTCGGTCACGTCGTACTCGAAGACATTGGTCTTCTCCGCGCCGTTGAATCGGATCCCCACGCCGCGGAGCAGGATCTCCTCGTTGAAGAAGGGGCTGCGCGGATCGAGGGAAAGGTGATCCGGGGGAACGTCTGCGGTCTGGTCCTCGGGCATGGTGGCTTTCGTCGGGGGCTGGTCGGGTTGTTCTCGAAGAATCTACCGCGGTGCTCGCGAGCCGCGTCGTAGCCGGACCCTCTCGGGGTGAGGCCCCCTATCCCCGAATGGGTGGATGTCCGCCATGGCATCGCGGCGCTGAGGAGATTGGTTGTCGCGAGGCCCCAGTCGGTCGAGTACTCGGCCAGGGTCTCCTTGTTACGGACGGAAACCGTCGCATCGGCGGCCCGTCCAGCACCGGACACATCTTGACGCTCTCACCTTGCGGAGCTTAGATCGCGCAACTGCCGCGGCGTGTCTCACACGCACTACATATGTGCAGTCTTGGTGCAGCGGAACTCGAGAATATGCAGTCGAACTTGAGACCCTACAACAATTGTGTCGAGATGCAACGAAGGTTGACGGGACTCGCCTGGCTACTTTGACAGGACTTCGGCGTGTCGCGGAAGCTTGTTAATCTTCGTTGCAAAAGCACAGGTCAAGGCATCGTCTGAGCGTTCGGTAGGGCGAGGACGTTGCCAGCCCGTACCCAACCGACCCGACCACACTCACCATCGTTCCGTGGCCACCCCCGCTTACCGCAGGCCACCCAGATCACGCTCCGCCGCACCCCCACCAGGTACGCCCTAGACGCGCGCCGCGTCGTGCACTGCGGCCCCGCGCGTCTGCCCCATCACTCAAGCGTGGTCCTCGGTGGCGCGGGCCCTGCAAAATCAGAATGTCGGGTTGTTCGCGATGCGCGTCAGCATTGCCACTAGGCCGCATTGCAGGTTCGTCCTCGCCCTTGAATGCGCCGTCACGTCAGCCTATTGATGGTCAATATTCTGTTTTGCTGTAATGGAATTGGGTGTGGTGCGCACTAATTGGAGCGCTTTGGGATGCCGGTCTCGATGATGGTGATCGCGGCGGTGACCAGCGATTGCGGGGTGACGGTATCCGGGCGCATCGCATCGGTGCGCAACGCGACCGACAGCATGCCGTTGAGCATGCCCCACAGGGCAGTGGCGGCCGATTCGGGGTGCAGATCGGCGGTGAATTCGCCGGACTCGATGCCTTCGCGCAGCAGGTTAGTCAGTTGTTGGTGCTGTTCGGTGGCCAGGGCGGCGATTTTCTCGATGGACTCGGGGTCCTCGGGTGGGTTGGCGAAAATCTTGAATGCTTGCGGCTGGTCGAACGCCAGTCGGATGTAGGCCTCTCCGACCCGGCGCAGCCGCTCGGCCACCGACCCGTTGCCGTCGTAGGCGCTCTGCATGAATTCCCGGGTTTGTTCAAGCGCCCGTTCGGCCACCGCCAGCAGCAGCGCCTGCTGGCCACCGACGCGGTTGTAGACCGTCTGCAGCGACACATCGGCCCGTTGGGCGACCACGTCCGCCGTCACGGCCCGAGCCCCACCCTCCAAGAGCAAGGTCTCGGCGACATCGACCAGCCGGGCGCGCATCTCGGTGACGCGGCGCTGCATCCGCGTGGACGTTCCCGGCGTCTCGGATTTTGATTGCAGAACCATGCGTTGACTATAGACCACTCTAATATTAGAGTCACCTCCACGCTTTGAGTTCAATCTACTTTCTGGAGGTTCCGGTCATGACCACACGCACCACCATCGAATTCCCGTCCCAGGGCGAACGGTGCACCGGGTGGCTGTACCTGCCCGATGGGGCGACCCCGCCGCCGGTGATCGTGATGGGCCACGGACTGGGCAGTGTGCGCACCATGCGCCTGGATGCCTACGCCGATCGGTTCGCTGCGGCCGGCTATGCCTGCCTGGTGTTCGACTACCGCCACTTCGGCGACAGTGACGGCCAACCCCGCCAGCTGCTCGACATCACCAAGCAGCGTCAGGACTTTGCCGCTGCGCTGGCCTACGCCCGGACCCTGCCGTCGGTAGATGGCAGCCGCATCATCGTGTGGGGCACCTCATTTGGTGGCGGCCACGCGATCGCCACCGCCGCCGACGACGGCCATGTCAGCGCGGTGATCGCCCAGTGCCCGTTCACTAACGGCCTGGCTTCCGCGCGGGCGATACCACCCTGGACCTCGATCCGGCTGACCGCGCTGGCCATCGTCGACCAAATCCGCGGCGTCCTGGGCGCTGCCCCGCTGCTGGTGCCCACCGCCGGAGCTCCCGGCACGGTCGCATTGATGACCGCCCCGGATGCCGAACCGGGCTACCTGAACCTGGTGCCCGCTGACGGTGCCGGCGGTTTCGACAACAGAGCGGCAGCCCGGATCTCGCTGCACCTGGTGCGCGACTTCCCCGGCCGGCGCGCCGCCGACATCACCGCCCCGATCCTGTTCGCGATCTGTGACACCGACTCCGTCGCCCCGGCCGGACCCACCCTCAAATACGCCCGCACCGCCCCCGCCGGCGAGATCAAGCTTTACCCCGAAGGCCACTTCGATATCTACGTCGGTGAACCGTTCGAGCGCGTCATCGCCGACCAGCTCGACTTCCTGGCCCGCACCGTCCCCGTCGGCTGAACACCGCCACGCGCCCCGCTATCCCGAGGAGACCACAATCATGACCATCCCAGGTCGCAGCCTGCTGACCCGCCTGCTGTTCCACGCCGACGCACCGGACCCGCACCGCCCCACGCCACGTCAGATCGACGGCGTCACCGTGTATTTCCGCCTTCGACTGCAACCGCACCGCACCGCCGCCGACGTGCACCGAGCCCTCGCGCCGCTGCTGGCTACCGAATCGACGGCCCTCGCCGCGCTGGGGGCCTCCCAGGTCTACCTGTACAGCGACGCCACCCACCGCGGTCTGGAACTGGCACCGTTCATCCTCGGACGCACGCACACCGCGCTGGCCCTGTTCAGCGCAGTCGCCGGAAAACCCGTGCCGCCGAGCTTCACCACCGCCATCGCACCGGCCCCAGCGGCGCTGCTCGAAATCCAACTGGACGCACCACTGACCAGCGAGCAACACGGCGCGCTCGATCAGATCAAAGCCGCCCTCGTGCCGCTGGCCAGCGACCTCAGCAGCGTCGAATGCGACCGCCGCTACATCGTCGTGGACAGCCGCGCCAGCCGCGCCCAAGCGGTGTTCCTGACCGTGCTGACCCGAGTGCCGTGGAACCGCACGCTCGACCAAGCCCAGCACTACTGGATCAACGAACACGCCGCGCTCGTGCACGACAACCTCTCCCGCACCGGCATGGTCGGCTACATCCAAGTGCACACCACCACCAACCCGCGTAGCACCTATGACAACCAGTTCGGCGGCGTGGCCACCATCGAATTCGACACCATCGACGACTATCTACGCCAAGGCCTACGGCCAGCGTCTATCGGCTTCAACAACACCCTGTGCCTCGATGAAATGAACCTCACCGTCGACTCCGAGATCTACCTGTTCCACCGCACCGCACTACTGACCGCAGCCACACGCACTGCGAACCCGCGTCTTTCGGGGGACTGAGATGAGCCGGTCGAAACCCGTTGTCCTGATGCTGCTCCCAGCGCTGGACTACGATCCCACGGAGTCGGCCGTCATCTGGGACGGTCTGGTCAAGGCCGGAATCGACGTGCAGTTCGCCACCCCGGACGGCGAACCCGCATACGCAGATTCGCGACTGGTGAATGAGGGCTTCTCGGTGCTCTCGCCGGTGCTGATGACAAAGCCGGATTCCTTGTCGGCCTACCGGCGCATGAGCGACGATCCGCTGTTCGCCAAGCCCACCGCCTACGACGCCGTCAACCTCGACGACGCCGAGGGACTTTTTATCCCCGGCGGGCACGCCAAAGGTGTCCGCACCTTGCTGGAATCCGGAGTGGCGCAACAGATCGCCGTGTCTGCATTCGCTCGCGACCTGCCCGTTGGAGCGGTCTGCCACGGCGTACTGCTCCTAGCTCGCTCCATCGACCCGGCCACGGGACAGTCCGTCCTGCATGGCCGACGCACCACCGCACTCACCGAGTCGCTAGAACTGACCGGTTGGCAGCTGACCCGGCTGTGGCTGGGCGACTACTACCGTACGTACCCCACCACCGTCGAAGCCGAGGTCACCGCGGTACTGGCATCGACGCGGGATTTCGAGCGCGGGCCACGGTTCACAGTGTTGCGCGACAGCCCCAACCACCTGGCTCGAGGGTTCACCGTGCGCGATGGCAACTACCTTTCAGGCCGATGGCCAGGCGACTGTCACCGGCTGGCCGCCGAGTACACCGACCTGGTGCTCGCGCACAGCCGCAGCTGACGCCTACTCGGCACCGAGGCCGAATGTCGTTGTCGAATCGTAGGGTTGAGCTTTGTCGCTCGGGAAGTTTGGGTAATTTGGCGAATCCGAGTAATGCTGCATTTCCACGGCGACACGACCACCAATGCGGGCTTATCAATCCTCGTTGCATCTCGACAACTGTTAATTAACGCGCCATATTTGTAAATCGTGACAAATGCAATTGATGCGCCACGGTAATTGTGGCAGTCGGACCATTTCGGTGTTTACCGAGAATAATGTCCGCCTCGCCCCCGCGCGGGTCATCCCGATCAAATGCATCCGGCCTATGCAATAGCATTACCATATCCGCATCTTGTTCCAGCGAGCCGCTTTCGCGCAGGTCAGAGACTTGCGGACGCTTATCTGTGCGCTGTTCCGGGCCACGGTTCAGCTGGCTAATTGCGACCACCGGAACGTCCAATTCTTTTGCCATCAATTTAAGGCTACGCGAGAAGTCCGACACTTCTTGCTGGCGTGATTCGTATTTCTTGCCGGACGTCATCAGCTGCATGTAATCCACCACAATGAGCCGCAGGTCGGACTTCTGCGCCAGCCGGCGGGCCTTGGCACGGATCTCCATCATCGTCAGGTTCGGCGAATCGTCGATGTACAGCGGCGCCTCGCTGATCTCGCTCATCCGCCGCGCCAGCCGGGCCCAGTCGTCGTCGCTCATCTTGCCCGAGCGCATGTCACCGAGCTTGATCTTCGCCTCGGCAGACAGCAGGCGCATGACGATCTCGGACTTGCTCATTTCCAGCGAGAAGATGACGCTGGCCTGCCGCTGCCTGATGGAGCAGGACCGCATGAAATCCAGACCGAGGGTCGACTTCCCCACACCCGGGCGCGCGGCGATGATGATCATCTGGCCGGCGTGCAGGCCGTTGGTGATGTCGTCGAGCTCGGTGAACCCGGTCGCCACACCGCGGGCCACGCCGCCGTTGGAGGCGATGGCGTCGATCTCGTCCATGGTCGGCTGCAGAAGGTCCTCCAGCGGCACGAAATCCTCGCTGGTGCGCCGGTCGCTGACGTCGAACATCTCGGCCTGGGCGCGATCCACCACGTCGAACACGTCGGCACCCTCGGCGCCCGCGTAGCCGTACTGGACCACCCGGGTACCGGCCTCGATCAGCCGGCGCAGCAGCGCCTTCTCGGCGACGATGCCCGCGTAGTAGCCGGCGTTGGCGGCCGTCGGGACGGTCGAGATCAGCGTGTGCAGGTACGGGGCCCCGCCGATGCGGCGCAGCAGCCCGCGCCGGTCCAGCTCGGCGGAGACGGTGACGGCATCGGCAGGTTCACCGCGGCCGTAGAGGTCCAAGACGGCGTCGTAGATGCTCTGGTGGGCCGGGCGGTAGAAGTCCCCGGGGCGCAGCTTCTCCAGGACGTCGGCGATGGCGTCCTTGCTCAGCAGCATGCCGCCCAGCACGGACTGCTCTGCCACCATGTCCTGCGGCGGCTGCCGCCCGAAGTCCTCACTCGACGGCGGGGCCTCCCCGTCCGGGTGCCCAAGATCGTCCACTACGGCCATCTCGACCTGCCCCCTTCCGTCAAACGCACATTCGAATACCGCTCGAATCCGACGGTATTCCTCGGGTCCGACAACTCCGCTCGACGGCGGCCTGCGTACGCGCGCGCTGTAACGCTAGACGTTGCTGGCGCCTGCGCAAATCCTGGCTGTGGAGCAACCTGTGGATGCCGTGTGGAAACATCAGGTGGAGCGTGTTGGGCCCTTGGGGAGAACTTGTGTACATCAGTAGAAGTTTTTCCCAAATCCGCAGGTCAACGGGCAATAGGGAAACTTATGGGCTGGGGATGGAGATCGCTACGGCGTGTCGCATCCGGTTGCCGTCCCGGGAGTGTTGCGTAACCACTCACAGCGCCGCAGGTTAACGGCATGTGTAGTTTGCTCCAGCGGAGCACATCGGTTTAGTTCGCTGAACGCACAGCAAACGCCCCGGTGGAACCTCCAGGGGTTCCACCGGGGCGTTCGGTGTCAGCTGTTAACTCTCGGCGACGCTGTCCTCAGTCACCGGCAAGCCTCGCGGTCCGCTTCGCGGCCCGCTCAGCTTTCGGCGACGCTGTCCTCAATCACCGGCAAGCCTCGCGGTCCGCTTCGCGGCCCGCTCAGCTTTCGGCGACGACGTTCAGCCCGAGCAGAGCGTTCAGGTCGTGGTGCAGACGCACCTCGACCTTGTGCTCGCCGACGGACTTGATGTGCGCCTTGGGCAGGTGAACCAGACGCTTGTCGAGGTTCGGGCCGCCGGCCTTCTTCACCGCGTTGACGATGTGAGCGGCGGTGACCGAGCCGAAGAGCTTGCCGGAGTCGCCCGAGGTCTTCACCGGCAGGGTCACCGAGCCCAGGCCCTCCAGGGCGGTCTTGATCTCGCGGGCGTGGTCCAGGTCGCGGACGGCCTTGGTCTCCTGCGCCCGACGGATCTCGTCGGCCTGGCGCTGCGCGCCGCGGGTGGCCACGATGGCCAGTCCGCGCGGCAGCAGGTAGTTGCGGCCGTACCCGTCTTTGACCTCGACGGTGTCACCGGCCGAGCCGAGGTGGTCGACCTCGGTGGTCAGGATGAGCTTCATGTTCGTACTTTCGGTATGCGCCGGGCCTGCGTGGGCCTAGCGGGTGGCAGAGGTGAACGGCAGCAGGGCGACCTCGCGGGCGTTCTTCACCGCGATCGCGATGTCGCGCTGGTGCTGGACACAGTTGCCGGTGACCCGGCGGGCGCGGATCTTGCCGCGGTCGCTGATGTAGGTGCGCAGCAGCGAGGTGTCCTTGTAGTCGATCTCCTGCCCCTTCTTGGAGCAGAACACGCACTTGCGCGTCTTGACCGGCTTTTCCGGCGCCGGCCGGCGCTTATTGGCCTTGGCCATGAATCTGTCTCTTTCTCAACTGTTTTCGAATACGGGTGGTGTCAGAAGGGCGGTTCGTCGTCGCCACCGGCGAACGAACCGGACGCCGGGGCGTTGCTCCACGGGTCATCGGCCGGTGCCGAGGCCGCAGCAGGCCGGGAGGCACCCCCGCCGCCACCGCCACCGCCGAATCCACCGCCGCCGCCACCGCGGCTGGTCTTGGAGACCTTCGCCGTGGCGTACCGCAGCGAAGGTCCGATCTCGTCGACCTCGACCTCGACCACGGTGCGCTTCTCGCCCTCGCGGGTTTCGAACGAGCGCTGCTTGAGCCGCCCGGTCACGATCACCCGAGCGCCGCGAGTCAGGCTCTCGGCCACGTTCTCCGCGGCCTCCCGCCAGATGTTGCAGCGCAGGAACAGCGCCTCGCCGTCCTTCCACTCGCCGCTCTGCCGGTCATAGATCCGGGGAGTAGAGGCGACGGTGAAGTTGGCGACGGCCGCCCCCGACGGGGTGAACCGAAGTTCCGGATCGGCGGTCAGATTTCCGACGACGGTGATGGTGGTGTCACCAGCAGCCACGGGATCCTCCTGGGATTGGGTGGATGTTCGCTCGCGAGACTAACCCGCACGCGGACCCACCGTCTTGGATCAGTGCTTGTCGGTCCGCATCACCTTGGTGCGCAGAACCGACTCGTTCAGCCCCAGCTGACGATCCAGTTCGGCGACCGAAGCGGGCGCTGCCTTGACGTCGATGACGGCGTAGATGCCCTCGGCGTGCTTGGCGATCTCGTAGGCGAGCCGGCGACGGCCCCAGATGTCCACCTTGTCGACGCTGCCACCGTCTTTGCGGATGACGTTCAGGAACGTCTCCAGCGACGGGGCCACGGTGCGCTCGTCAAGAGTGGGGTCAAGGATGACCATGATTTCGTATGGACGCATGGGAACCTCATCACCTCCTATGGTCGTAGTGCGGCCGCGGGGGATTCC
>Ga0209023_10001908_pt1 | contig 27036 bp, 22 predicted proteins | sample LakOneMetagenome_FD_187468 | JGI IMG/M metagenome (GOLD analysis project Ga0209023, IMG submission 187468) | Freshwater and sediment microbial communities from Lake Erie, Canada (SPAdes) (version 2) | ecosystem: Environmental > Aquatic > Freshwater > Lentic | place: Lake Erie, Canada...
GGCCGGCCGCAAAGGCGCCACCGCGCGATTCGCATCGCGGGCGTCGCGGGCGAGGATTTCGCCCAGCAGACCGTCCAATGTAACGGAAACCCCTTTATCCTTCAACTGCTTATAACGCCTTTCGGCGCGTTCGGCCGCGCTGGCGGTGAGGAACACCTTGGTCCCCGCATCCGGGAAGATCACCGTCCCCATGTCGCGGCCATCGGCGACCAGGCCCGGCGCACGGCGAAAACCCCGCTGCAGGTCCACGAGGGCCGCCCTCACGGCGGGCAAGGCGGCGATCGCCGAAGCTGCCGCCCCCGCGGTTTCCATCCGCAACTGGTGGGTCGCGTCCTTGCCGTTGACGATGACTCGCGGTTCGCCGGCCTCGGACTCCGCAGCGAAGCGGATGTCGGCCCGGGCCGCACACGCCGCGACCGCCTCCTCGTCGCTGAGGTCGACCCGCTCCCACGCCGCGGCCAGGCCGACCGCACGGTACAGCGCGCCCGAATCGAGGTAGTGCCATCCGATCCGGTTGGCGACCAGCCGGCTGATGGTGCCCTTGCCCGATCCGGACGGGCCATCGATCGTCAGTACCGGCACGTTCCTGGGCATTGGGGCTCTCCGGGGTTCGGGCCATTCTAGCCGGCCGCTTCGGGAAGCGCGTGCAAGCGCTTGAATCGACGGGGAAAGTCCCGCTAGAATGCGCGGCTGCGTTTTCCCATCCACATTCCAGCCGAGATTCCGTCATGAAGGTCCTGTCCTCCCTGAAGTCGGCGAAGGCCCGCCACCGCGACTGCAAGGTCGTTCGCCGCCGCGGCAAGGTCTTCGTGATCTGCAAGTCCAACCCGCGTTTCAAGGCGCGCCAGCGCTGAGAAACAGAAGCGGATGCCGAAGGCGCGCCAGCGCCGGGCGTTCGCACGGGTTGTTGGTCGAAGGCCGCCGCAAGGCGGCCTTCCGCTTTTGCGGGTATCGCATCGCCTCGACGCGGCGCGGGTACGCTTACACTCCCGCCAACCCCGCCCTGTGCCTGGAGTTCGCCATGAACCTTCGTTTCGGCATCACCCTGCTCGCGGTTCTCGCCGCATCGGCGCCGGCCGCCGCGGAAACCCTGCTGATCGAGCGCGTGCAGCAGGAAAACCAGGCCGCCATGCCCGAGCGCGGCATGAGCATGGCCCAGGTGCAGGCCCGCTTCGGCGCACCCAGCGACCGCCTCGATCCGCGCGGCGGGCAGAAACGCGACTGGCCGACGATCAACCGCTGGACCTATCCCGGTTTCGTGGTCTATTTCGAACGCGACAAGGTGATCGACGCGGTCGCCATTCAGGCGAGCGCGAACGAGACCGGCCCGAAGCCGCCGATCCGCTGATGCCCGCGGCGTTGCGTTTCCCCGCGGAGTGGGAACCCCAGTCCGCGGTGCTGGTCGCGTGGCCGCACGCGGGGACCGACTGGGCCGAGCGCCTGGCCGAGGTCGAGGAAACCTACATCGCGCTGGTCGCCGCGATCGCGCGGTTCGAGGACGTCGTGATCTGCGTGGCCGACGACGATGTCGAGACCTACGCCGAGATGCGCCTGCGCTCGAATCGGGTCGACATGCAGCGCGTGCGTTTCGCCACGGTGCCCTACGACGACACCTGGCTGCGGGACAGCGGGCCGATCACGCTGCGCGCCGAAGGCGGCTTCCGCCTGCTCGATTTCCGATTCACCGGCTGGGGCGGCAAGTTCGAAGCCGGCGACGACGACCGGCTGGTCGAACGCCTCGACGCCGCGGGCCTGTTCCGCGGCGCCAGTCGCGCGCCAGTCGATTTCGCGCTGGAAGGCGGCGCCATCGACACCGACGGCGCAGGCACCCTGCTCACCACATGGCAATGCCTGCACGAGCGCCATCCCGACGCGTCGCGCGAGGAACTGTCGGAGAAACTGGCCGGCTGGCTCGCGCAGGACCGGGTGCTGTGGCTGGACCACGGCTACCTCGAAGGCGACGACACCGACGCCCATGTCGACACCCTCGCCCGCTTCGCGCCCGGCGACGCCATCGTGTTCCAGGCCTGCGATGACGAAGCCGATTCGCATTACCCCGAACTCGATGCGATGGCCGGCGAAATCGCCGGACTGCGCACGCGGGATGGTCGTCCATTCCGATTGTTCCCGCTGCCGTGGGCGCGCCCCATCCTCGACGACGGGCGCCGCCTCGCCGCGAGCTACGCGAATTTCCTGATCGTCAACGGCGCGGTGCTGGTGCCGTCCTACGGCGATTCCGCGGACGATGCCGCGGCCGCGGTGCTGGCCGAAGCATTCCCCGGCCGCGAAGTCGTGCAGATCCCCTGCCGGCCGCTGATCTGGCAGAACGGCAGCCTGCACTGCATCACCATGCAACTGCCCGAAGGACTGACGTGATGTCCAAGTTCTCGAAACTCCCGGTCGCACTGGTCCAGGAAAGCAACCACGGCGATGCCGCGGCGAACCTCGCGGTGATCGAATCGCGCGTCGCCGAGGCCGCCACGGCCGGCGCGAAACTCGTGCTGCTCCAGGAACTGCACAACGGCGCCTATTTCTGCCAGCACGAATCGGTCGACGAATTCGACCAGGCCGAGCCGATTCCCGGGCCGAGCACGGAACGACTCGGCCGGCTCGCGAAGCAGCATGGCGTGGTGCTCGTGAGCTCACTGTTCGAGAAGCGCGCGACCGGCCTCTACCACAACACCGCGGTGGTGTTCGACGCCGACGGCTCCACCGCCGGCAAGTACCGCAAGATGCACATTCCGGACGATCCCGGCTTCTACGAGAAGTTCTACTTCACGCCCGGCGACCTCGGCTTCACCCCGATCGACACCAGCGTCGGTCGCCTGGGCGTGCTGGTGTGCTGGGACCAGTGGTATCCGGAGGGCGCGCGCCTGATGGCGCTTGCCGGCGCGGAACTGCTGCTCTATCCCACGGCCATCGGCTGGGATCCGAATGATGCACAGGACGAGAAGAACCGCCAGCGCGACGCCTGGGTGCTGTCGCACCGCGGGCACGCGGTCGCGAACGGCTTGCCGGTGCTGAGCTGCAACCGCGTCGGCCACGAACCCTCGCCGCTCGGCGCATCGGGCATCGACTTCTGGGGCAACAGCCACGTGCTCGGCCCGCAGGGCGAATTCATCGCCGAGGCAGGCCGCGACCCGACGCTCCTGCTCGCCGAGGTCGACATGCAGCGCAGCGAACACGTGCGCCGGATCTGGCCGTTCCTGCGCGATCGGCGCATCGATGCGTATGGCGACCTGACGAAGCGCTACCGCGATTGAGGAATCGTCGCGAATCCGCTGCGCTCGGCATTTCCGGCGCGTGCGGTGCTCGCAATCCTCATTGATTTCCACATCAATTCCGGTTGCTGCGCTCCGCGTGCACCCGAACTGCCATCGCTCGCGACGATTCGACAACGATTCCTCTCATGACAACTGATTCCGACTTCTCCGGCCAACCGCACGCTATCGTCGAACGCGATGGCGTCCGCTACACCCTGCTCGGCACTGCGCACGTCTCGAAGGCGAGCCTGGACGCGGTGCGAGCCGCGATCGACGCCGGCAGGTTCGACGCGATCGCGGTCGAGCTCGATGCGCAACGCCTGCAATCGCTGACCCATCCCGATGCGCTGGCGAAGCTCGACCTGGTCAAGGTCATCCGCGAGGGCAAGGTGGCCTTGTTCGCGGCCAACCTCGCGCTCGCCGCCTACCAGCGCCGCCTCGCCGAACAACTCGGGATCGAGCCGGGCGCGGAGTTGAAAGCCGCCGCGACCGAGGCGCAGGCGCGCGGACTGCCATTGCATCTGATCGACCGCGACGTCGGCACCACCTTCCGCCGCGTGTCCGCGGGGCTCGGCTGGTGGGCGCGCGCCAAGCTCGGTTCCGGGCTGGTCGCCAGCCTGTTCGCGCGCGAGGACGTCGGCGAAGCCGAGATCGAGAAGCTCAAGGAAGGCGACATGCTCGAGGCGAGCTTCGGGGAATTCGCCGAAGACAGCCCCGAACTGTATGCGCGGTTGATCGACGAACGCGACCAGTACATGGCCGCGAAACTGCGCGCAACCGCCGCGGACGCGCGCACGGTGCTGGCGGTGGTCGGTGCCGGGCATCTGCAGGGTCTCGCCCGCTACCTGCGCGAGGAAGCGCGCGACCCCGATGCGCTATGCGCCGAGCTGGATTTTGTCGCGAAGAAGCGGCGCATCCCGTGGTTCACGCTGATCCTCACGGCACTGGTGGTCGGTGGCATCGCCTGGGGTGTGCATCGCGGCGGTTTCGCGCTCGGCGCGGACCTGCTGCGGCAGTGGGTGTACTACACCGTCGGCTTCACCGCGCTCGGCGCAGTGCTCGCCGGCGCGAATCCGCTCAGCCTGGTCGTCGGCGCCGTGGTCGCGCCGTTCAAGCCGTTCCGCCCGGGCATGCCTTCGGGCATGTTCAGCGCGCTGGTGGAAACGCGCCTGCGCAAGCCGGCCTACGGCGATTTCCTCGCCCTGCGCGACGATGCGCAGACGCTGGGCGGGTGGTACCGCAATCGCGTCACGCGGGTGGTGCTGGTGTTCCTGCTCACCAACTTCGGCACCATCGCCGGAGAGTGGCTTGCGGGTGCGCGCATCCTCGGCAAGCTCATGCACTGACCGTCACGGGGCGGTCAATCGGTCGACCGTCGAATGCCGAAGACGAGCAGCCAGAAACAGGTGCCGATTTCGCCCAACGCGGCCGGCAGCAATGCGTAATCGGCTATTGCAGACGCCCTGTACCCGGGCCAGAGCAATTCGCATGCGGTGTCGACGAGATAGCCGATCCCGCCGGCCGCGACCAGCACCGCCAGGAACCGCGGCATCTGCCTGGACTTCGCCATCAACCAACCCAGTGGCAGCAGCCACAATCCCCAGAACACGCCCACGAGCGTCAAGCCATTCCGGTAGGCATCGATCGAATGCGCGACCATCGCATCCGATTGCGAACCATCGAACGCCCGCGCCATGCCCGCACCCGTCGCCCACGACATGGCATCGAGCAGGTGCATGCAGCAGGCGAGCGCGAACGGCACCGAAATCGCGACCAGCACGGCCATCAACGCGGCCACTGCGCGGTTGGTCGCGCGGAAGACGCGATGCAGCTCCAGCGCCAGGAGCAGGAACGCGACTTGTTCGAGCACATAGCTGGCGATTCCCCACCGGAACAACGCCTCCCGTGTCGCGATGTTGGCCGCGGTGGCATGCGCATCGCCGGGTGCGAAAACCTGGCCCGGCACGTAGGCAAGGCTGAAGAAACCGGTGACGACGACGATCAGATACAACCACCCGGCCAGCCGGGACTTCCTTCCACTGGACAGCTGACTCATGCGTTCTCCGGAGCGGCGGCAAGTAGAGCGGGGGCGGCCGGGACGCTCGACTCGCCGCGCCGCAGCTTCGCTCGTGCGGCCAGCTTCTTGCTGCCGTTGCGCAGGTCATCGAGCATCGCGTAGATCGTCGGCAGGAACAGCAGGCTGACGATCGTCGAGAACGCCAGTCCGCCGGCGATCGCGCGCGCCATCGGATAGTACGGCGGGCCATCGCCGCCGATCTGGGTCGTGGTCATCGCGATCGGCACCATCGCCAGGATCGCCGTGCCCATCGTCATCAGGATCGGACGCAGCCGCTCGCGGCTGCCTTCCACCAGAGCATCGGTGCGCGACAGTCCGCGCCGGCGCAGGTTGTTGATGTGCTCGATCATCACGATGCCGTTGTTCACCACCACGCCCATCAGCACCAGGATGCCGATGAAGGCCATGATGTTGAACTCGGTGCCGGTGAGCCAGAACAGCCAGAACACCCCGAACACCGAGAACAGCACGCCGGACATGATCGCCGAGGGGAACAGAAGCGATTCGAATACCGCGGCCATCACCACGTAGATCATCACCAGCGCGATGAGCAGATTGAAGAACATCTGGTTCTGCGCGTCCTGGTCGTCCTGGAACCCCCCGCCCTCGAAGCTGTAGCCGTAGCCGTCGGGGAAGGCCACGCCCTTGAGCGCGGTTTCCATCGCCTTCTGCGCATCGGGCATCGTCACCTTCGGCGCGAGGTTGGCCTTGATCGTGATCGTGGTCTGGCGGTTGCTTCGCTGGATCTGGGTGGCCGCGGGCTTCACCTGCACGTCCACCATCGCCAGCAGCGGCACGCTGCGGCCGTCGGGCGAACGCACGGTGAAACCGGACAGGTCCTCGACCCGGTATTGCTGCGCGCCGGCGAAACGCACCCACACCGGCACTTCGTTGTCGCCGCGGCGGAACTCGCGCAGCGGCGCGCCGCGCAGGGCGAGGCCGACGAACTCCGCGACCTGCTGGGCGCTGAAGCCGAATGCGGCGGCGCGCTCGCGGTCGACATGCACGTTGAGCTCGGTGTTCTGGTCGCCGGCATCGACGTGGACGTCGCGCAGTTCCTTGCGGTGCGCGAGGATGGGCACGATGTCGTCGCCGATCGCGTGCAGCACCTGGGTCGAGTCGCCGACCAGCTGCACCTGCACGTTCTGCCCCGGCTGCCCGCCGCCCGGCCCGCCGCCATCGTTGCCGATGCCGATGTCGGCGCGCGCGGACTTCGGCAGTTCCTTGCGGATCGCCTCGATGAGCGGCTTGGTCGCGCCGGCCTTCTTGGTGTCGAAGGTCAGGCGCGTGCCGGCATCGCCCTGCTCGCTCCACCACGAATACACCTGGGTGACGTGGAAGCGCTTTCGGTTGGCGTTGACGAAATCCTCGACCCGGAGGATTTCCGCCGACATCTGCTGCTTGGTGTAACTGCCCTTCCACTGGTAGTAGATGTTGGTTTCGCCGCCATCGTCGCCGCCGAACATGTTCTTCTTCGTGAGCACCATAGGGACGATGCTGATGGCGATGATCAACACGATGCCTGTGACGCTCCAGCCGCGATGCTCCAGGCTCCAGCGCAGCAGCTTCGCGTAGCGCTTCTGCAGGCGCGGAATCAGGCCGCGCTCGTCGCGGACCGCGGGCGGCGTCTTCAGCCGCGCGGAAATCATCGGGATCAGGCTGACGGCCACCAGCCACGAGGCCAGCAGCGAGACCGAGATCGTGATCGCGATCTGGGCGAGGTAGATGCTGAGGAAGTTGCGTTCGCCGAACAGGTTGGGGACGAACACGATGCAGTGGCAGAGCGTGCCCGCGGTCAGCGCGATGGCGACGTGGCGGGTGCCGAGGATGGACGCCAGCCGCGGCTGGTCGGGCATGCGCTCGCGTTCCTGGTAAATGCTTTCGACCACGACCACGGCGTTGTCGACCAGCATGCCGACCGCGAGCAACAGCCCCATCATCGAGAGGATGTTGAGGGTCACGCCGGCGAAGTACATGAAGCCCAGCGTCATCACGAAGCAGATCGGGATGGCCAGCGTCACCATCAGCGTCGAGGGCCAATGGCGCAGGAAGAAATACAGCACGGTGATCGACAGCAGCAGGCCGATGCCGCCGGCCTCCGCCAGTTCGGTCAGCGAGCTGGTCACGTTGTCGCCGAGGTCCTGGATGATCTTGACCTGCAGGTCGGACAGGTCGGGCTGCGTGCGGATCGCGTTGACTTCCGCCAATGCATCGCGCGACACCTGCACCAGGTTGGCGTTGCGTTCCTTGAAGATGTCGAGCCCGACCGCGCGTTCGCCGTCGAGGCGGCGATCGGCATCGGTCTCGCCGGGCTTGAGGCGCACGTCGGCGATGTCGCCCAGGCGCGTGCCGTCCTGCGAGATCACCAGGTCGCGCAATTGCTGCAGGTCGGTGATCTCGCCCACCGGCTGCACCCGCAGGCGCTGGCCGCCGTCGTCGATCTCGCCGGCGGACACCGAGAAGTTCACCGTCTGCAGCCGGGTGCTGAGGTCGTTGAGGCTGATCCCGTGCGCGGTCAGGCGGTCGGGCAGGATCGCGATCTCGACCTCGTTCTGCGGCGCGCCGGAGACCTCCACCCGCGCCACGCCCGGGATCCGCTCCAGCCGCCGCTTGAACTCGCGGTCGATCATGTCGTACTGGCTGGTCAGGTCCTGCTTGCTCGCCAGGCGCACGCGAAGGACCGGCTGGTCGGTGGTCGAGAACTTCAGCACCTGGTAACGCTTCAGGTCGTCCGGCAACTCGTCGCGGATCGCGTCGAGGCGCTCGCGCGCCTCGGATGCGGCGATGGCGACGTCGCGGCTCCAGTCGGAGAACTGCATGAACACCTGGGCGCCGCTCGAGGTGGCGTTCGAATCCATGCGCTTGATGCCGCTCATGGTCGCCAGCGCTTCCTCGGCTGGGCGCAGCACCGTGCGTTCCACTTCCTCCGGGGTCGAACCCGCGTACGGCAGCGACACGAAGATGAAGGGCGGCGAGACCTCGGGGAAGGCCTCGAGCGGCAGCCGGATCGCGGCGATCAGTCCGATCACGAACAGCGACACGAAGAACATGATCGTCGTGACCGGTCGCTTGATGCTGAATTCGGCGATGCTCACGTCATGCGCCCTCGCCCAGCGCATCGCCTTCGTGGCGCAGGCCCTCGGCCAGTTCCTCGGCGTCGTGGCGCGCGCGGCGGCCGCGTTCGGCGTAGTACTCGTCGGACTTGCGGTCGAGGAGGTCGTACACCACCGGGATCACGACGAGCGTGAGCAGCGTCGAGACCAGCAGCCCGCCGATCACCGTGATCGCCATCGGCGAACGCACTTCCGCGCCCTCGCCGAAGGCCAGCGCCAGCGGCAGGAAGCCGAACAGCGTGCACAGCGTCGTCATCATGATCGGGCGCAACCTCGACCGCGCGCCTTCGACCAGCGCCTCTCGCTTGCCCATGCCGCGCTCGCGCAACTGGTTGACCTTGTCGATCAGGATGATCGCGTTCTTGACCACCAGGCCGACCAGCAGGATCAGGCCGATGAACACCACCGCCGACACCGGCGAGCGCGTGAGCAACAGCGCCAGCACCGCGCCGACCATCGCCAGCGGGATGGTGAACAGGATCACGAACGGGTGCAGCAGCGATTCGAACTGCGACGCCATCACCAGGTAGACGAGGAACACCGCGAGGCCGAACGCGAACAGCAGGGAGCGCACCGATTCGCCCAGTTCCTCGCCCTGGCCGCCGATGTGCAGGCGCACGTCGGCGCCGAGCGGGTCGCGCTTCACCATCTCGTTCACCTCGCGCACCGCCGCACCGAGGTCGATGCCGCGCAGGTTCGAGGAGACCAGCGCCACCCGGATCTGGTCGGCGCGGTGGATTTCGCTCGGACCGGTGGTCTGGACGACGTCCGCGACCGAATCGAGGGTCACCGGGTTGCCGCCGCCGGGATTCACGATCAGCCGCTTGATGTCCTCGAGCGAGGACCGCTGGTCGGCCTGCGCGCGCACCAGGACGTCGATCTTGCGGTCGCGGAAGCTGTAGCGCGTCGCGACGTCGCCGGCCACCTTGTTGACCACGATGTCGGCGATCTGCCGCGTGGTGAGGCCAAGCGCGCCGGCGCGCTGCTGGTCGAAGCGGATCTGGATTTCGGGGAAGCCCTGCTCCACCGAGGATTTCACGTCGGCGTAGTGCGGGTTCGCGCGCAGCATCTTCACCAGCTTCTGCCCGGCGCGTTCGATCGTCGGCAGGTCCTCGCCGCTCAGTTCGATTTCCAGAGGCGTGGACAGGCTGAACAACTGCGGGCGGCTGAAATCGACCTGCGCGCCGTTGTGGCCCTGCATGCTCCTGCGCAGCGAATCGGTTTCCCGCGCCTCGACCTTCTCGTTGCCGCCATCGGCCATGATCACCGTCAGCTTGCCGATGTTCTCGCCGCTCTCGGTCGGGTTGGCGTCGAGCCGGGTGCCGGTACCGCTGACCGCGTAAAGCGCGCGGATGCCGTCGTCCTTCGCATGCTGTTCCTGCAGCGAACGCACCAGCGCGTCGGTCTCGGCGAGGGGCGTGCCCGGCGGCAGCTTGACCGTCATGTCGAAGCGATCCTGCGCCAGCTGCGGGATGAGGTCCGCGCCGAGCATCGGAATCGCGAGCAAGGTCAGTCCGAACGCCACCGCGGCCGCGATGAGCACGCGTTTCGGCCGCAGCAGCGCACCCGGAAGCAGCTTCAGGTAGCCGGCTTCGGCTTTCGCGTACGGCTTCATCGCGAGGTCGCTGGCCTTGCGCATCACCGGCCCGACCACGGCGACGATGCCGCGCCAGATGCGCACCAGCAGCCAGGCCACGCCGAAGAACGCACCGCGGATGCCCGCACCCGTGCCGCGCTTACCAGTCGCGATCGGCTTCAGCCATTTGCGCCGGGGCTGCCACTGCGGGTGCGGCGCCTCTTCCGGGAAGGCCATCGGCGGACGGCCCTTGAGCGAGCTCAGCATCGGAATGAGCGTCATCGCGACGACGAGCGAGATCGCGATCGCGATGGCGACGGTCAGCGCCTGGTCGCGGAACAGCTGCCCGGCGATCCCCTGCACGAACACCAGCGGCAGGAACACCGCGATCGTCGTCAGCGTGGAGGCGAACACCGCCATGCTCACTTCGCGGGTGCCGGCGATGGCCGCTTCGATGATGCCGAGGCCGCGCTCGCGCGCCTTGGCGATGGATTCGAGCACGACGATCGAATCGTCCACGACCAGGCCGGTCGCCAGCGCGAGGCCGCCGAGCGACATCACGTTGAGGCTGAGGTTCAGCCTGTCCATGAAGAAGAACGTCGCGACGATCGACACCGGCAGCGACAGGGAGATCACGAACGTGCTCCAGCCGTCGCGCAGGAACAGGAAGATGATCAGGATCGCGAGCGCGCCGCCTATCACCGCGTCCAGCTTCACGTCGCTGATCGCGTGGCGGATGAACTGCGACTGGTCGTCGATGACGGTGAGTTCGGCGTCGGCCGGGATCTGGTCCTTGAGTTCGGCCAGCTTCTTCTGCACCGCGTCGGCGGTGGCGACGGTGTTGGCGTCGCCTTCCTTGTAGATCGCCAGTTCGACCGCTTCCTTGCCGCCGAGGCGGATGATCGCCTCGCGTTCCTTGTGGCCCTGGCGCACGGTGGCGATGTCGCCAAGGCGCAGTGCCTGGCCGCCCGCGGCCGCGGTGCTGCCCCCGCTGCTGCCTTGCGCGAGGGCCGCCATCACGGTCATGTCGCCGCTGGCGGCCGCCACGCGCATCGCCTGGTCGGCGGCGCTGTCGCCAGCGCTGGCCGCGCGCGTCGTCACCAGCATGTTGCGGATCTGGTCGAGGTCCGCGAACTGGTTCACGGTGCGGACGAGGTAGCGCTGCGAGCCTTCCTCGAGCTTGCCGCCGGAGACGTTGATGTTCTCCTGCTGCAGGCGCTGGATCACGCTGGACACCGGGATGCCCAGCGCCGCGAGCTTCTGCTGGTCGATGTCGACCTGGATCTCGTCTTCGAGGCCGCCGCCGACCTTCACCGCGGCCACGCCGGAGACCGGCTCGAGCTTCTTCTTCAGGTCGTCGTCGGCGTAACGGCGCAGTTCGGTGAGGCGTCGCAGTTCGTCTCCGCCCTTGCCCTTGTCCGACAGCGCGAGGCGCAGGATCGGCTCGGTCGAGGGGTTGAAGCGCAGCAGCACGGGGGCCTTGGCCTCCAGCGGCAACTGCAGCGCTTCCATCTTGTCGCGCACTTCGAGGCTGGCCTGGTCCATGTCGGTGCCCCAGGCGAATTCCAGCACCACGTCGCTCTGCCCGGTGCGCGAGACCGACGTGAGCTTGCGCAGGTTCTTGACGACACCGACCGCTTCCTCGACCGGCTGCGTCACCAGCGTCTCGATCTCCGTCGGCGCCGCGCCGGTATATTCGGTGCGGACCGTCAGCGTCGGATAGCTGAGGTCGGGCAGCAGGTTGACCTTGAGGTCGTTCAGCGCGATCAGGCCGAACAGCACGAAGGTCAGCGTCACCATCGCGACCGTCACCCGACGGCGGGTGCAGAACTCCACGAGGCCCCGCTCACCGCGCGCGGCCCCCGACGATGCGGCGCTCATTGCTTCGCGCCCGACTTCGGCGCGGCCGCGGCGACGGGCTTGGCCGGTTGCGCGCCGAGGACCTGCACCGCGCTGCCTTCGCGCAGGGCGACCTTGCCCGCGGTCACGACCTGGTCCCCCTGCTTGAGCCCGGACAGCACTTCGGCCCATTCGCCGTCCATGTAACCGAGCTTCACCGGAACCCGCGCCGCCTTGCCGGCGCGCGCGACGAACACCGCCGGATCGTCCTCGTCGTCCAGCAGCGCGGTGCGCGGAATGACCAGGGCATCCGCGCGCTGGTCGTAGTCGATGCGGATGCGCCCGAACATGCCCGGCTGCAGCAGGCCGCCGCCTTCGAACGCGCAGACCACGCGGAACGTGCCGCTGCCCGCGTCCACCACCGGCGCGATGCGGTCGACCTTGCCGGTGAACGACTTGCCGGGCAACGCGTCCACCTGCAACGCGACCGGCAGGCCGGCCTTCAGGGTCTCGAGGTCGCGCTCGGGCACGTTGAGCGTGGCCTCGAGCCGGGAGTTGTCGACGATGCGGAAGATCGGCGTGTTGATCTGCACGAAATTCCCCGGCTTGATCGAACGCGAGGCGATGGTGCCGGAGATCGGCGCGACCACGTCGGTGTACGAGAGTTCGAGCCTGGCCATGTTGTAGACCGCGCGCGCGTTCTCCAGGTCGTACTTGAGCTGGTCGAGGTCGTTGGCGCTGACCATCTTCTGCGCCGCCAGCTGGCGCGCGCGCATGTAGTTGGCTTCCAGCTTGCGCACCTGGGCGTCGGCCTGCGCGGCCTGCAGCGCCGGGCGCGCACGATCGATCCGCACCAGCACCTGGCCGGCGCGCACCACCTGCCCTTCCTGCGCGAACACCTGCAGGGCCACGCCGGAGGTCTTGGCGACCACCTGCGATTCGCCGCGTGCTTCGAGCGCCGCGGTGCCGTTGTAGCTGGCGGCTATGGGACGCCGCGCGACCGCGGCCACTTCGACCGGGATGGCGTCGGGGCCCTTGTCCGCATCCTTGGCCTGGGCATCGCCACCGCCCTTCTTGCAGCCGCCGAGCAGGGCTACCGCGAGGCAGGCGGCGATGGCGAAGGCGGGCAACGGACGCAAACCGCGTCCGGCAAAACGGGGGGAGGAAGGCAGCATCGGGCGGGGCCTGTCTGGTGTTGTAGGTAGGTATATCACCCATTACCGCCGGCGCCCATGCGCCAGAGGTCATGGTGTCTCAACTGCGAGGATGCGCCGGCCTCGGCTTCCGTTGCATTGCTATACTTTGTGAATGCGATTCGCGTCGACGAAACGCACCACTCCAACACCGGGAACACCGATGCGACTGCCGACTTTCGCCGCATTCCTCGTCCTTGCGCTGCCTGCCGGCGCCTTCGCCCAGGACGCGGCAACCCCCGCCAGCACCGCGGCTCCCGCCGCCGCGATGCCCGCTGCCACGGCACCCGCGCCGGCCGGCGACGCCGCCCGCGGCAAGTCGCTGACCTACACCTGCCAGGGCTGCCACGGCATCACCGGCTACAAGAACGCCTATCCGAACTACCACGTGCCGCGCATCGGCGGCCAGTCGGCGCAGTACCTGACCAACGCCCTGATGGAATACCGCGCCGGCAAGCGCAAGCACCCGACCATGCAGGCGCAGGCGCAGAGCTTCTCGGAGCAGGACATCGCCGACATCGCCGCCTATCTCTCGGGAATCGACAAGTGAGCCGGACCATGCAGAAGAACCCCCTCCCGGCCCTGCTGTGCGCCCTCGCCCTCGCCGCGTGCAGCAACGCGAACGACGTTCCCGCCGAGCATTCGCAGGCCGACCGTTCCGAAGGCCACACCAGCTCCTCCGCCGGACTGCCGGAAGGCCACATCGATGCCGGCAAGCAGCTCGCGGAAACCAAGGGCAAGGCGACGGGCCAGGCCTGCGTGGATTGCCACGGCGCCGAAGGCAACGCCCCGATCGACCCGACCTACCCGAAGATCGGCGGGCAGTACCACGATTACATCGCGCATTCGCTGCAGTTGTACCGCGACGGCGATCGTTCCGGCAGCCCGACCACGGACCTGATGGGATCGCAGGCGAAGGAGCTGACGGACCAGCAGATCGCCGACCTCGCCGCGTACTTCGGTTCGCGCGCGACCAAGCTGCACGACCTGCAGCACCAGTAAGCGATTCGATTCGACGCAACGAAAAAGGAGCCTCCCGGCTCCTTTTTCGTTTCCGGGGCGGTTCCGCGCTGTCGCTCGAGTCTATTTCGATGGAAGGCGACTCTTGTTTGCTCGCGCTCGAGTCTCTTCCGGCGGCGCGCCACTCTTTTTTGCTCACCCTCCAGTCTTTTTCGGTGGAACGCCGCTCTTTTTTGCTCGGCCTCGAGTCTTTTCGGGCGGAGCGCGACTGTTTCCTGCTGGCGCTCCAGTCTTTTTCGGTGGAACGTCACTCTTTTTTGCTCGCCCTCGAGTCTTTTCGGGCGGAGCGCGACTGTTTCCTGCTGGCGCTCCAGGCCTTTTCGGTGGAACGCCACTCATTCTTGCGGGCGATCACGGTTGGGTCGGTTTCTGCAGGCTGTCCTGGTCTTCCTGCAATTCCGGCTTCCACGGGATGTCCGGCGGCGGGCGCGCGGTCGCTTCCTGGTCCTGCTTGTTGGGATCGGTGACATAGCAACCGCCACCGAGCTGCAGGATCGACACCACGCAATGGATCTTCTTCGAGGTTCCGGGAATCGGGATCTCGGTCTGCTTGATGCCCTTGCGCACCCATTCCTCGAGCAGCGTCTCGCGCGGCAACCAGTACTGGTCGAACATCGTCGGCGTGTACTTGTTCGGCGGGCGTTTCAGCCACGTGCCGTTGCGGTCGATCGCCTCGCGCGACCATGTGTCGTAACCCGGCGGATAGCCGCCTCCGGGTGCGGACGCATTGCCCGGCGGCAGGCGCGGACTACCATCGGAATTGAACAGCCCGTCCTTCGAACCCGCGATGCCGCCCGGGCGATTGCGGTTGGAGTCGCCCCAGTCGTCGCCGCGCTTGGGCGTCGGCCACGAACCGGGGCGCGCCGCGGTCGATGGCCCGCTCCCGGGTGCGGCCGTGTTCGCGAGCGTGCCCTGGCTCGACTGCGGTTTCGCGTTGTTCCCCGGCGCCGAAGGCGAGGAAGTGGACGCCGCCGAAGACGCAGCGCCCGGCGCAGGCGCGGTTGCGGTTCCCGCCTGCAAGGGCACGTCGCGCGATTGCAGCGCGGCCCGCCCCTGCAAGGTGGGCGCACTGGCGGGTTTCGTCGCCTGCAATGCCGGCGCCCGGACCTGCGGCAAGGCCTGCGCCAGGGGGATGTCGCGCGCGGCGACCTCGGGTGCATTCGCGCGCAGGACCGGCGTCTCGTTCCGCGACTGCAATGTCGGCGTGGCGATGCCCGGCAACGGTTCGGGTTGTTCCGCCAGCGGCACGTCGCGCGACTGCAAGGGCACTTCGGTGCGCTGCGGAACCATCGTCGGCTGCAGTTGCGGCGGCGACGTCGGCGGCAATTCGAAGCGCGGATCGGGAAGCGGGGTTTCGGTCACGACCAGCGGCTGGTCCGGCAAGGGCGCCGTCTCCGCCGGCGTCTGCGCGGGCGGCTGCGTGGAATCCGATGCGGGTGCGGATGCAGCATCCGACGGCGGCGGCGCGGCGGCGACCGGGTTCGGCGCGGGATTGGCGGAATGCTCGGCCGACGGCTTCGCCTGCGACGGCGCCGAGCTTTGCTTCGCACCGCCGCCCGGCGAGTCCGGCGTGCCCTCGCCGATGAATTCGACCTGCACCACGTCCTCGCCTGCCGGTGGCGGCGGCTCGCTGAAGCGCACGTAGGCCAGCCACAACAGCAGGATGAAGAACACGATGTGCACGACCAGGGTGATCGCCAGCGCGACGATCCGCTGCCGGCGCTCGCCCTCGCTGGCCGGCTGCCACTGCTGTCGCCACAGCGCGGCGAAGGCCTGCCAGTCGTTGAGCAGGGGACTGCGCGGGCCGGGGCGCGCGAGCTCGCGACCGAGGAAGATCGCGACGATCGCGTCCGCGGTCGCGCCACGCACCGCATCCGCGCGTTCGCGCATCGATGCGAACCAGGTGCGCCAGCCCGGCGGGAATTCCCCCACCGGCCGCGCATCCGCCGCGCGGAACCACAATCGCGTCGAACGCGGGCGCTCGAGCAGGGCCGAGATGAGTTCGGAGGCGTTGTACACGCGCGCCCCTGCCGCTCGCCTTCAGGCCGCGTCGCGCGGGATGTAGGGCGCGATGCCGGCGTCGTGGTCGGTGGCGTCGCGCACCGCGGTCACGCCCGGCACCTTCTCCATCAAGGTCTTCTCGATGCCCTGCTTCAGGGTGACGTCGGCCATGCCGCAGCCGTGGCAACCACCGCCGAAGCGGAGCAGCACGGTGCCGTCCGCGCGCACCTCCTCGACCGCGACATGGCCCCGGTGCTGGGCCAGTTGCGGATTCACCTCGCGCTCCACCACCCAGCGCACGCGTTCGACCAGCGACGCGGACGCATCCGGCGCCTCGCCCTTGATCCTGGGCGCGCGGATCTGCAATTGGCCGCCGGTCGCGCCGGTTTCGTAATCGATCTCGGCACCGTCGAGGAACGGCACGCTGGACGCGTCCAGCCAGAGGGTGAACCCTTCGCAATCCACCGCCCATTCGTCCCCGGACAGGTCGCCCGGTTCGGCGAATTCCAGGCGCACGTCCGCCGAGGGCGTGCCGGCATGGATCGCCGCGAGCCTCACCCCGAGGCCGGGCAGGCCCTCGCGTTCGATCAGCTTCCGGAAGTGGGATTGCGCGGATTCGGAAATCTGGATCAAGGAAGCCACCCGTCTGCGATCGAACTGCGAACATGCCGAAACGGCGCGGATCCGTGATCCGGATCAGCGCGGTATTCTAGCCGCCCGCCGCGACGTCCCATGCCGCAGCGCGCGAAGGTGGCGTCAGCCGCCAGTCAGGAGTCCGCCGATGCCAGACCTCATCCCCCTCTCGCAGGCCCGATGCGCGCCGCGCAAGGGCCAGGAACACCGCCTCGCCGACGCCAGCGTGCGCGAGTTGCTGGCGCAGGTGCCGGGCTGGGAACTGGCCGAGAACGGACATGCGCTGGTGCGCACGTTCGCGTTTCCCGACTACTACCGCACGATGTCCTTCGTGAACGCGCTGGCCCACGTCGCCAACCGCGAGGACCACCATCCCGACCTGTCGGTGCATTACGACCGTTGCGTGGTGCGTTTCTCCACCCACGACGTCGGCGGACTGAGCGAGAACGATTTCATCTGCGCGGCCAAGGCGGACGCGCTGTTCGCCTGATCATGCCAGGCGATCGAGCACCGACGAAAGCTCGGGCGCCAGCGGTGCGCTGAGCATGTAGGGCGACTTGCCGCAGTCGAGCGCGAACGACAGGGTCGATGCGTGCAGGAACAGGCGCTTCAACCCGGCGTTGTCGCGCAATCGCTTGTTCGCGGCTTCGTCGCCGTACTTGTCGTCGCCGGCGACCGGGTGGCCGAGGTGCCGGGCATGCACCCGTATCTGGTGGGTGCGGCCGGTTTCGATCCGCACTTCGCAATAGCTCTGGCCGCCGATGCGCTCGATCACCTTGAAATGGCTGAGCGAAGGCTTGCCGGTGCCGCCCTTCGCGGACGAAGCCACCTGCACGTGGCGCTCGCCGCCCTGCCGCAGGCCGACCTGGAGGGGCGCGTCCACCGACAGCGTCCCATCGGGAAGGCGACCCAGCAGCAACGCGAGGTAGCGCTTCTCGATGCCGGCACCGTGGTCCTCGCGCAGGAGGGCCTGCAGTTCGGTAAGGGCCGAACGCTTCTTCGCCAGCACCATCAGGCCGGAGGTATCGCGGTCGAGCCGGTGCACAAGCTCCAGCGGCTGGCCCGGTCGCAGCGCGCGCAGGGTTTCGATCACCCCGAACGAGACCCCGCTGCCGCCGTGGCTGGCGATGCCGGAGGGCTTGTTGATCGCCAGCAGTCGCGCATCCTCGAACACGACGCTGGACTCCATCGCCGCGAGCATCCCCTTGGGCGCGGGGCCAGCGGACTCGGACTCGGCGAGGCGCACCGGCGGAATCCGGACCTCGTCTCCCGCCTCGAGCCGGCGCTCGGCCTTGGCCCGGCCGCCGTTCACCCGGACCTGACCGCTGCGCACCAGCTTGTAGACCAGGGAGCGTGGCGCGCCCTTGAGCTGGCCGAGCAGGAAATTGTCCAGCCGCTGCCCGGCCCGATCCGGCTCCACGCGGACCACGCGAACGCCCTGTCCGGCGCTGTCTGAACGGGGTTCGATGGACATCGATCTGCTACACTCGGCGGGCGATATAAGGGTTTGATTCCGAAGGGAGAGTTTCCCGGCCGAAAGCCGACCTTCCCTTCGATCCCGGTGCAGTCCGCAACCACCGCCCCCGGGGCGGCCATGTTAACGGACGCATCGGCAGGCCCGGCCATCGCCGGTCGCCGCATCGTCCGATGCCCGGCTGCCGAGCTGAACACGACCCGCGCGGACCGCCGCCCCACGGCAGCGACCGCCGGCCCCGCAACACGAAGAAGACAACAAGCGCTCCCGCGGCCCGCCGTGGTGTCGTAGCGCTGGACAACCTAAGGACGCACGCCCGCGCACCGCGCGGCGCGCGCCGGCAGTGACCAGGCGAAACGCCCCGGCGTTCCGCGTGCAGAAGCGCGCGAGGAACGCGACATGAAACGCATGCTGATCAACGCCACGCAGGCAGAAGAACTGCGCGTGGCCATCGTCGACGGCCAGACGCTCTACGACATCGACATCGAGCAACCGTCCCGCGACAACAAGAAGTCCAACATCTACAAGGGCCGCATCACCCGGCTCGAACCTTCGCTGGAAGCCGCCTTCGTCGAATACGGCGCCGAGCGCCACGGCTTCCTGCCGCTGAAGGAAATCTCGCGCGACTACTTCCAGTCCGGCGTCGACCCGAACAAGGGCACGATCCGCGAACTGCTGCGCGAAGGCCAGGAAGTGGTGGTGCAGGTCGACAAGGAAGAACGCGGCAACAAGGGCGCGGCCCTGACCACGTTCATCTCGCTGGCCGGTCGCTACATGGTGCTGATGCCGAACTCGCCCACGGCCGGCGGCGTCTCGCGCCGGATCGAAGGCGACGACCGCGCCGAGCTGAAGAAGGCGATGGACGCGCTCGCGATCCCCGACGACATGGGGGTAATCATCCGCACCGCCGGGGTCGGCCGCGACGCCGAAGAGCTGCAGTGGGACCTGGACTACCTGCTGAGCGTGTGGAAGGCGATCGCCGATGCCGCGCTGACCAAGCCCGCGCCGTTCCTGATCTACCAGGAATCGCGCCTGATCATCCGTGCCCTGCGCGACTACATGCGCGCCGACATCGGCGAGATCCTGGTCGACACGAAGGAAATGTACGACGAGGCGCACGAGTTCGTCGGCCAGGTGATGCCGCACAACCTGCGCAAGCTCAAGCACTACACCGACGACACCCCGCTGTTCAACCGCTTCCAGATCGAGTCGCAGATCGAGGCCGCCTACAGCCGCGGCGTGCGCCTGCCCTCGGGCGGCGCGCTGGTGATCGACCAGACCGAGGCGCTGACCGCGGTCGACGTCAACTCGGCGCGCGCGACCAAGGGCGGCGACATCGAGGAAACCGCGTTCCACACCAACCTGGAGGCGGCGGAGGAAGTCGCGCGCCAGTTGCGCCTGCGCGACCTCGGCGGCCTGGTGGTCATCGACTTCATCGACATGTCGTCGTCCAAGCACCAGCGCGAAGTCGAGAACAAGCTGCAGAACGCGCTCAAGTACGACCGCGCACGCGTGCAGCTCGGCCGCATCTCGCGCTTCGGCCTCATGGAAATGAGCCGCCAGCGCCTGCGTCCCTCGCTTGGCGAAGCCAGCCAGATCGTGTGCCCGCGCTGCGACGGCCACGGCCGCATGCGCAGCGTGGAGTCGCTCGCGCTGTCGATCATCCGCGTCGCCGAAGAGCACGCGATGAAGGACAACACGGGCCAGGTGCTGGTGCAGGCGCCGGTGGAAATCGCCAATTACCTGCTCAACGAGAAGCGCGGCGCGCTGCGCGAGATCGAACAGCGGCACGACGCGCCGATCGTGATCGTCGCCGACGAGCAGTTGCACACGCCCCATTACGAAGTGACGCGCGTGCGCGAGAACGAACTCGGCGAGGAATCGACCAAGCCGAGCTACCAGCGCGGCACCCCGCGCAAGCTCGCCACCATCGCGCTGACCAAGGCCAACCTCAACGTGCCCGCCGCCCCGGCGGTGACCAACGTGAAGCCGAGCCAGCCCGCGCCGCTGCGCGAACCGCGTCCGGAACCGGTGCAGGCCGCCGCACCCGTCGCCGCCCCCGCCCCGGTCTTCGCCACGAAGCCCGCGTCGACCGGTTTCATGGGGTGGCTGAAGGGCATCCTCGGCGGCAGCGAACCCCAGCCGCAGCCGGCGCGTCCGGCCGAGGCGCGCGAACGCGGCAGCGAGCGCAGCGCCACCCGTCGGGACGAACGCGGCAATCGCCAGGGCGGCAATCGCGACCGGGGCAATCGCCGCGACGAGCGCGGCAATCGCCAGGGCGGCCAGCAGCAGGCGTCGCAGAAGCGCCAGGACAACAAGCCGGCGCAACAGCAGCAGCCGAAGCCACAAGCGAAGCCCGAAAAGCCCAGGCAGGACGCGCAGCCGCAGCAGCCCAAGGCGCAGGACCCGGGTCGCCCGCAACAGCAGGCGAACCAGAAGCCGCGCCCCGAGACGCCCAAGCCGGCGCGCAACGAGGAAATCGTCGACGCGTTGGCCGTGGCCGCGCCCGCACTGGCGATCGACCCTGCTGCCGATGCCGCCGAAGCCGTCGCCCAGGCCGAAAAGGCGGCGAATGCCGTCGTGCAGTCGGACGAAGGCGGCAACGGCGAAGCCGGCGGCCGGCGCAGGCGCGGTCGCCGTGGCGGCCGTCGCCGCCGCAACAAGCAGGGCGCCGAAGGCGTGGCCGACGCGGGCACCGATGCGATCGACGGCGACGACGACGACATCATCCCGTCGCTGCAGTCGCAACCGGAATTCGACTTCGCCGACGCGCAGATCGCGCTGCCTTCGGTGATTCCCACCCGCAAGGGACCCCTCGAGGTCACCGATGCCGATGGCCCGACGCATACCCATGCGCCGGCATATCCACGGGACGAGCCGGAGGCCGCCGCGGCACCGCCCTCGCCGGCCGCGCCGGCCGCGGCCGAACCGGCTGCGGCAATCGATCTGGCGGGCGAACCCGAGCCGCCATCGTCCCTCGAGCCCGCGATCGAAGCTGCCGGCGCCTCCGAAGCGATGGCCGGATCGATCGAGCCCGCGGCCGAGCCGCCCGAATCCGCCCCGTTCCTGGTGGAGGCGACGTCAATGCCGACGTTCGTGCCGGGAACGCCGGTGGAACCGCTCGCCGTGGACGCGTTGATCGATGCCGAACCGGCCTCCCGGGCCGATGGCGACATCTCCAACGCCGTGGCTTCGGTCGAATCCGCGGAAACCGACGGCGACGCGCGTCCGCAGCGCGAGGATTCGCCGCCGGCTTGATGGTCGGGTAACGCGCGCGTCAGACGGCGCGCGCGGTTTCCAGCAGCCCGTATTGGCCCGCGAGGCGCGCCAGCGCGATGCTGTCGCCGACGCCCAGTTTCTCGAAAAGATGGCTCTTGTGCGTGTTGACCGTCTTCGGGCTCAGGCACAGGCGGCTGGCGATGTCCGCCTGGCGCATGCCGTGCACGAGCAGCATCGCGATTTCGATCTCGCGCGCCGACAAGGCATCGAACGGCGAATCATTGCCGACCAGGCCCGACAGCGCGAGGTTCTGCGCGATCGCGCTGGCGAGGTAACGCTTGCCGCGCGCGACTTCGCGCACCGCGCGCAACAGTTCCCCCGAATCGCCGCCCTTGCCGACGTAGCCCCAGGCGCCGGCTTCGATCAGGCGCTTGGGCATGGGCCCGTCCTCGAGCACCGAAACCACGATCACCCGCGTGCCATCCATGCCGCGCGCGATGCGTTCGGTCACTTCCAGCCCGCTGATGCCCGGCAGGTGCAGGTCGCAGAGCACGACGTCGGGCTTGAGGCGACGGATCTGCAGCAAGCCGTCCTCGCCGTTATCGGCCTCGCCCACCACATCGATGTCGGTTTCGGCCGACAGGATCATCCGCATGCCCACGCGCACCAGCGCGTGGTCGTCGATCAGGAACACTCGAACGGCCATAACCATCCCCTTGGCGTTGTTGCGGCATCTTCCCTGATGCCGTGCACGCACCGGCATCGGCCGGGCGCAATCCGGAGTGTAAGGAAAAACGCGGTGGCCGGGGCAAGGGTGGCGGAGAGGGTGGGATTCGAACCCACGGTGGCATCGCTGCCACGGCGGTTTTCAAGACCGCTGCCTTAAACCGCTCGGCCACCTCTCCACATGCCGGCTGACGCATTGCCGGGGGCCTCCGGCACCACTCCCCGCCGAAATCATCGCATGCAGCTGCGGGTTCGACACGCCGCCCGGGTTGAGGGAGGATGCCGTCGATCCAGGCACGGGGGTGCGAATGCGGACCATCCGCCAACTGCGGGCGTGGCATTTGCTGGGGTACGGCGCCGCGCTGGCCGCGCTCGCCGGCCTGCTCGAATGGATGGACTTCCGCCACGCGATGCATCGCTGGTCCACGGAGTTCTACGTGCTTGCGGTCGCGCTGGTGTTCACCGCGCTCGGCCTGTGGCTCGGCAACCGGCTCACGGCGCGGCCGCGCGGACCATCGTTCGAACGCAACGATGCGGCGCTCGCAGGGCTGGGGATCAGCGCACGCGAATTAGAGGTGCTCGAGCAAATCGCGGGCGGCGCATCCAACAAGCTGATCGCCCGCCGCCTCGACATTTCGCCGAACACGGTCAAGACCCACGTCGCCCGGCTGCTGGTAAAACTCGAGGCCGGCAATCGCACCGAGGCCGTGTCCAAGGCCCGGGCGCTCGACCTCCTGCCGTGAAGTGGGGGGATTCCGACCGAATCACCCGCACGGGCGATGGCCACTCCGGCGTCTTTGCCCATGATCCCCAGCCAGAAACCAACCACCGGGAGGAACTTCGCATGACACGCACCATCCTCGTCTACGGCTGCATCGCCGGCGTCATCGTCGCCGCCTGCATGGCCCTGTCGATGTCCTCGGGGGCGGAGGGAGGCATCGTGGGCATGGCGCTCGGCTACCTGTCGATGCTGATCGCGCTAAGCATGGTCTTCGTCGGGATCAAGAAGCATCGCGACCAGCGCCTCGGCGGCGTGATCCGCTTCACGACCGCGCTGGGCATCGGCCTGGGCATTTCGCTGGTCGCCTCGCTGTTCTACGTGCTGGGCTGGGAAGCCTACGAATACGCGACCGACTACCGCTTCATGCCCGAGTATGCGGCGCACGCCATCGCGGCCAAGCGCGCCTCGGGGGCGTCCGCGGCGGAAATGGCGAAGTTCATCGCGGACATGCAGGAGATGACCAAGGCCTATGCCGACCCGCTCCGCCGCATGCTGATGACCCTCAGCGAGATCGCGCCGGTCGCGATCATCGTGAGCCTCGTCTCGGCGGCCCTGCTGCGCAGGCGCGACTTCATGCCCGCGCGCGGCGGCTGATACCGCGACCCGGCGGCGATCCCTCCGTTCCCGGGACACCGCGTGCGGGATCGCGCAGGATGCGCCTCCCTACTTGCGCTTGCCCTTCGGCCCCGCCTTGCCGCAGCCCTCGTTGCAGTCGAGCCGGCTTTCCTCGATCAGCTTGGGGATCTTCTCGGCGAGGAAATCGATGAACACGCGCACCGCCGGGAGCAGGCCGCGGCGCGAAGCGAACACGACGTGGGCGATGCCCTGCGGCAGGCGCCATTGCGGCAGGACCACTTCCAGTTCGCCCGTGCGCACTGCCTCCGCGCACAGCGTTTCCGGCAGCAGGGTGATGCCGATGCCCTGCTTCGCAAGCACCATGAGCATGGGGAAATCGGAACCCGCCACGCGCGGCTTCAACGCGATCTTGCGGACCTCGCCGTCGCGGTGCAGTTCCCACTTCTGCCTGGACTCGTCCTCGTCCATGCTCAGTGTCACGTGCGCATCGAGATCCTCGGGCGACTGCGGCCGGCCCATGCGGTCGAGGTATTTGGGGCTCGCGACCAGCAGTTCCTGGATCTGCCCGAAACTGCGCATCACCAGGCTGCCGTCGTCGTCGAGCTTGTTGCGAACGCGGATCGCGACGTCGATGCCTTCGTTGATCACGTCCACGCGACGGTTGCCGACGTGCATCTGCACGCGGACCTGCGGATAACGCGCGAGGAATTCCGGCAGGATCCGCGGCATCTGCTCCTGCGCCAGCCCGACCGGAACACTGACGCGGACCACGCCGCGCGGTTCCGCGCTGAGCCGGTCCACCGCCTCGCGCGCGGCTTGGGCCTCGGCCAGCATCGATTGCGCGTGGCGGTGCACGCTGGTGCCGACGTCGGTGACCGCGAAGCGGCGGGTCGAACGCTGTAGCAGGCGCACCCCGAGCTCGTTCTCGAGCGCGCTGATGCGCCGGCTCAGGCGCGACTTCGGGATGCCCAGCGCGCGTTCGGCCGCGGCGAAGCCGCCGTGGTCGACCACGGCCGCGAAGTAGTACAGGTCATTGAGGTCGTTCACGGCAAGAATTCCATGAATGGAACGATTCGTAATATTCGACTATATTTATTCCACAAACGCAACAGCCTAGATTGCCCTCCAACGCGGCGCCGCCGCATTCGCACAAGGGCGATCCCATGAAACTCCTGCATTTGGATTCCAGCATCCTCGCCGACAACTCGGCCAGCCGGGCACTGAGCGCTGCCATCGTGGCACGCTGGCGCCAGGACGTTCCGGGGCTGGAAGTGCTGCAGCGGAATCTCGCCGGCGAACACGCCCTGCCCCACCTCGACGGCGCCAGCCTCGCCAAGGCCGACCCGACCGAGGCCGCGCGCTCGGCGCGTGCGCTGGAGGACTTCCTCGTCGCCGACGTGATCGTGCTCGGCGCGCCGATGTACAACTTCGGCATTCCCAGCCAGCTCAAGGCATGGATCGACCGGGTGATGGTGGCGGGCACGACCTTCCGCTACACCGCCGAGGGCCCGCAAGGGCTTGCCCGCGGCAAAAAGGTGATCGTGGCCGCGACCTACGGCGGCATGCATCCGGCCGACAGCGGGCGCAACTTCGTCGAGCCCTACCTGCGGCAGGTGTTCGGCTTCGTCGGCATCGACGACATCGAGTTCGTCGAGGCCGCCGGCCTCGCCGTGTCGCCGGAACAACGCACGCTGGCGCTGGAATCGGCGCAACGGCGCATCGACGCGATTTCGCTGCCGCTGGCCGCCTGACCGAAGCCCGGCGCAGGAACGGCCCGCCTCGCGGGCCGTTTTCGCGCAGGCGTCAGCCGATGCGTTCGGCGCCGCCCATGTACGGCCGCAACGCTTCGGGCACCGCGATCGAGCCGTCGGCTTCCTGGTAGTTCTCCATCACCGCGATCAGTGCACGGCCGACGGCGACCCCCGATCCGTTGAGCGTGTGCACCAGCTCGGGCTTGCCGGTAGCGGGATTTCGCCATCGCGCCTGCATGCGCCGCGCCTGGAAATCGCCGCAGTTCGAACACGAGGAAATCTCCCGATAGGCCTGCTGCGACGGCAGCCAGACCTCGAGATCGTAGGTCTTGCGCGCCGAGAAACCCATGTCGCCGGTGCACAGCAGCACCTTGCGGTATGGCAGGCCGAGCTTCTCCAGCACGGTTTCCGCGCAGCGGGTCATGCGTTCGTGCTCGGCGTCCGATGCTTCCGGCTTCGAGATCGACACCAGTTCCACCTTCTCGAACTGGTGCTGGCGGATCATGCCGCGCACGTCCCGGCCACCGCTTCCGGCCTCGGAACGGAAGCACAGCGAATGCGCGGTCATGCGCATCGGCAACGCGTCCGTTTCGAGGATCTCGTCGCGCACGATGTTGGTGAGCGGGATTTCCGACGTCGAAATCAGGTAGCGGCGGTTTTCGCCGAGTTGCGTGGCGAACATGTCCTCCTCGAACTTCGGCAGCTGCCCGGTGCCATAGAGGCTGTCGGCGTTGACGATCACCGGAACGCTGGTTTCCTGGTAGCCGTGTTCCCCGGCATGCAGGTCGAGCATGAACTGCGCCAGCGCGCGATGCAGCCGCGCGAGCTGCCCGCGCAGCACGGTGAAGCGCGATCCGGACAGCTTCGCCGCGGTTTCGCCGTCGAGCCAGCCGTGGCGCGCGCCGAGCTCGACGTGGTCCTTCGCGGCGAAATCGAACGCGCGCGGCGTGCCCCATCGCTTCTGCTCGACGTTCTGCGATTCGTCGCCCCCCTCCGGCACGGAATCGTCGGCGAGGTTGGGGATGCCGAGCGCGATGGCCTCGATCTCGCCGCGCAGCTCGTCCAGCAGGGCTTCCGACGCCTTCAGTTCGTCGCCGAACCCCGCGACTTCGGCCATCACCGCGGATGCGTCCTCGCCCCGCGCCTTGAGCATCCCGATCTGCTTGCTGCGCGTATTGCGCAGGTTCTGCAGTTCCTGGGTGCGCACCTGGATCTGCTTGCGCTGCGATTCCAGCGCTTCCAGCCGGCCGACGTCGAGCTCGAAGCCGCGGCTGGCGCGCAGGCGCTCGGCGAGATCGGCGGGATTGGCGCGCAGCAGGGCTGGATCGAGCATGGCGAAGGCGGTTGCATGGAATGAATGCGCATTATCGCCCACAACTCGCGGCCGACCCTGCGCAGCACCGGAACGAAGGGCGCTTTCGGTGCCCGGAGGCGGATGGGCGCTGTGCCACAATCCGGGTTCCCCCGCACACCATTGCGCCATGTCCGAGACTCCCGCAAATCCCCCGGCCGCGCGCGCGAAACCGCGCTTTTCGCGGCGCAACTGGATCATGGTCGCGATCGCGTTCGGCGTCGGACTATTGCTGTTCCTGCTCCTGTGGCTCGGCCACCGCAACGCGAACGATTTCTACCGAGCGAGCGGACCGGCCCAGGGCGCGGCCGGGCAGGTCTTCGAACCGCTCCCCGTACCGATGCCGGCCGACGAGGCGGTCGATACGCCCGCCGCGGACGAGGAAGACCGCGCGCCGGGCACGGTCGGCATCGACGAAACGCGTCCCGCCCCGGCGGCGCCCC
>Ga0209023_10001909_pt1 | contig 27026 bp, 19 predicted proteins | sample LakOneMetagenome_FD_187468 | JGI IMG/M metagenome (GOLD analysis project Ga0209023, IMG submission 187468) | Freshwater and sediment microbial communities from Lake Erie, Canada (SPAdes) (version 2) | ecosystem: Environmental > Aquatic > Freshwater > Lentic | place: Lake Erie, Canada...
CCGTTGTCGTCAAAAACAGGGCCACGAATGTATCCCAGACGGTGACATCGAACGACGAAGGGGTATTTTCGGTTCCGTTCCTTGCACCCGGGGCGTATGATGTTACGGTTTCGAGCAATGGCTTTAAAAAGTCGGTGCGAGAGAATCTGACCGTGAGCGTTGACGACCGCCTCTCACTAGAATTTAAGCTTGAGATCGGCGCGGCAGCCGAGGTCAGTGTTTCTGCGGGCGGCGAGGTGCTCGAGCAAGGCACGGTATCGGTCGGAACGTCGGTCAGCCAACGGCAGATCGCTGAGTTGCCGCTCGCTGAGGGTGCTCCGTATACGCTTGCCACACAGGCTCCCGGCGTTGTTTACACTGGTGACCCGAATTTCCAGGGCCCGACCGCAAACGGCAACCTCGCCGGATTTAGAACAAACGGTGCTGCCGGCAACCAAATCAATCTGGATGGTTCGCCAAATCTCGCATACAGCGGACAGGTCGCATTTACGCCACCGTCCGACGCTGTGCAGGAATTTAAGGTTCAGACGAACAGTTTTGACGCCGGTAGCGGATTTACAGCAGGCTCGACTGTCAACGTCGCCATCAAGAGCGGTACGAACAAATTTCACGGTTCGGCATACCTTTATGATCGTGACAAAAGCCGAACGGCAAACAACTTTTTTAACAACCGCTTGGGCCGCGAGCGTCCAGGCCGTAAATACGACCGCTATGGTTCGGTGATCAGTGGCCCGATCTTTAAGGACCGGACGTTTTTCCTGGCTTCTTACGAACGTCAAAAAGACAATGTCGCCCAGCCGACCACATATACCGTGCCGACGGCAAAAATGCGGGCAGGCGACTTTACCGAACTGATCGTTAATCCGGCGAACATCGCAGATCCTGCGAATACCATCATCTACAATCCGTTTTCGGGTGTGGTCAGCGGATCCAATGTGGTTCGAACAGCGTTTGGCTGCCCGACCACCGGAGCCGTTCCGACCGGTTCGACTTGTAACATTTTGCCGGCGGCATCAATTTATGGTCCGGCCTTGGCGTTTATGAGCAAGTTCCCGGTTGCAAACCAAGCCGGGTTGACCAACAATTTCGTGACCGATCAGAATCTGATCCGTCCGTACCGATCGTATCTGGTCAAGATCGACCACAACTTTAACGATAACAACCGAATTTTTGGAAAGTACTATCACAGCCGGAACACCGAGGATCGTTATAACCTGACAGGTACCGCCGATTCGATCTTTCGCGGATTTGAGAACCGCCGTAACAATGGTGCGAACATCGATTTTACATCGACGCTTTCGCCGACGATGGTGCTTGACATCCGCGGTAGTTGGAATCAGTTTCGCCTGCTTCGCTATCAGGACGGACAGCCGACCGCGGGCGATCTCGGGTTCAATGGAATTCCGGCAAACCGTCGCGGCAACATATTCCCACGATTTGATTTTAGAAACTACATGACGGTGGGTTCACTCCGTAGCGATTATAACAATGGTCAGAATCGTCCGTTCGATCTACTGTCTGTCCAACCAACGGTCACACAGATAATCGGAAATCATACAGTTAAGTACGGAATTGACGTCAGGACGCTGCGTGAGCAGTTCACAACCGATGGTTACGCATCCGGCCGATTCCTGATCGATGGTACATACACGATGCCCGCGTCAAACTCTGGTGCGACGGCCCGAGATCGCGTAGGCCGCGATATCGCAGCATTTCTTCTCGGCGTGCCTGTTGCGTCATCGACCAGCTTGATAGACAATCCAACGGCTTACGACGCTAAAGAGACGTATTTGGGTGGTTTTGTTCAAGACGACTATCGCATCAGATCTAATGTGACGCTCAACTTGGGCTTGCGTTACGAACTCGAATCGGGCGTCCGCGAAAGCCAAGGACGTATTGTAACGGATTTTAACAGAACTATAGCCAGCCCGATCGCGGCTCAGGTTCTGGCAAATTACAATGCAAATGTTCCGGTCTCAGTTCCTATTGGTTCGCTCGGTGCTCTCAAGGGCGGGTTGATCTTTGCCAATGATCCGAAAGAAGCAAACCAGTCGACCGACAAGAATAATTTCCAGCCGAGGGTTGGTATTTCGTGGGGCCTTGATAGCAAGACGGTCATTCGTGCCGGGTTTGGAATGTTTACTGTGCCTTTCCAGATCCAGACCATTTTCCAGCCCGGATTTTCGTCGCCCACTTTGTTTGTGCCTAGTACAAATAACGGTTTGACGTTCCTGGCGACCCTCGCGAACCCGTTCCCAAGTGGTATCGCACCCTCGCCGGGTAATATTGGCGGGGCGATGACATTTGTCGGCCGCGACGTCACATCGAGCGGTGCGGTTGGTCCGACGACAACTGTTCTGCCGTATCAACGCAAGAATGGTAACTACACCAGATTCATGATGGGCATCCAGCGTGAACTGCCGTGGAAGATCGGCATCGAAGCGACCTATATTTACTCCAAGGGAACCGATCTGGCGGTCAGCCGCGAATTGAATGCTGTCCCGGCTCAATATCTCAATAGTTTTACCGCTCAAACCGATCCTTCGACCATTTTGGCCGCGATCACATCGGTCAATACTTTTCTTAACGCTACAGTCGCTAATCCATTCCGGAACTTGGTTTCGGACAGCACGACCTGGAATGCTGCAACGATCCAACGCCGCCGTCTATTGACGCCGTTTCCACAGTATGGAAATATCGCGGCGACGGAGTATAACGGAACGAGCGATTATCAGTCGTTCTCGGTGCAGTTCGTAAAACGCTTTACGGCCGGTTTGTCGGTCAATGGATCGTACACATTCTCGCGTGAGCATCAGCGGACGCAGTATCTCAATCCGCAGGATATCGATCTGATCGACATCGTTTCGCCGACCGAGCGTCCGCACCGCTGGACACTGTCGAGCATTTACGAATTGCCGTTTGGCAAGGGACGTAAGTTCGCCAGCGACTGGCATCCAGTCGTTGACGCATTCTTGGGCGGGTGGCAGATGCAGGCAGTTTACGAATGGCAGAGCGGCGAACCGCTTCAGTTCGGCAACGTCTATTACAACGGCGATCCGACCAAACTTGTAAACAACCTGGGCAAAAAAGATCAGAACGGCCTGCGATGGGGAATCGACTATCCGGCATTCGCGACCTCCGGGTTCTATATTGGCGGCGTGGCTCTCGCGGCAAACGTTCCGGGATATGCGAATAACTTTACGAGTAGCAGTGCGAATACGTTGAGGACTTTTCCGCTCACAATGGGTCAATTCCGCAACCAACGTTTCCTGAAATTTGACGTCGGCGTTTCCAAGAATTTCCGGATCCGCGAAGGCATGAAATTTCAGGTCAGGTTCGAGGCGATCAATCTGCTCAATGCTCCGTATTTCTCGGGCTTGAACCTTGATCCGACGAGCGCACAGTTTGGCCTGGCCAATACGCAGCGGCAGCCGCCCAGAGATATCCAGATCGGCGGACGGTTCACGTTCTAGTCCGGCTGTTGTCAATTGTCAGTGTTAGCTCCGGCGCCGCATCTTCCGTTTTTATAGAGACGATGCGGCGCTATTTTTATTGTTATGTCATTACTTCGTACCGTCCAACTTAGCTTGCTTCTCGTCCTGACCGCTGTGGCGGCCGCAGCAATGCCGGGTCGGGCGAACATAACGGTCGCAGCCGATGGCAGCGGCGATGTCAGAACGATCAACGAAGCGATCGCCAAGGTGCCCGAGAATAATGGTTCGAGATTTGTCATCGCCATAAAAAACGGAATTTACAAGGAGCAGATACGAATTCCGTCAAACAAGCCGTATGTCTCGTTTATCGGCGAATCCGCCGAAAAGACGGTTCTGACATTCAATATTTCAAACAAGGAAGCCGGATCGACTTCGGCGGCGTACGCGACGTATGTTGGCGGGCACGATTTTTATGCGGAGAACGTGACGTTTGAAAATTCGTTCGGTGTGGGCTCGCAGGCGGTGGCTATCTTGGTCGAAGCGGACAGGGCGGTTTTCAAAAAATGCCGTTTTCTGGCTTGGCAGGACACGCTCTATGCGAAGAACGGCAGGCAGTATTACATAGATTGCTATATCGAAGGCCATGTAGATTTCATATTTGGGCAGGCGGCGGCCGTTTTCGAGAATAGCGAAATACACAGCAAAGGCGACGGTTATATCACGGCACCGATGCGGTTCGCCACGAGCGAACCGGCGGGCTTTGTGTTCAATAAATGCAAATTGACTGCCGTCGGGACCAAAGACGGCGTGTATCTCGGACGCCCGTGGCGGGATTATGGTCGGACCGTGTTTTTGAATACCGAGATGGGTTCGCACATTCGCCCGGTGGGTTGGCACAATTGGCTGCCGGAACGCGAAAAGACCGCCTACTTTGCCGAATTTCACTCGTCCGGCCCGGGAGCAAACGACACTGCCCGCGTGAAATGGGCTCACCAACTGACCGACGCCGAAGCAAAAGCTTTTCTGCCCGCATCTTTTCTGAAAGGGCAGGACGGCTGGGACGCGGTAAATGCGAAAGATGATTGGTTATTGAAAACCAAGCCGGACTGGAAACTCGTGACCTGGGGCGAAGCTCTCAAGCAGGCACCGCTTTGGTACCAGACCGACGAAGCCGCACGCATTGCCGATCAACTTCTCGTTTACCAGAAAGAGAATGGCGGTTGGGAAAAGAACATCGACATGGCGTTGATGCTGACGAAGGCGGAAAAAGATCAGCTCATAGCTAAGCGTGCTGACATATCCGAGACCACGATCGACAACCGCACAACTTATACGCAGGTCGAATATTTGGGCATGGTGATCACGGCCAGCTTGCTCAAAGCTTCGCCGCCGGGCAATTTTCCCAAATACAAAGAAGCGTTTAACAAGGGGCTCGATTATCTGCTCTCTTCGCAATACGAAAATGGCGGATTTCCTCAATATTTTCCTTTGAAAAAGGGCTACTACACACACATAACGTTTAACGACGATGCAATGATCGGCGTGCTGAAATTGCTCAGAGATATCGCGAAAAAGGCGGACGATTTTAAATTCGTCGATGAAGAACGGCGTTTGAAAGCAGAAAAGGCGGTCGAGAAGGCGGTCGCGTTGATATTGGAACTTCAGGTCGAGGTCGACGGGAAAAAGACGGTTTGGATACAGCAATATGACGAGGTTTCGCTAAAACCCGCGTGGGCGAGAAAGTTTGAGCCGCCGTCTCTGACCGCTGGTGAGAGTGCAGGAATCGTGAAATTCCTGATGAAGGAAAAGCCAACTCCCGAGATCACCGCTGCCATCGAATCGGCGGTCGAATGGTTCCGGAAAAATCAACTGAACGGCATTCGCTGGGTGCGGACTAAAGGTGAAAATGCGGTCGTGAAAGATAAAACCGCTCCACCGCTGTGGGCGCGCTATTACGAGATCGAAACGATGAAACCGATCTTTCTGGGCCGCGACTCGATCATCAAATACGACGTCATGCAGATCGAGGCCGAGCGCCGAAACGGCTACGCGTGGTATGTAGATTCGCCCGCTGAGGTTATCGAAAAAGACTATGTCAAATGGAAAAGCAAGCAGGGAAAGTAGTATGAAAAATGTGCAGAACAGGCGGGAGTTTTTATTTCTGATGGCCGCAGGCGGAGCGGGGCTTGCCCTATTGCCGCAGGCGGCATTTGGGCAGACCGATCCGTGGGCGACCACTTACAGAGAGATACTCGCCCGGATCAAACCCCCGACGTTCGCAAAACGTCAGATCGACATCACGGCTTATGGTGCAAAATCGGGCGGTCAGGTTGATTGCACGATGGCGATCCAAAAGGCGATCGAAACATGCAGCAATGTCGGCGGGGGAAAGGTCGTCGTACCTAAAGGAGAGTTTCTGACCGGTGCGATCCATCTCAAATCGAACGTTAATCTCTACATTTCGAAAGGTGCGACGCTTAAGTTTTCGACCGATCCAAAATCATATCTGCCGGTCGTTCACACGCGTTGGGAAGGCATGGAGCTGATGCATCTCTCGCCTTTCATTTACGCCTACGAGCAGACAAATATCGCCATCACCGGCGAGGGAACGCTCGACGGGCAGGGCAAATCGTTCTTTTGGAAATGGCACGGTAACCCGGCCTATGGGGGCGATCCAAAGGTTCTCAGCCAAAAGCCAACAAGGGCAAGGCTATACGAAATGATGGACAAAAATGTGCCGGTCGCCGAACGCATTTTTGGCGGGCCGCAGGATTATCTTCGCCCGCAGTTCATCCAGCCGTACAAGTGTAAGAACGTGCTGATCGAGGGCGTTACGATCGTCGATTCGCCGATGTGGGAAGTGCATCCGGTGATGTGCGAAAACGTCACGGTCCGCAAACTGCACATATCATCGCACGGGCCGAATAACGACGGCTGCGACCCAGAATCGTGCAAGGACGTGCTGATCGAGGACTGTTTCTTCGACACCGGGGACGATTGCATCGCCATCAAATCGGGGCGAAACAATGACGGCAGACGCCTCGCGACTCCGACGGAGAATGTTATCGTTCGCGGCTGCGAGATGAAAGACGGCCACGGCGGCGTAACGATCGGCAGCGAGATATCGGGCGGCGTCCGCAATGTCTTTGCCGAGAATTGCAAGATGGACAGTCCAAATCTGGATCACGCCCTTCGAGTTAAAAATAATGCCTCACGCGGCGGTTTGCTCGAGAATTTCTACTTTCGCAACATCACCGTCGGCCAGGTCGCTCACGCACTGATCACGATCGATTTCAACTACGAAGAAGGCGCAAAAGGCGGATTTACGCCCGTGATGCGCAATTTCTCGGTCGATAATCTGAAAAGCGGCAAGAGCAAACTCGGCGTCGATATTCAGGGCCTCGACAACGCTCCGGTCTATGACGTGACGATCTCGAACAGCACATTTGATAATGTTTCGGACGGAAACATCATGAAAAATCTCAAAGGAATGACGCTGAAGAACGTCAAATTTAACGGCAAAGCCGTCGATAAGCTCTAACACACGATGAAGTATATATTCGCCGCAATTTTCGTCGTCGCCATGACAGTTTGTGCGTCGGCACAGATAACGGTCTATCTGGCCGGTGACTCGACGTGTGCGAATAAAACGCCCGACAAACGCCCGGAAACTGGGTGGGGCGAGATGCTGCAGCAGTATTTTGACCCGGCCAAGGTCAAGATCGACAATCGGGCACTCAATGGCCGGAGCACAAAATCCTTTATTGATGAGGGAAAATGGAAAGAGCTGGTCGATGCGGTAAAAAAGGGCGATTTTGTCTTTATCGAGTTTGGCCACAATGATGAGAAAAAAGAGAGCCCGGACCGGTACGCTTCGCCGGACGTTTACAAACGTAATTTGAACAAGTTTGTCGCAGACGTGCGGGCAAAAGGTGCGAATCCGGTTTTACTGACACCGGTGATGCGTCGCCGATTTGACGAGAAAGGCGTGTTTTTTGACACTCATGGCGAGTATCCTGATGTGGTCAGAAGCGTCGCAAAAGACCAGAAAGTGCCGCTCATCGATATGCATCGTAAGAGCGAGATCGTTCTCAAAAAATATGGCGACGAGGGCTCGCGATCTTTATTCTTGCAGTTAAAGCCGGACGAGGATCCAAATTATCCAAGGGGCGTCGAGGACAACACACATTTCAACCCGAAAGGTGCCGAAGAAATGGCAAAACTTGCGGTCGAGGGAATTCGCGAGAATAAGCTAAAATTGAAGAAATACCTTAAGAAGTAGTTATGACCCATCGAAATCTGAATATTCTTATCCTGATCGTACTTTTGTCGGCCGTTTCCGTCTTTGGTCAGACAAAGCCTGTGTCCGAGCGTCTGGCCGACACCGCGATGAACCGCATTTGGGTCGATGACCGAAACCAGCCCGGTATACCCCCGAAATGGACATACGATCAAGGGGTTGTGTTGAAAGGGATCGAGGCGATGTGGTATGCCACCGGCGATGTCAAATATTTTAACCATATCCAAAAAGGTATGGATTACTGGATCGACGAAAAGGGCGATCATAAGGACTACAAACCCGATGAATATAATATCGATCACGTCACGCCCGGAACGGCGATGTTATTGCTCTATCGCGCAACCGGTAACCTGAAGTATAAAAAGATAGCCGATCTCCTGCGGGATCAATTGAAAACTCATCCGCGAACCAACGAGGGCGGTTTTTGGCATAAAAAGATCTATCCATATCAGATGTGGCTCGACGGATTGTACATGGGTGAGCCTTTTTATGCTGACTATTCGAGCGCTTTTGGCGAGGACAACTGGAACGACATCGCGAATCAGTTCATCTGGATGGAAAATCACAGCCGCGACGCCAAAACGGGATTGCTCTATCACGCCTGGGACGAATCAAAACAGCAAAAATGGGCGGACAAGACGACCGGCAAGTCGCCGCTTTTTTGGGGACGGGCGATGGGTTGGTACGCTATGGCGCTCGTCGATACGCTTGAGAATTTTCCAAAAGATCATCCTCGTAGGGCCGAATTGATCGCGATACTCCAGCGTGAGGCAGCAGCGATCGAAAAGGTGCAGGATAAATCATCGGGCGTCTGGTACGACATACTCGACCAGCCGGATCGCAAGCCGAATTATCATGAGTCGTCGGCGTCTGCGATGTTTGTTTATGCGATCGCACGCGGGGTTCGCGAGGGATATTTGCCGGAACGGTTTATGAAGGTCGCGGTAAAAGGCTGGGCGGGAATTCAAAAGGAATTTATAAAGACCAACGCTCAAGGCCAGACCGATTGGGAAGGCACGGTCTCGGTCTCGGGTCTCGGCGGCAATCCGTATCGCGACGGCAGTTTTGAATATTACATGAGCGAAAAGCTCAAGACGAACGATCCCAAAGGCCTCGGCCCGGCGATCCGCGCGGCCCTTGAAATGGAAGCGTACGAACGCGGCTGGAGCGCACGCGGAAAGACCGTTTTGCTCGATGATTTTTTTAATCACGAGATCCGCAAAGGCAAACTCGGCACCGACGAGGTATGGCATTACAAACTGAACGAACGGCTCGATTCGGGCTACTCGATATTTCTCAATATCTTTCGCACCGACGGCGGGAAAACGGCACAGCTTTCTGAGGCTCCGACGGCCGCCAACCTCGCGAATGCGAGCGTTTACATCATTGTCGATCCCGACACGGAGAAAGAGACGGCGAAACCGAATTTCGTCGGCCCCGAACATGTCAAAGCGATCGCCGAATGGGTGAAAAAGGGCGGCGTTCTCGCTCTGTTTGGCAACGACGGGCCAAATTGCGAACTTGATAAATTTAACGAGCTGTCCAAAACGTTTGGCATCACGTTCAACAAAGACAGCAAGTATAAGGTCCTAAATAACGACTATTCGATGGGCAAAGTGATGATTCCGGCGGGAAATACGATCTTTAAGAATACGAAAGAGATCTATGTCAAAGAGATCTCGACGCTGATGCTTGCCAAGCCCGCAGAATCCGTTTTGACCGTCAACGGTGATGTCATTATGGCGTCGGCAAAATATGGGAAAGGTACCGTCTTTGTCATTGGCGACCCATGGCTTTATAACGAATATACCGACGGACGGCGGTTGCCCGCGGAGTATGAAAATTTTGGCGCAGCACAGGAATTGGCCCGATGGCTAGTGGCGCAGTCAAAGCGAAAATAGCCGGGCGTTTGTGATTTCGACAAAATTTGTTAATTTGAGATAAAATAGGGCTTTCCACTAAACAGATGCCGCGAAAAGTACCAGCAGTTTTCAAAAACCTGAATTCCGAGAAAAACGGTACTACCGCCGAAGAGGTTGTCGAGCGCCTTCGTAACATGATCCACAACGGCGAATTGTCGTCCGGCGACCGTCTGCCGCCGGAACGCGATCTCGCTAAACTGCTCGGTGTCAGCCGTCCGACGCTGCGGGCCGGGATCCGTTCGCTCTCGACCATCGGCATTTTGCAGTCAAAACAGGGAGCCGGAACATTCGTTGCTCCGGCGGATGAATCGCCGACGCTCGACAGCAGTGCGCTGAGAATGCTGTCGGCTTTGCACGGATTTACGTCGGATGAGATGTTCGAGGCGAGACTCGCACTCGAAATGAGCATCGCCGGACTCGCGGCCGAGCGGGCGACCAGCGAACAGATGACGCTGATGGCCGAGGAGATCACCGGCATGTACGCGTCGCTGAGCAATCCGGAACAGTATCTGGTCCACGACATGCGGTTTCATCAGACGATCGCCGCCGCGTCGAACAATCGCATTCTCACTTCGTTGATGAACATGGTCGCCACGATCCTGTTCGACAGCCGCAGCAAAACCGTCAAACGCGCGACCGACCTCAAACAGTCCGCCGAGCAGCACCACGAGATCTACCGTGCAATGCGCGAGCACGATGCCGACTCCGCCCGTATGGCGATGCACGACCACCTCGTCGAAACGCAAAAAGCACAGCGTCTCGAAGAAATGGAAACCGCCGCAAGAAATGGCGGCAAGAAATAATTCTCACCGCCACATTACTAACTAAACAATTTGATCCAACAATTATTCGTAATTGATGTCTGCCGGTTCGAGTCTCGGGGCCAATAGATGGATAACGAGCAGTGCGACTAGATACGCTGAAGCTGCGATAATGAATATCGGCAAATAGCTGCCGGTCTTATCGAGTATCCAGCCGACGAGCGGCGAGATTATCATACCGCCGACCGCACCCATCATACCGCCGATACCGACGACAGAACCGACCGCTTGTTTCGGAAACATATCCGACGATAGTGTAAAGATATTTGCCGACCAGCCCTGATGAGCTGCGGCGGCGATACCGATCAATACGACGGCGACCCACAGGTTTGATGTGATCGCGGCAAAGACGATCGGCACGACCGCGAGAGCACAGATGAGCATTGCCGTTTTTCGCGAACGATTGATCGTCCAGCCCATCTTGATCATCTTCGACGAGATATAACCACCGCCGATGCTGCCAACGTCGGCGATCACGTAGATGATCGCGAGTGGGATGCCAAAATTTTTGAGGTCTAATCCGTACTGTTTATTTAGAAAATCGGGCAGCCAGAACAGATAGACCCACCAGATCGGGTCGGTCAAAAACTTGCCGATGCCGAATGCCCAGGTTTGCCGGTGCGGGAACAACCGACGCCAGGGAACCTTTGCAGTCGGTTCGACCGGGTCGCTTTGGATGTAGGCGAGTTCCTCTTTCGATACGCTCCTGTGTTCCTCCGGCCGTTTATAGATCACCAGCCAAAAGGCGAGCCATAGGAAACCGATTACGCCGGTGAAAATAAACGCTTCGTACCAGCCCCACGCAATGACGATCATCGGAACGAGAAGCGGGGTTGCGAGAGCACCGATGTTCGTTCCGGCGTTGAAAATGCCAGTCGCGAGAGCGCGTTCCTTTTTCGGAAACCACTCGGCCACTGTTTTGATCGATGCGGGGAAATTACCGGCTTCGCCGAGGCCGAGCAGAAATCGCACGGTCATAAAACCGACTACCGATACCGACAACGTAAAAGTCCACGGAGCCGCGCCAAACATCGAGCTGATCGAATTGAATGCGGCGACGATCGCAGCAACGATCGGTGCCACGACGGGCGAAGTAACACCGCCGATGCCGACTGCCCAAGCGTGCAGAATGGCCGCGACGCTCCATACGACGATCGCGAGAGCAAAGCCTTTCTTTGTGCCGATCTTGTCCATCAGCTTGCCGACAAATAAAAGTCCGATGGCATACGCGGTCTGAAACGAGAAGACGATCCAGCTATAGTCGATCTCGGTCCAGCCAAATTCCGCGGCAAGCGTCGGCTTGAGGATTCCGATGACCTGTCGGTCGACGTAGTTGACGGTCGCTGCGAAAAAAAGCAGCGTGCATATCATCCAACGGAAATTGCCAACGCGTGTCTTCGGCTCGGTCCCTTCGGTCTCATTGCTTTCGTCGTTCATAGGTAAATAACTCCTAAATTGTCATAATGCCATGCGATAAATATTCCCGATCGTTTACCACCGACACTATCTGAGGAAAATCGGGCGATCCCGTGATGATCTCCGCTCCGTTTTCGGTGACTATGCATGTGTCTTCGACCTTTGTGCCGGTGATCGACGGGTTCCAAGCAAATGCTTGGTCTGTTTGCACTACTTCGCTACTTTGCGGATTGGCGACCCATTCGCGGGTTTTATATCCGGCGGCACCGCCCTGATGATGACGGCCGATCTCGTCCGCGAAACCTTGTTCGGCGTAGGCTTTTGCGGCCGTTTGGTAAAGGCCGAGACCGGTCGCTCCGGGACTCGTCGCGTCGAGCAGACAGGCATTGACATAGGCCGCTGCCTCGGTCTTTCGCTTCAATTCGTGCGGCACTTCGCCGACGCAGATCATACGGCTGAGGCTGACGATCATGCCGCCGCGTTTTGCACAGGTGACGAGTAAAAGCGTTTTTTCAAACCGGTTCGCCGTCGGAACCGGGTGACGATATTTCGCGATCCGCTCATCTGCGGCGACGAGCGTTACGACCGATGCCATTTGGCCGAGACCGAGTTCGTGCCGCAGCTTTTCGGCGATCTCAATTTCAGTGTCGCCGGGCGTGACCGTGGCGACAACTTTGCTCATCGCACCTTCCGTGTCGCTGCCTAACGAGCGGATGCGGATGATCTCTTCGGCGGTCAGACTATAACGGCAACGTGCGATCTTGCCCTCGATCGAATAGTCGGTCGCAATATTGCCATTACCGCCACAAAGCGACCGGGCCTTTTCAGCGACAAAATTCGGGTCTGCCTTTTCGTCCTGCCAACTGTATTCGACCGGCTCGAAATCAGTTTCAGCGACCTCCTCGGCGAGCATTCGCGGCATTTCGATATTGTTTGCGAGCAGATATCGCTTGCCTGTGGCCGTGAGCAAAAGCGACGCGGCTCCATTTTCGCGGCTGAGGTCGATGCCGTTCGCCCCACCGCCGGTTAGCCATGCGAAGTTGTGCTGCGCGTTTATAAGAACAGCTTCTAACTGATCTTGATGCAGAAGCTTTGTTAGCCGTCCTGTTTTGATTTCGATCTCGTTGGACATCTAGTATCGGTCTTACTGGTTAACGCCGCTTGCCAAAAATCCGCCGTCAACGACCATTATTTCGCCGGTTACAAAGCTCGCCGCTTCGGACGATAGAAAAACGGCGGCACCGGCGAGTTCTTCGACCTTTCCAAAACGTCCCATCGGCGTTCGGGTCAGGAATTCACGTCCACGTTCGCTTTCGTCGAGGAGCTTTTCATTGAGTGCGGTTCGAAAAACGCCGGGTGCTATAGCATTCACATTAACGCCGCTTTTTGCCCATTCGATCGCGAGAGATTTTGTAAGACTGGCGACCGCGGCCTTGCTGGCGGCATAGGCGGCGACCTCGAACAGCGAGACGAACGTCGAAAGTGACGCAATATTTACGATCCTGCCATAACCGTTTTCGATCATATGGCGGCCAAATACCTGACACGTTCGCAGGGTGCCGGTCAGGTTCGTTTCCATAATACCGTTCCAAGTTTCTTCGTCAACGTCGAGCGTCGGTTCGCGTTTGGTGCGACCGGCCGAATTTACGAGGATGTCGACTTTGCCAAATGCGGTCACACATTCGGCAAGGAGATGCTCGATCGACGCCTTTTCAGACACGTCGGAGGCGACTCTTATCGTGCGGCGGCCAAGCGATTCGATCTCGCGCGCGGCTGTCTCGACTTGCTCTATTCGCCGCGAGGTGCAAACAACGTCTGCTCCGGCCTGAGCGAGGCCATGTGCGATCGCCCGTCCGATGCCCGACGTTCCGCCTATGACCACGGCAACCCGTCCATTTAAATCTAATTGTGAAAAGCTCATATTTCGATCTTATTCAAATTGGTCACACCTTAATTTAATTAAAAGGTAATACCATTTACTTGATGAATAGAATATTTACCGCAAAAGGCAGCTACACCGATTATTTAGAAAAAATCAATATTTTCCTAAAGTTGTGAGCAAAATTATCCATAACCTCTTAGTTTCCAAGATTTCGGAAAATTATACTTGATTTTAATTGGTTTAACCAATTAAGATATTACGATATAGGAATGCAAATGCAAACATCCGCTAAAAAGATAGTCGGCCGACGCGTTGCCGGAGACAACATCTGGCTCGGGCTTACCGAAAACGAGCACAATTTTGGATCAGGTGGCCGAGATTTCAAATATAACATTATTGGATCCGAAGAAGCTGTGGGCAGAGCAATGTACGACGAACTGGTCGCGTACGCAGCGGAAAAATCGGGCGATATCACGTTGATATTGCTGGGCGGACGCGGAGCGCAGGCGATGTACCACCTGATCGCGCAGCTTGCCGAAACCACTGAGATCGACGGCCTGCTCGGACGGCTGCATGTATTTACCCAGGACGCACTGGCGCCGATGCGGATGAATAACGGATTGAGTTTCGTTCGTGATTTTGAGCGGTTGCTCGGACCGGCATTTTTCGCGAAGATCAAGAGTTTTACCCCGATGATCACGGAGAGCGATGATATCGAGGGCGAATTGGTCCGTTATGTTGAAAAACTCGACGGCCTCGGCGGTATCGACCTTTTTTTTCTCGGGTTCGGCCCCGAAGCCGAGGCGGCCTCGCACCTTTGCTACATCAAGCCGGGATGCGGAGCGGCTTTTGAAGATTTTGCGGGGATCATCCCGATCAGCTCGAGCATTCTGGAGCACCACATTTCTAAATTCAAGGTCGGCGGCAGTGACGTGTCGGAGGCGGACGAAACCGAATGCCGCAACGCCGGATATATTCTAACGCTTGGCCCGGCGGCGATCCTGGGTGCAAAGCGCATCGTGCAATCGATCGTTGACGCCTCGACGGCACCTGCTAAGAAAGCGAGTTTTAAGCGAATGATCGAGACCGAATTGTCGGCGGACCACGGCGAATTGCAGCGTCAGGTCGATGAAAATCCTGGTTTAATGTTGCGGCTGCATGACGATGTCCGTAGTTTTGTTCTGCCTGACCTTTTTGAGTAAGAAATATGTTGGATACCTACGCGGAAAAAGCAGTTGCGATCAGCGATTACGCCATCATTGTCAACGCAGAGGACAATGTCGCGGTCGTTAAAAATGAGACCTCCGCTGGTTTGGAACTACAGATTCCGGGCGGCGACTCGGTTCTCGTAAAGGCCGCTGTTCCGCCGGGACACAGGTTCGCGACCGCTGAAATCCCGGCCGGCAAATTTGTGCTGCAATACGGCCAACCGATCGGTACCTCACTTGGAATCGAAAAGGGCGAATGGGTCACTCACGAAAATATGTCGGATGATGTGCCTGTCGTTCGAAATTTGCCGGACGACCTGCACACGCCGGCTCCTGATTATTTCGACTTGAACGAGACGGAAACGTTTATGGGATTTCGCCGCGCGGACGGACGTGTCGGCACGCGCAATTTTGTGCTGATCGTTCCGACATCGATGTGTGCGAGCCACGAGGCGACGCAGATCTCGATGATGGCCGAATTCATGCACTACAGCCGAGAGAAATTTCCCAACGTTGACGGCGTGGTCGCGATCCCGCATAACAAAGGCTGCGGCTGTCAGGACGGTTCGACGCTCGATGTAATGATGCGAACGCTAGCTAATTATGCCGATCACCCGAACGTCGGCGGCGTTATCCTGATCGACCTCGGCTGCGAAAAGACAAATCTTTCATTCGTCGAAAAATATCTGACGAAACGCGAAAATCCGATCATGAAACCGGTCTTCAAGATCGGCATTCAGGACGTCGGAGGCACGCAGGCTGCGATCGAACTCGGTTTGAAATATGTCAAAGACCTCCTGCCCGAGGTCGATAAGTGCGTTCGCGAGGAATTCCCTATTAGTGAACTCGTCCTCGGTGTGAAATGCGGCAGTTCGGACGGATTTTCAGGCATCTCCGCAAACCCGTCGCTAGGATATTGTTCCGATCTTTTGGTTAAGAGCGGCGGCACGGTTTTGCTTACCGAGGTTCCGGAATTTTGCGGTGCAGAACACATCCTGGCGAATCGTGCGAAGGATTCAGTTACCGGCCGAAAGATCTATGCATTGGTCGATTGGTATAAGGAATACGCGTCAAAATTTGGCGGTGTGCTCGGGCAAAATCCGAGTACGGGAAATAAGGCAGGCGGTTTGCTGAACATTACGATCAAATCGCTCGGAGCCATCGTGAAGGCGGGAACAACGCGGATCGAGGACTGCGTCGAGTATGCCGAAACGCCGACTTCGCGCGGGATCAATCTGATGCAGGGGCCGGGTTATGATCAGGAATCGACGCCGGGTTTAGTTGCTGCCGGAGCGACGGTGGTCGTATTTACGACCGGAAACGGCACGACGATCGGCAACGCGATTGCCCCAGTGATCAAGCTTGCCTCGAATAACCGCGTGTTTGAAAAAATGGCTCAGGACATCGATATTTCGGCGGGCAATGTGATCGCCGGGACCGAGAGCATCGCTGAGGTTGGCACTCGGCTTTTCGAGCATGTGCGGCAGACGGCGAGCGGCGATATTCAGGCGAAAGCCGAGATCCTCAAGCACCGCGAATTTCAGTTCTGGGCGGAGCAGACCGTGTCGTTGTAATATGTTATTATAGCGACAAATGAATAACTTCGAGTTATATCAATCGGAGCTTTCCAGCACCTCGCATTCGCGAAAAGGAAACCAACTTCTTCGCCTGATCCGGGCAGCCCAGCCGTTGACGCGAACCGAGATCGCGGAACGTTTGAAAATTGACAAAAGCACGGTCAGCGAGAATGTGAAATCGCTGATAAACGATGGAATTCTGCGTGAAGAGTCGTACGCGACAGACGGACAACGGCGGCGGTCGCGGATGCTTTCGTTCGTGAGCGAAAAGACGTTTTTTATCGGCGTCAACCTCGGCGTTCGCAGATCACAGGTCGGTTTGACGACGCTGGGCGGCGAAGTCACGGATGAAAGTGATTTTGAAACACCGACGAGTGTCGGGCTCGCGCTACGAACCGCTCGGGAGCATATCGACCGGCTTGTTAGACAAAATCCTGACCGCGAACTTGCGGTGATTGGCGTCAGCGTTCCGGGTATGGCGGATGCGAACCGGCAAAGGCTGGTTTTCGCCCCAAATCTGAATTGGCGCGATGTCGATATCGCGTCGGCACTGCGAGTCGATCAAAATTCGCGCATTGTCGTCGAAAATGATTCGACCGCCGCAGCGATGTACGAGGCAAGGCTCAAGATACGAAATTCCGAAGACGGGCTGATGTCGAATTTCATACTTGTCCGCTCGGGCACCGGAATCGGCGTCGGGTTGGTAATCGGCAGCGAAGTTTATCGGGGTAGCGGTTCGGGACGCGGGATAGCGGGCGAATTTGGCCACATGACAATTGTCGCGGGCGGCAAACCGTGCGTCTGCGGTAATCGCGGATGTTGGGAAAAATACGCTTCGGCAGCAGCGGCAGCGTCGCTATATCTGGGTGATCGTCCGCCATCGGCCGGCGAAACTGTCCCGAGATTTGTCGAGATCGTCAGCAAGGCGGAAGTCGGCGATGTGCGTTCGAAAAAGACGCTTGAGAAGATCGGCGATTACCTCGGGATCGGCATCGCAAACGTGATCATGGGTATCGGTATTCCGCGCGTGATCATCAGCGGCCGACTCGTTTACGGTTGGAGATTTATCGAGGAACCGCTAAACGCGGCCATTCGACGTAGCATTATTGGCAAGATCGATGCCTGGTCGGTGGAGGCCGGCGAACCTGTCGGATCGGCCATCGGCGGAGCGTTAGAGGTGGCCGTAGAAGAATACCTGAGCACACTTTAACAAACGGAGATTTAAGAAATGCAAGCACAAATAAAGCTCGAAAACATCGACCCCGCGACCTGTGTCATTAAGGCGACGCACACGCAGAAGGGACGTACAAATTCGGTATCGCCGGGAGCAACGGCGTCGCGTAATCTGTTTTACGGCCGGATAATTATCGAGGCGGGCGATGCTCCGATCGCGTTTGAAAATGCAACGCACGAGACAGGACTAGTTTGTCTCAACGGCTCAGGAAAAGTGACGACCGGCGGACAGACGTTTGCGATGAACCGGTACGATGCGGTCTACATTCCCCGCGATTCGCAGATCATTGCAGCGAGCGATAGTGATTTTGATCTTGCCGAATTTTCTTCGCCAGTCGAGAAGCAATATCCGTTACAGTTTGTTTCGTTTAGCGAGATCAGAAAAGACGCGGCGCTCCATTTCACTGTCAGCAAACCGCCCAACGAACGCGATCTCAATATCCTGATCGGCAAGAACGTCGAGGCGGGCCGTTTGATGGCTGGCGTGACGTTTTCGTCCGATGGCAACTGGACATCGTTCCCGCCGCACGAACACCACGACATGCTTGAAGAGGCATACCTCTATATCGATATGCCTGCTCCGCAGTGGGGAATCCAGATGGTTTACACCAATCTGGACGAACCCGAGCTCGTCCAGGTCGTCCACGAAGGCGATGTCGTCTTGATGCCGCAGGGTTATCACCCCAACGTTGCCGCTCCCGGCGGTCAGATCAATTTTCTGTGGATGATGGCCGCCAATCGCGAGGGCGACGACCGCCAATTCGGCGTAGTCAACGTCCAGCCCGAATATGCCGCTGGCGGATCAGGGCTGGAAGCTTCGCGAAAATAGGCAAAAATATATAGTTTGGGCAGCAGGTGCCGGCACGGCGCGTCCGGTCACCTACTGCCCGTCAAGCGGCCGTTAGGCCGTTTGAACTCGTCTAGACAGATCTAGGAGATCCATACGACACGACTGCCCGACGCGTTTTTGTTTTGGCCGTGACCTGATTTGGCGACTGCGTTTGCTTGGATCCATGGGGATGTGAAACTGCTCCCGGCAGCACACACATCATTCCAATGAAAACCAGTCCAAATGCTGTGAAACCAAATACTACGGCCGTCAACAATGTGAACACACCCGCCAGCCAAAGAATAGCCGCTGCCATAAAATAGATCGCCCATAAAAAGCCGTAAAATTTTGGTGACATATTAATACCCCCGTGGATCAGATTTTGATAAATGCGCCGTGCGACAGCGCCCACAGACATATTCGCAAATACTATTCCACCAAGAATTCCCGTATTTATTGAGATAGAAAGTGCTTGCCGATGTGAAAAATTTCACGCAGATGAAAATTTGCGTGAAATTTTTCGCGTTCGTGGACGTACGTTTCACGCTTCTCATTCTAGATTCCGCCAAAGTGCGGAGCCCCTGCGGTTGGAACGAAGATTGCAGTTGTAATTGATGTTGAGACGCTTAAGTAAGGGAGGAAATTAAGGTGCGAGTACTAATTGCTACAGACGGTTCGGATTATAGCAGAGCGGCGATCGAGGAATGCGGCAGGATGATATTAGACCCGGCAAATACGGAGATGCTTGTCGTGTCGTCGTATGAGGATTCATATCCGGTCACTGCCGAGCCATTTGCGTTATCGGCGGATTATTATCAGAAGATCGAGGAAGCAGTTCGTGACCAGGCCGCAAGTTTTGTTGATGAGGCGAAATCGATGATCTTGAGCAAGTTCCCCTCGGCCAAAATATCTACCGAGGTTCTGCGGGGAGCTCCCGATCAGCAGATCGTCGAAAAGGCAAAAGAGTGGAAGGCAGATCTCATCGTTGTCGGTTCACACGGCCGCGGATTTTGGGGCAGATTGCTTGGATCGGTTTCGACCGGCGTGATCCATCATGCTCCATGCTCGGTTCTGGTCGTTCGAAAATAAGGATGGATGATCACAAGCGGTTATAGTGGAATGATGGTCAATTGCTATCAGAAAGTACGTTCTTTAGGGCTATAAGGAGCGTTTCTGCGGTATAGGGTTTTGGAAGAAAATGGACCACTCCGAGAGACCTTAGTTCTTCGATCTGGTTTTCGCTGATCAGGCCGCTCATCGCGATCGCCCTGATATTTCGATCAAGCGTTCGCAACGCGCGGATGAGAGCATTTCCGTCCATGTTCGGCATCGCGAGATCGGTCAGGACTACCGCGATCTCATCGCTGCGCTTCGAATATAACGCTAGTGCGTCCTCGCCGTCCGTAGCCGAAATTACCTGATAACCAAATCGAAGGAGCGTCGCCTCTGCCGCCTTCCTTATGTTCTCCTCGTCGTCGACGATCAAAACAAGCTCGCCGTTACCGCGCGGCAATTCATCTTTTATGATTTTCCTGCCCGATTCGGCCTGAGCTGCGGCCGACGGCAAGTAGATCGAGAAGCGAGTACCTTTCTTTAATTCACTGTACACATTGATAAAGCCGCCGTGGCTTTTCACGATGGTCATTGTTGTCGCGAGTCCGAGTCCGGTACCTTTGCCGATCTCCTTTGTCGTGAAGAAAGGATCGAATATTCGCTTAACAACGTCGTCCGGAATGCCTGTGCCAGTGTCGCTTATAGTTACCACGATATAGTTTCCCGGTACGGCGTCCATATTCATCCGGGCGTAGTTTTCATCTATCTCGACGTTCGCAGCCTTGATCGAGATCTCGCCGCCGTTCGGCACGGCGTCGCGAGCGTTTATACAGATATTCATCAAGATCTGATGGATCTGCGTCGGATCGGCCGAGATCATCCAAAGCTCCGGGTCGAGATCGTATTTAAGAGTTATCGATTTCGGGATCGTTTCGGCCAAGACGGCGACGAGATCCTTGACGATATGCTTTAACTGAACTGGAACGCGTTCGCCGGTCATTCCGCGGGCGAAGGTGAGAACCTGTTTCACGAGGTCGGCACCACGTTCCGAGTTTTCCTTGATCATTGCAAGCCAACGGTCCGTTTCCGGGTCGGGATCGTTCAGCCGAAGCATATCCACGGCCATCATTATCGGCGAAAGAATATTGTTCAGGTCGTGGGCAATGCCGCCGGCGAGAGTTCCGATCGATTCCATTCGCTGGGCCCGGAAAAGGTGTTCTTCGGTGCGTTTTTGCTCAGTAATGTCGGTATTTGTGACGAGATAATAGTCTGGGGTGCCTTCTTCATTGCGTACAAGCGTCCAGCGGCTCTCGACGATGATAATGTCGCCTGAATGCGTAGCATGACGCGATTCGGATTTCCATTCGTCGGCGTTTTCGAGGGCTTTGATCGCTTGCCGCGTGTGTTCCGCATCACCCGCGCATACGATGTCAGCGAGTTTGCGTCCGAAAACGTCATCTGCGACCCACCCGTAGATCCGCTCGGCCCCTTTGTTCCAGTAGAGGATCTGGCAATTGAAGTCACACACAAAGATCGCGTCCTGAGCTTTGTCGAGCAGCGATGCCTGTTGGCTGATCCGCTCTTCGCCGAGTTTTCGCTGGGTTATTTCGTAACGTACGGCAGCGTATTGAAATGGTTTGCCATCGCTGCCGAGGAACGGCACGATCGTGGTATCGACCCAATATATCGAACCGTCTTTCGCCAGGTTACGCAGCTCGCCGCGCCAGATCTTGCCCTTGGCAATTGTCGTCCAGATGTCGCGGATAAACTCTTTAGGATGATAACCGGAGTTTATGATCCGGTGGTCTTTGCCGATCAATTCTTCACGGCTAAATTGTGATATCTGACAGAATTTATCGTTGACGTAGGTGATCTTGCCGGTCTGATCGGTCATCGCGACGATCGCCGACTCATCAAGCGCGCGCTTTAGATCGGTTAATTCTTTTAGCGGATCTTGGTCTGTTTTTTCGTCTGTCACAAAATTTTATTCGTCGGTAGCGCCGCTATCGTGGCCAGCTTTTCGCAGCTTATAACGGAGCTGATCACGCGAAATATCAAGCAACTTCGCCGCCTGCGTCAGATTGCCGTTAGTTCGTTCGATCGCCTGAATGGCGAGGTCGAATTCGACCGATTCCAGCGGCACGCCTCCGGTCGGGAGGATGAACGTCGCGGAACCGCCATTCGTCTGGCCGGTTCCTGAAAGCATATCTGCGGGCAGATGAGTTGCGGTGACCATTTCCCCGTCTTCGAGGATCGACGCCCGTTCGATCACGTTTCTCAGCTCCCGCACATTTCCGGTCCAGCCGTACTTCGTAAATATCTTTTCAACCTCAGGCGAAAGCCGACGGAGCGGTTTTCCACGCCGTTTAAGGTTCGCCCTTTCGATGTAGTAATTCGCGAGCAGAATTACATCGCTGCCGCGGCTCTTAAGCGGTGGAATGTCGACCTGAATTACGGACAAACGAAAATACAGATCGAGCCGAAAATTACCGTTCTCGCTTTCCTGCTTCAAATTTCGATTGGAAGCCGCAATAATGCGGGCATCGAGCTTGATATCCTTTAGCCCGCCGACTCTGCGAAAGGTGCTTTCTTCGAGAACACGAAGCAGCTTTGCCTGCAGCGAGATCTCCATTTCGCCGATCTCATCGAGAAAGATGGTTCCGCCGTGAGCTTGTTCAAAAAGACCTTCTTTTTTTTGCTTGGCGTCGGTAAAGGCACCTTTTTCATATCCGAACAGTTCCGATTCAATCAGATTGGCCGGCAAGGCCGCACAGTTGATCGCGAGGTATGGGGCGTCGGCACGATCGGATTCAAAATGGATCGCGCGGGCAAAGAGATCTTTTCCGGTACCGGTTTCGCCATTCAAGAGGATCGAGCCGACATCCGATCTGGCGACGCGTCGGGCAAGTTCGATCGCCTTCAGCATCGATTCCGATTCGCCGATTATCTCAGAAAAACTAAAGCCGCGTTTCCGCTCAGCCCGGGCGTGTTTTACTTCGCGGCGGAGTGTCTGGGTCTCGGTCGCGTTTCTAAGGGTTACGCGTAGCTCTTCGAGGCGTACCGGCTTTCCGATAAAATCGTGTGCACCGCCGCGAAGTGCCGCGACGGAATTGCTGACATCCACATTGCCGGTGATCATTACCGCGATAGTATCGGGATGAGACTCCTTGATAATGTTCAGCACATCGAGCCCGGATCCGTCCGGAAGATCGATATCAAGAAGCACGATGGCCGGTTCTTCGTCGGCAAAAACCTGTTTTGCGGATCTGACGCTGTCCGCTTCGACGATCTCGTACTCCCACGAACGCAGTGCTTCGCGAAGCGCCATTCGCACAAAGCGGTCATCGTCAACAATAAGTACTTTTCCCGCCGGATTTGCCATGAATAAATATTTTGTCTAACAACAATATACTTATCACGGCTTTCACGATTAGGAAAACGAGAGGCGCGAGAAAATTCGCGATCACGGATCTACACGTTATTCCTTTGAGCCTATTTTCTGAATATCCTCTTTCAATTTTGCGATCGACTCGTTCCCGGCATCGACCGACCCTAGTTTCGCGAGCGTAGAGTTTGCCTTAGCGGCATCACCCTTTTTGGTATATGCCACCGTCAGGTTCTGCAGCGTTTGTACGTGCGACGGGTCGATCTCCAGTGACCCGTTGAATTCCTGTATAGCCCGGTCATAATTCGGTTTGCCTCGAAGCATAAACGTAAGGCCGAGGTCGGTTCTTACATTTATATCGTCCGGCTTTTTTGCCAGAGCTGCGACGTACCATTTTTCGGCTTCTTCAAAATGTCCGGCGTCGTAATTGGCGTTGCCTAAATGGACGACAACTTCTCGTTCGTCGGGTTTTAACTTGTTCGCTGCCTTAAGATACACGATCGCATCGTCGAGACGGTCGATCTGGTAATACATCTCGGCCGCTTTGATCTGCGCCTCGTAATCGTCTGGCGATTGTTTGGCCCGTTCGATCGCAGCCGTTACCTCGGGCTGCATTGCACCCTGGGTGCCGCCCGGCATGGTGGTTCCCGGTGGTATGGCCGGATGATCCAGCGGCATGTTCGAATTTGACTTCATATCGGCCGCCGTCGGCGAGGCCGCGAGGGTTCCTTTCTGATTGACCGAATTGGCAAACATAAAGCCCACGATCAAGCCCGCAAGCAGGCCGACAACTCCAAAAAGTACGTTTTCCTTGTTCATAAAATTATGCGTAAGAATGCAATCCGGGCAGCAAATAGCTCACTCCCAAATAGGTGAAAATAACAAACAGAAACGCGACCACAGCAAAATATGCGGAGCGACGGCCCCGCCACCCATAGGCGATGCGGGAATGCAGGAATCCGGCGTATGTCAGCCACGCAACGAGTGCACCAACCTCTTTGGCATCCCATCCCCAATAGCGGCCCCACGATTCATTCGCCCAGACGGCACCTGTCATGAGCAGCAACGCCAGCCCTGCGAATGTAACACCCGCGAGCTTGTACATCAGGCCATCCAGCGTGTCCGCGGACGGCAGCATTGTCCGGATCTTTTCGGTGTTAATGCCAAAGAGCACGATAAAAAATGTGCCGGTAAACGCCGTGATCAGCGCCGCTAGCTCGACCGGATTAGCATTGAGGCTAAGGTGAAGCTGAGCACCATTCTCGGTAACCCATTTGTTCGCGATATCAAAGAGCTGCTGCGGCCCCATCGCATTGATCTGGGCCTGCGGCATGTCCTGCTGCTGGAGCATCCAGACGGCAAACTTCGAATATTGCGCGGTGCTGATCTGACTTACCACATTCGACAGGTTCTTTAGTTGATAGACAAGGGTTCCGATCCCCGCTGCCTGCACGACAAAGGCGGACCATAAGAATCGCGTTCCCCACTTTCCGGCATTCGCATCGCTCTTCGATATGGAAATTAGATTTGCAGCTACCGATGCGGCCAAAAGAGCGGCGGCGGCAACGATCAGCCACCCGACGTACGGAATGTCAGCACGCAGGCCGAGTGACATTCGCGATGTTCCGGCGAATGTTGACGCGGTATATGTTCCGAAAGTCGCCGGTGAAAAGATGCTGAATTTGCTGATCGTGATGAAAACCGAGAGTGCAAACAGACTCGTCCAGACCGCCATTTTCTCGACCTTTAGCCCGTCTTTTAGCAAATAGAGGACAGCGACCGCAAAGCAAACAAGCGCGATGCCATAGCTGAGTGATGCGATACCGACGTGGATCGGACGCCAATACGAATCGAGTACCGGCGGTAGATCGATCAGTTCGCTGCCGATAAATCGTGCTAGCACGAGAATTATCGCGGCAAGCGGCAGGGAAATGGCGGCGACAATGCGGAAATGCTGTCTACGCATCACAAGTAATGTCGTAATTCCCGCTCCGAACGCAAAAGCGAGGCTGAGATCGTACAGATTGGCAAACGGAACGTAACGGAAGACCCATGGCATATCTGCCATGTTGGAACCTTGGCTGTTAAAGATATTCCACTCGCGATCGTAGGCCGATGCCCAACGGACGAGCCAACTCGAAAGATTAAAGAAAACGCCGAGCGTTGCCGTCCACATTCCGAGCCTTTCGGCGAACCTGAATGGCGCGTAGAGATTGGTAAGGTGAAAGACGGCCGCGATGAGATACGATGCGAGAGCCAGCATCATCAGCGCACCGTTCGAAATAAAGCGTTCTTCGCCCACGTTTATGCGCAGCAGCAGCAACGCAAATGACCCGCCGACCGCGAGAACAGCGGGGATATAAGAAAGCCACGCCGACAATGCTTCGCTTCCTAAGGATGATTCATTCGACGCCAAGATCGGCGGCTGCATTACTTGCTGACTCATGGTTATTTATTCTCCAAAACTATTTACAAATCGTTTGAACTTATCGTCAAACGCATTGATACTGCGGTTGGTGCTCCCGCCAAATACGATGTTCTTTGTCTTGTCCGTTCCATTTTCGATCGCCGCCCAGACTCGCTGATGGGAAAAGAAAAATACGGCGACCAGCGTTAGAAACAACATGATAAATCCGACGTAGACGACGTTCGACCCCGGGTCGCGTTGAACCGACAGAATGTGTTGATCGGCGACCTTTTCAAAATCGACGAGCTGATATGTATAACCGGCGACAGGCTTTCCGGCAACCGGGATATTTGCCATTTGCGGACCAAAGGCGTATGCCGTTTGCGGAGCGGTATCGGGCCGTGAGACTTGTAGGACGGCGGCCGGATTTGGATATTCCGAGGTGTCTTCGTCCGGGTCTTCTTGTCCGATCCGGAAATTGCCTCGAAATTCTTTGAAATTTATCTTCGTTCCGTCTGCCAGTGTCGCCGATCCGTCACGCGGAATATTCACCTTCTGTGGTTCGCCGCCGTCGGCAGGCTTTGCGTTGACGGTGATGTTTCGGGCACGCCCGATCGGGATAAAGCTCGCCTGAAAGAATCGATAGCCGCGATAGTCGAACGGTTTGTTCATCTGGACAAATGCGTCGTGAACACCCGTTTCGTCAGTGATCGTAAATTTCGTTATCCAATCGATAGTATTCATCGCGGACAGCGAACCTTCTTTTTTGATCAGCTTTTGCTGCATATCGGTGGCGACGACATTAAATGGAACCTGTTTGGTGACCTGATTTGTTTTGTCGAGATCGACCACCGTGTCAAACATTAGATTGGTCGATTTGCCGAGCGATACGGGCATTTGCCCGGTTGCACCGAACTGTGCGGTCATAAAACCGCCCGCGAATATGATCAGTAGGCCGACATGAACGGCATAGGCACCAAACCGGTTCCAGACGCCGGATTGCCCAAAAATATAGATGCGCCCGCCTTTTTCTGTTGTGGTGACCCTTCGCCAGCCGGCCTTTTTCATCGCGCTCGTTATTTTTGAACTGATCTCCTCGGTATATCCGTCCACCGATATCTCGGCTGTTTGCTTTTGCTCTTTCAGCCAACGAACCGGTACGGTGCGGCTTGGTTTTGACGCAAATGTCCAGGTTTTCGGGAACCGGTCGATCGACGCGAGAATGATGTTGAGTGACAGAACGCAAAGGAGAGCGTTGAAATACCACGCGTGGTAGATGTCAAAGATGCCGAGTTTGCCGTAAACGAGCCGTTGTGCAGGTGTGAGTTCGAGAAAATATCGTTCGAACCCAGCGACGTTTTGCTGCATTATGAGCATTCCGATCAGACAAGCGAGCCCCAGCAGCACCAACAGGGTTACCCCGAAACGTACTGAGCAGAGAAGCTTTAAGAATCGCGAGAATAGAGATTCGCCAGATCGCTTCTTCTCCGACACCGACAATGAATCCTTAGTTATGGCTTGTTCGATCGTTGACATAATAATTTAGACATTGTGATCTG
>Ga0209023_10001910_pt1 | contig 27025 bp, 23 predicted proteins | sample LakOneMetagenome_FD_187468 | JGI IMG/M metagenome (GOLD analysis project Ga0209023, IMG submission 187468) | Freshwater and sediment microbial communities from Lake Erie, Canada (SPAdes) (version 2) | ecosystem: Environmental > Aquatic > Freshwater > Lentic | place: Lake Erie, Canada...
ACGCATGAACCAGACCCAGTTCCACCGCGGTCCGGTCGAGGGCGACGTCTACCTGGAACCCGGCGTCGGCTTCGGCCACCGCCGCCTGTCGATCATCGATTTGGCCGCCGGCCAGCAGCCGCTGTTCAACGCGGACAAGACCGTCGTCACCGTATTCAACGGCGAGATCTACAACTTCCGCGAGCTGACGAAGGAATTGACGGCGCTGGGCTATACCTTCGCCACCAAGTCCGATACCGAGACCATCGTCCACGCCTGGGAAGAATGGGGCGAGGACTGCGTCAAGCACCTGCGCGGCATGTTCGCATTCGCCATCTGGGACCGCAACAAGCAGACCTTCTTCGTCGCGCGCGACCACCTCGGCATCAAGCCCCTGCACTACGCCTTCCTGCCGGACGGCACCTTCATCTTCGGCTCGGAACTGAAGTCGCTGCTGTCCTTCCCGGAACTGCCGCGCGTGATCGAACCGCGCGCCGTCGAGGAATACTTCGCCTACGGCTATGTGCCGGAGCCGCGCACCATCTTCAAGGACGCCTTCAAGCTCGAACCCGGCCACTCGCTGACCCTGAAGGTCGGCGCCAACGCGCAGAACATCCAGCCGAAACGCTGGTGGGACGTGCCCTTCACGCCACACGGCGCCATGTCCGAAAAGGAGATGGAAGAAGAGCTGATCGTGCGCCTGCGCGAAGCGGTCGAGAGCCAGCTCGAAGCCGAGGTGCCGCTGGGCGCCTTCCTCTCCGGCGGCGTCGACTCCAGCGCCATCGTCGCCATGATGGCCGGCCTGAACAAGGGTCCGGTGAACACCTGCTCGATCGCCTTCAACGACCCGGCCTTCGACGAGTCGACCTACGCGCGCCAGGTGGCCGAGCAGTACAAGACGAATCACCAGTGCGACACCGTCGACAAGGACGACTACGGCCTGGTCGACCTGCTGGCCGGCCTGTACGACGAACCGTATGCCGACAGCTCGGCGATCCCGACCTACCGCGTCTGCGAGCTTGCGCGCAAGCGCGTGACCGTGGCCCTGTCCGGCGACGGCGGCGACGAGAACTTCGCAGGCTACCGCCGCTACCGCATGGCCATGGGCGAACAGCAGGTGCGCTCGATGCTGCCGCTGGCCCTGCGCAAACCGGTGTTCGGCTTCCTCGGCAAGGCTTACCCGAAGGCCGACTGGGCGCCGCGCATCTTCCGCGCCAAGACCACCTTCGAAGCCCTGGCGCGCGACCTGGTCGACGGCTACTTCCACGGCGTGTCGATCCTGGTCGACCGCGTGCGGGACCAATTGTTCTCGGAAGGCTTCCGCCGCCAGCTGCAAGGCTACCGCGCGGTCGAGGTGATGCGCGGCCATGCGGCGAATGCGCCGACCGACGACCCGCTGTCGATCACCCAGTACGTCGACATGAAGACCTACCTGCCGGGCGACATCCTGACCAAGGTCGACCGCGCCAGCATGGCGCATGCGCTGGAAGTGCGCGTGCCGCTGCTGGACCACAAGTTCGTGGAATGGGTGTCGGGCTTGCCGTCCTCGTGCAAACTGCGCAACGGCGAAGGCAAGCACGTGTTCAAGAAGGCGCTGCAGCCCTACCTGTCCGACGACATTTTGTACCGCAAGAAGATGGGCTTCTCGATCCCGCTGGCGTCCTGGCTGCGCGGCCCGCTGCGCGAGGCCATGAAGGCGGCGGTGCTGAACCCGATGCTGGTCGATACCGGCATCTTCAACCCGAATTATCTGCAGCGCATGGTCGACGAACACCTGGCCGGCACCAAGGACCACAGCACGGCGCTGTGGGCGGTGCTGATGTTCGAAGCCTTCCTGCGCAAGAACGGCGCCGATGGCGCAACCAGTATTCATGGCAGCAGCAGCCAGCTGATCGCCACCGCGGCATAACGGTATTCCGGAGCTTTACATGCGTGTCCTTCACGTCCTCGACCATTCGATCCCGCTGCACAGCGGCTACACCTTCCGCACCGCCTCGATCCTGCGCGAGCAGCGCGCGCTCGGCTGGGAAACCTTCCATGTCACCGGCGCCAAGCACCTGGGCGGCAACGACCTGGCGGAAGAAACGGCCGACGGCCTGCACTTCTACCGCACCCCGCGCTCGACCGGCGCACTGGCGAAAATGCCGGTGCTGAACCAGCTGGAAGTCATCCGCGGCCTGGAAAAGCGCCTGCTCGAGATCATCCCGACGATCAAGCCCGACGTGCTGCACGCCCACTCGCCCTGCCTGAACGCGATCGCCGCCCTGCGCGCCGGCCGCAAGTTCGGCATTCCGGTGGTGTATGAGGTGCGCGCCTTCTGGGAAGACGCCGCCGTCGACCACGGCACCAGCACCGAGAACGGCCTGCGTTACAAACTCACGCGCGGCCTGGAAACCTATGCCCTGAAGCGCGCCGACGCGGTGACCACGATTTGCGAAGGCCTGCGCGGCGACATCGTCGCGCGCGGCATTCCGGCGTCGAAGGTCACGGTGATCCCGAACGCGGTCGACATCGACAAGTTCGCCGTCGGCGGCGAAGCCGACCTCGAACTGAAGCGCAAGCTCGGCTTCGAAGGCAAGCGCCTGATTGGCTTCATCGGCTCCTTCTATGCCTACGAAGGCCTGGACGTGCTGCTGCGCGCGGTGCCGGCACTGGCCGCGCGCCACCCCGACCTGCGCGTGCTGCTGGTCGGCGGCGGTCCACAGGACGCCAGGCTGCGCCAGCAGGCGAAGGACCTGGGCATCGCCGACAAGGTGGTGTTCACCGGCCGCGTGCCGCACGACCAGGTGCAGAAGTACTACGACCTGCTCGACGTGCTGGTCTACCCGCGCCTGTCGATGCGCCTGACCGACCTCGTCACCCCGCTGAAGCCGCTGGAAGCCATGGCCCAGGGCCGCATCCTGGCCGCGTCCAGCGTCGGCGGCCACCGCGAGCTGATCGTCGACGGCAAGACCGGGGTGCTGTTCGCACCGGACGACCCGGCCTCGCTGGCCGCCAAGGTCGGCGACCTGCTCGACGCGAAGATGCTGTGGCCGGCGCTGCGCTCGGCCGGGCGCGCCTACGTGGAAAACGAACGTAACTGGCCGGTCAGCGTATCGCACTACAAGAACATCTACGGCCGCCTGACCGGCCTGAAGGCTGCATGAAGATCCTGACTTTCAGCACCCTGTTCCCGAACGCGGAAAAGCCGGGGCACGGGATTTTCGTGGAAACCCGGTTGCGCCACCTGGTGTCCAGCGGCCGGGTGGAAGCGCGCGTGGTCGCGCCGATCCCCTGGTTCCCGTCGACCAATCCGCGCTACGGCCAGTACGCGCGCTTTGCGAAAGCGCCGCGCCGGGAAGTGCGCCACGGGATCGATGTGCTGCACCCGCGCTATCCGGTGCTGCCGAAAGTCGGCATGAACGTCGCGCCGCTGCTGCTGGCGCAAGCCGTGAAGCCGGCCATCCGCCGCATGCTCGACGAAGGTTACGACTTCGACCTGATCGACGCCCATTACTTCTATCCCGACGGCGTGGCTGCCGCCATGCTGGCGCGCGCCTTCGGCAAGCCCCTGGTGATCACCGCGCGCGGCTCGGACATCACCCTGTTCCCGCAATACGCGCTGCCGCGCCGCCAGATCCTGTGGGCGGCCAGGCGCGCCGACGCCGTCATCACGGTCTGCAATGCCCTGCGCGACGAAGTGGTCGGCATGGGCATCGAGGCCGACCGCGTGGTCTCGCTGAGGAACGGCGTCGACCTCGAACTGTTCCGCCCGGTCGAACGCACGCCCAACGCCATGTTCACGCTGCTGGCGGTCGGCCACCTGGTGCCGGTCAAGGCCCAGGACCTGATCATCGGCGCCCTGCCCCTGCTGCCGGGCGTGCGCCTGGTATTGGCCGGCGACGGCCCGGACCGCGCCAAGCTGGAAGCGCTCGCCAATCAACTGGGCGTGACCGACCGCGTGCGCTTCCTCGGCGCCGTGCCGCAAGCCCAGCTGCGCAGCCACTACGGCAGCGCCGACGCCCTGGTGCTGTCGTCCAGCCGCGAAGGCTGGGCCAACGTGCTGCTGGAGGCCATGGCCTGCGGCACCCCGGTGGTGGCCAGCCGCGTGTACGGCACGCCGGAAGTGGTGGCCGCGCCCGAAGCGGGCGTGCTGATGGCCGAGCGCAGCTACCAGGGCGTGGCCGACGCCGTGAACGCCCTGCGCGCCAACTACCCCGACCGCGCCGCAACGCGCCGCTACGCCGAGCGCTTCAGCTGGGACGACACCACCGAAGGCCAGCTGCGCCTGTTCGGCGAGATCCTGGCGCGCCGCGCCGGCACCCCGGTGCTGGCCGCGGCCCGGCCTTGAGCCCAACCCTGAAACGGATGAACGAAAACGATGGAATCTTTATTGTGGGCGCTTGACCTGGGGGCAGTGGTCTACCTCTGCTTCTGGGCCGTCCGGCAGGACAAACAGAACGCCAAGGACGCCAGGGAAGCCAGGAAGGAGCGCGACCATGCGTGACATTTTCCTGCTGCTGCTGCTGCCGCTGATGCTGTACGCGATGGCGCAGCGGCCTTTCGTCGCGGTCGGGATGTGGCTGTGGACGGCGCTGTTCTACCCGAACGCCTGGGTCTACGGCATCGCCGCTGCGCCGCGCTATAACCTGCTGTTCGCGGCCGTGGCCATCCTCGGCTACCTGGCGTGGAAGGAGAAGCCGAAGGGCAGGCTGACCGGCCTGGGGGCGATGGTCCTGCTGTTCTTCGCCTGGACCACGATCAGTACCATCACCACCATCGGCAATCCGGACGCGGCCTGGATGATCTGGCAGCGTTTCTGGAAAATAATCGCGCTGTTCGTGATTGTGGTGCTGGTCATCAAGGACAAGCTGCATCTCGATTTCGTGCTGTGGTGCGTGGTGCTGTCGGTGGGCTTCTATGCCGACCTGGAGGGGCTGAAATTCCTGGTCAGCGGCGGCCACCACAACATCGTCGGCCTGTCCGGGCACGTGCTGGGCGACCGCAACGAGCTGTCGCTGGCCTTTGTCATGGTCCTGCCGATCTGCTACTACCTGTGGATCGAATACGGCAAGCGCTCGCGCCTAATCAACCTGGCGCTGCTGGGCACCATGGGCATGCTGGTGCTGGGCGTGATCGGCACCCAGTCGCGCGGCGGCTTCATCGCCCTGCTGGCGCTGGGCGCCTACATGTACATCAAGAGCGACCGCAAGATGCTGCTGACGGTGCTGATCCTGGCGCTCGGGATCGGGATTTCCTTCATCATCACCTCGGATTACTCGGCCCGTATCGACACCATCGCCTCGGCCGACGAGGACTCGTCCTTCATGACCCGGGTCGTGGCCTGGAAGCTGAGCTTCATCATGGCCATGCAGCACCCCTTCTTCGGCGGCGGCTTCAAGTCGCTCGAATACTTCCCGAACTGGGCGCGCCTGTCGACCGAGTTCTTCTCCTACCCCTGGTTTTATACGGGCAGTGCGGTGCCGAACACCACGGTCGGCCGCGCGGCCCACAGTATCTACTTCCAGGTCCTGGGCGAACACGGCTTCGGCGGCCTGCTGCTCTACCTGGGCTGCCTGGCGGGCAGCTTCTTCAAGGCGGGTTCGGTGGCGCGCCAGGCGCGCCGCGCCGGCGCCCCGGCCTGGCTGCCGACCGCCGCGACCATGCTACAGCTGAGCATCTTCGCCTTTGCGCTGGGCGGCGCCGCCCTCAGCCTGGCGTATTTCGACCTGATCTTCGCCATCTTCGGGCTGGTCATCGTGATGCAGACGCGGATGCTGCCGGCCGCCCTGTCGGTGCCGGCCATTGCGGCGCCGCCGCAGCGGATGGCGGCATGACGCAAGCGACCGCCGACCGCCTGGCGCAACACACACCATTTCGCATGAACGAGCACTTTATCCGCTTCATGGGCGACCTGATCGCCCGTTTCACGTCCCGCAAGGGCCGTATCGTCATCATCAACTACCACCGGGTGCTGGCCGAACCGAGCCCGCTGCTGGCGTCCGAACCCGACCTGAAGATCTTCACCTGGCAGATGGAGCTGCTGGCGCGCTGCTTCAACGTGCTGCCGCTGAGCGACGCCCTGCGCGCCGTCGCCAGCGGCAAGGTGCCGCCGCGCGCGGTCTGCATCACCTTCGACGACGGCTACCGCTCGGTGCACGACCTGGCCCTGCCGGTGCTGCGCCGGCTCGGCCTGAGCGCCACGGTGTTCGTCAGCAGCGGCTTCGTCGGCGACGACACCATGTGGAACGACCGCATCGTGGAAGCGGTGCAGACCCTGGAGTCGGACGAGCTGGACCTGCAGGACTTCGGCCTCGGCGTGTTCCCGCTGCAGAGCATCGGCGAGCGCGTGGCCACCCTCGGCCGCGTGACCGAGGCCACCAAGTATTTGTCGCCGCCGGAGCGCCAGCGCCTCACCGAACGGCTCGAGGCCCTGCTCGGCGACCTGCCGTCGAAAGGCCTGATGCTCACCCCCGAGATGGTCTGCAACCTCGACCGCCACGGGATCGAGATCGGCGCCCACACGATCTCGCATCCCATCCTCACCAGCCTCGACGATGCGGCCGCGCTCGGCGAGATCCGCGGCAGCAAGGAAGCCCTGGAAGCGATCCTGGACAAGCCGGTGCGGCTGTTCGCCTACCCGAACGGCAAGGCGGGCAAGGATTTCGACGCGCGCCATGTCGCCATGGTGCGGCAAGCCGGGTTCGACGCCGCCTTCACGACCGCGGTGGGCGCCATCACGGCTTCCCACGACCGCTTCCAGTTGCCGCGCAGCCGGCCCTGGGACCGTACGCCTTTCCGCTTCGCCCTGCGCCTGCTGCAGTGGCTGGCGCGCGGCTGAATCCAGCCGAACCCGGCCGGACCGCGCAGCCCATTTACAGACAGACCATGAACAAACGTGCACTCCTGATTGCGTTTCACTTTCCTCCGCAGGCCGCCAGCAGCGGCATCCAGCGTACCCTGAGTTTTTCGCGCAACCTCGGCTCCCATGGCTGGGAACCGCTGGTGCTGTCGGCCCACCCGCGCGCCTACAGCGCCCAAAATCCTTCGCAGCTAGCCAGCGTGCCGGCCAGCCTGGTCGTGAAGCGCGCCTTTGCGCTCGACACCAAGACCCACATGGGCTACAAGGGCCGCTATCCCGGCGCACTGGCCTTGCCAGACCGCTGGATCTCGTGGTGGTTCGCCGCGGTGCCGGCCGGCCTGGCGCTGGTGCGGCGCCACCGGCCGCGCGTGATCTGGTCGACCTTCCCGATCGGCACCGCGCACCTGATCGGCCTGACCCTGCACCGCCTGACCGGCCTGCCCTGGGTGGCCGACTTCCGCGACCCGATGATGCAGCCCTCCTACCCGACCAACAAGCTGCAGCGCAAGGTGTTCGCCTGGATCGAGGGCCAGGCCGTGCGCCGCTGCAGCCGCGCCGTGTTCACCACCCACAGCGCGATGCAGGTCTACCGCGAGCGCTATCCCGAGCAGCCCGCGCAAAAATTCCTGGTGATCGAGAACGGCTACGACGAGGACGGCTTCGACGGCGCCACCCTGGCGCCGCCCGGCCCCGCGCCCGAGCGCATCACGCTGCTGCACAGCGGCGTGCTGTACCAGAACGGACGCGACCCCTCGGCCTTCCTGCAGGCGCTGGCCGAGCTGCGCCAGGCGGGACGGATCGGCGCCGAGAACCTGCGCGTGGTGCTGCGCGCGCCCGGCGATATCGAGGGCGTGCGCAAGCTCGTGGTGCGCCACGGCGTCGCCGACCTGGTCGAGGTGGCGCCGCCGGTGCCCTACCGCGAGGCGCTCAAGGAAATGCTGGCGGCCGACGGCTTGCTGGTGTTCCAGGGCACGCCCTTCAATACCCAGGTGCCGGCCAAGATCTACGAGTATTTCCGTACCCGCAAGCCGGTGCTCGGCCTGGTCGACACCGCCGGCGAAACCGCGCGCGTGCTGCGCAACGGCGGCTTCCACGACCTGGCGCAGATGGGCGACAGCGCCGACATCGCGCGCACCCTGGACGGCTTCGTGGCGCGCATCCGCAGCGGCGAGGTCCACGTGGCCAGCGAAGCCCTGGTCGCGGCCTCGTCGCGGGCGCACCGCGCCAGCGAGCTGGCGAAGGTGTTCGAGGAGGTCGCCGGTTGAACAGCCGGTAAAAGAGAAGTAGAAGGATAAAAAAAACGACGTGCATGCACGTCGTTTTTTTTGGATTCCCGCCTTTTTAGCGCTTCTGGAAGTCGATGATGCGCTGGTCGACGATATTGCCGTTGCGGATGCAGATCGCCGGCTTCAGCACCGGGTCGTCCTCGGCGCGGCCTTCGATGATGGTGTCGAGGTACTTCACCATTTCCTCGCCCAGGCAGTCGGTGACCGAGTAGCCGATCAGGGCCGGGGTGTGGTCGACCGCGTAGTGCAGCACGCCGTCGACCATGTAGACCGGGTCCTCGATGGTGGTCGGGCGGCTGGTCTCGATCGCGCCGGCGCGGTCGCAGCTGATGTCGACGATCATCGCCGGGTTCTTCAGCTTCGGCAGGTCCTCGCGGTAGATGATGTGGTCCTTGCGGTAGACGTCCCACAGCAGGCCGTTGACGATGACGTCGTACTGTTCCAGCTCCTGGCGCAGCAGCTGCTCGGTGCGGCGCTCGTAGACGTTGATGTGGGCGCCCATGCAGGACAGCACGCGGTGCGCGCCGCGCGCCACGTTGCCGCGCCCGATCAGCGCGACCTTGCACTCGTAGACCAGCTTGCCGTACAGCGTGAACGCATGCATGATCGCCGCCTCGCCGGCCAGCTCGTTACTGCGCCAGAACACGTGGCGCCCGCCCTCGAACATGTCTTCCCAGGCGATCGCCGTGATTTCCTTGGCCACGATCTTGTCGGTGATCGAACGGTTCTGCACCGCGTGCACCCAGCCGAACACGGTCTGGCCGCTGCGCAGTTCCGACAGGTAGCTGGCGTCGCCGATCTTCGGATCGACGATCACGTCCTTCGACAGCGCTTCCTCGCGCGGCACCACATTGGCGCCGGCGGCGATGTATTCCTCGTCCTTGTGGCCGAAGGCTTCGCCGTAGCCGGACTCGAAATACAGCTGGCCGCTGTTGCGGATGCGCGCGATGTGCTTGGGCAGCATGGCGCGCCGCTTCTCGTTCTCCTTGGTGCTGATCATCAGTCCGACTGTCTTCATGCCATTCCCCTTTTCGCGGCTTGCGCCTCTGTCATTGCAATAGCACCGCTACGGCGCGCATCCGGCGCCGCCGTACCGGCATCGATAAACACCGGCGCCTCGCGCTGGGTGCGCACCAGCAGCAGCAGCGGCCGGAACAGCCAGTCGCGTTGGCGGCGCAGGGCCGGCACCAGGCGCGAACCGAGCAGCAGCAGGCGGTTCGGCAGGCTCAGGTAGTTCAGCGCGGCGCGCGCCACGCCCGCGTCGCCGTAGGCATAACGCTCCTCGACCTGGTCGTAGGCGCGGCTGCTCTTCTCGTCCAGCGGCGTCAGGTCGGGCGGCATGTTGCGCGAGCCGTGGAATTCGTAGAATTCGGGATAGAAGCGGCGCAGGCATTCCTTCTGGAAGAAGTAGCGGTATTTCTCGGCCGGGTGGTAGCGCAGCGTCGCCAGCGCGAACTCGACGTCGCAGTAGGGGAACACCACCACGTGGCCGGGCGGGTGCATCATCGTGATCCACGGGCTGATGCAGCGCCGCGTGCGCGCTTCCAGGAAGGCCATCTCGGCCTGGTTCATGTTCGGCGCGAACTGCGCCAGGAAGCGGCCGTAGTGCTGGCGCAGGGTCTCCACCGTCGGGAACATGCCGGCGAGGTGGCGCAGCGCGAACGGGCGCGTGAGGCGCGTGAGCAGCAGCTCGGCGTCCTTTTGCGGGGTCTCGTGCAGGCCGTCGATCTCGTAGCCGGAGTTGCCGAAGGTGTCGCCGGCCAGGCCGTCGAACACCAGCGAGGGCGGGCGTTTGGCGAGCCAGCGCATCAGCGGCATGGCCCAGCCGTGCATGAAGGATTCGGTGCCGATCAGGGCCTGGCGGCGCACGGCGTCGGCTTCGGCCGCCGCCGGCGTGGCCGCGCGCACCGTTTCGCATTCGACGCCGAAGGCGGAGGCGATCTTCGGCGCGAAGAAGGCGTCGATGTCGTAGTCGCGGCCGTTCTTGCGGTGGTAGGTCTGGCAGGTGACCGCCTTGAACGGCACCGCCTTCCTGAGCAGCGTGGCGAAGAAGCGGCGCGAATCGTAGCCGCTCGAGAACGGCAGCGTGACGTCGCCCACGTCGAGCTTCAGGCAGCGCTCCATCGCCGCCATGTAGGCGTCCTCGACGACGCGGAAAGCCTCGTCGTCGATCATCTGCTCGCCCGGCGGCAGCTGGGCGAAGTCGAACCACTGCACCGTATCGGCCTGGCCGCGCCGGATCGTCATCTGGGCGCCTGCCTTGAAGCGGCTGATGTCGCGGTAGAAGCTGCGGTTGGCCATCGGGTAGCCGCTCTGCATCAGGCTGACCCAGGACACCAGGTCGGGGGCGTCGCCGGCGAAATGGATGAGCGCGGGATGCGACGCGAAGAACCAGGCGCCATCCTGCTGGCGGCAGTACAGGGGGCCGAAGCCGAAGGCGTCGTTGCGCACCGTGGCCTGCTGCAGTTGCGGGTCGAACTTCAGGTAGGCAAAGGCGCCGTTCTCGAGCGCTTCCGGCGCCGCGATGCGGTCGAGGTCCGCCGCTTTCGAATACGAATGCACGCCGAGCGCGGCCTCGTAGCCGCGAAACACCAGCTGGCTTCCCGCCACCTCGTGCACCAGGCCGGCGCCGCTGCCCGGCGCGCGCGAGCTGACCGCCCAGAACTGCGGGGTGTCGACGACCGCCAGGCTGGCCGGCGCCGCGCCGAACTCCGGCGCGCTGCCGGGGAAGACGCACGCCAGGAAAAACTCGACGTCGGCGAACTGGCGCGACATCAGGTCCAAGTCGATCTTCATTTGACCTCGCTAGGTACGGCAGCGGCAGCCGCAGGGGCAGGCCGCTTGAGCTTGTTAAGGAAATAGGATTCGGCGCCATCGGGGCGGCCGGCCAGGCGCCACAGCCCGAGCACCACCAGGCCGTACACCAGCACGCCGGTGGCGACCTTCAGCAGCAGCATCAGCCAGTTCGGTGCGGCGACCTCCGCCTCGAGCAGGGTCAGCGCGCCCACCATGGCCAGGCAGCCGAGCAGCGGGCGGCCGGTGCCGCGCGCCAGCATGCGCACCGTCAGGCCGGGGATATTACGCATCAGCAGGGAGTAGGAGACGCCGAAGGTCATCACGATCGCGCCCATGCGCAGCTGGGCGATGCGTTCCGGCGTCAGGTCGTGGCGCAGCAAAAAGGCGCCGAGGCTGAACAGGCCGAGCTGGATCCAGCTGGTCAATGCCAGCAGGCGCATCTTGCCGATCACGGTCAGCACGTAGTTGGCGCTGCTGTTGATCGACTGGATGATGTTCGACAGCGCCAGCACCTGGATGAAGGGCACGATGAAGACCCACTTCTCGCCCAGCGCCACCGGCACGAACTCGTGCGCGGTCAGCACGAAGCCGACGCAGGCCGGGAAGGTCACCATCACCTGGATCGCCTGCACCCGCAGCAGCAGGCGCGTCAGCTCCTGCAGGTTGTCGCGGGCGCGCGCAAAGGCCGGGAACAGCACGCGGTTGATCGGTGCCAGCAAATCGGTGCCGGGCACGTCGGAAATCTCGGCGGCCAGGGTGTAGCCGCCGGTGATGCGGGTGCTCGCCAGGCCGCCGACCAGGAAGATGTGCATCTTGCGGTCGAGGAAGGAGCTGATGTTCTTGACCAGCACCCATTGCGAGATGCCGAAGATCTCGCCGAATTCCGACAGCGCGAAGCGCGGGCGCATCGGGTGCACCATGTAGCTGCGGATGGTGGCCGCCAGGCGGCCGCAGAAGGCGCCGATGATCATGCCCCAGTAGCTTTGCAGGACGAAGGTCAGCGCGATCGTCATCACGAACATCACCAGGCGCTTGAACAGCACGTACTTGGCGTCGTCGACGAAGCGCAGGTCCTTCTGGAAGTTGATGATGCCGACGTTCTCGAACGAGGTCACCATCAGCGACAGCGCCATCATCTGGATGACGGCGGTCACGCGCGCATCCTTGTAGTAGTCGGCCGCGAACGGCGCCAGGATCATCAGCACCGCGGCCACCGTGGCGGTCTGCAGGATGCGCAGGGTCCAGGCCGTGTTGTAGTAGGCCTGGCTCGGGTTCTTGCGCTGGATAAGGGCGATGTTGATGCCGAGATCGAAGATGATGTCGGCAAATGCGACGATCACCGACGCCATGGCGACAATGCCGAAGTCGTCCGGGACCAGGATGCGGGCGAGGATGAATGTGCTGACGATGCCGACGAGGCGGTCGATCCAGCGCATCGCGATCATGATGATCGCGCCGCTGGTCAGGCTGTGTTTCTTGTTGTGGAACATGTTTGCAAAACTACCTTATTGCGACTGTCGCTCCGGGATGTCGCCAGCAGGGGGATCGGATGTGGCGCCGGACAGTGCCGGGCAGCCGCCTGCCGCTCCTTGCGCGCATCGGAAGGCCACCACGGGCCAGGCATCTGTGCTTGACCGTAGGAAAGTTATCCGATGCAGATTAGAGGAAGCAGAAAGGCGTGTCAAGAATTCAACAATCGTGCGCACCCCCGCGCGCACGATTGTTGTTCGGCAGCTCAGGCCGTGGTGGGGCGCAGCACGCGGCGCGGCTGCTTCTGGCCGCGCACGACCGAACGCAGCAGCTGCGTGAAGCCGCTCATCTCGGCTTCGAACTCGATCATCGAGACATCGCCGCCGTCGAGGAAGCGCGGCAGGTAGTAGCGTGCATCCGGGTCGCCCAGGTCGACCAGGCCGGGCACGCAGGTGGTGGCGGTGGTTACGCCGGCGGCGCGCATCACGTCCGGCGCATAGCTGTCGTAGCTGCCGCTGGGGTAGCAGTAATGGGTCGGATACGGCAGGCCGGCGGCGCGGATGCGCTCGCGGTTGCGCTCGATGTTTTCCTGGTTGCGGTGCGGCTGCCCCGGCAGGTAGACGTGCACGTGGCCGTGCAGCTCGATGCGGCAGCCACCGGCCGAGGCCTCGCGCAGTTCGTCCTCGGTCATGTAGCTGAAGCGGCGCGAAGCCAGGTCGAGCTCGCCGGGACGCACGCCCAGGCTGGCGCCGAAGCGTTCCAGGCAGCCGGCCACCGCCTGCGGCGCCTGGGCCTGCACCCATTTCTCGGCGGCGCCGACCAGGCGTTCACGCTGGCGCGGGTCGGCCAGGTTCCAGATGCCGTCCAGGTTGTCGTCGTAGCCGCTGAGCGTGACTTCGCGCGCGCCGGCCTTCCAGGCCAGGTAGCGCAAGGTCACCGGCACGATCGGCGTGCCGGCGTCGCAGGCCTCGCTGTGCAGGTAGAGCACCGGCTTGTGGCCGTACTCGGCCAGCGAAGGCAGCAGGTCGCGGTAGGTCGAGTACCAGCCGTCGTCGATGGTCACCGCCACCGGGATGCCGCCCGGGTTGGCGCCGGGCTGGGTCGCCTGTTCCAGGCTGGCCGGGACGAAGCCGCGGCGTTTGAGCCAGTCGAGGCGCTGGCGCAGCTGCGCACGGGTGCAGAACAGCTTGGGATTGTAGTGGCGCTCGTCGCCGATGCTGCCGGCGTGGTAGCAAAGGATGCGCGGGTTCTTGCGGGTGGCTGCGCGCATCAGGGCGAACAGCCCGGTGTATTTGGCGGCGTGGAGGATGAGCGTCTTGATGTTCATGGAATCGCCTGGTCAGGACAGTGTTGCGCCTACGATGGCGGGTACAAGCGAGGCGGCAACGGCAACACCCCGCGCGTGCGCAAGCCCCCTGGCCGCGGACGCGCCGGCGGCTGGCTTGCGGCCCTCTTGCTTTATTTATATCGATCAATTTATCTTGGATTTCACAATTGCTGCGCACGATTGAATGCAGCATGGATGACAGGAAGCCCGTATTGACGGGCTTTCCTTATAGAAATCAAAGAAATTTCATTCAGGAATCAAATTGCAATATTGCACTGCGTCATCAATTTATATTTAACAATTCAAATTGCTTTTATGAAGCGTGCATGGCGGGGCCGCTGCGGCGAGCGCGCAGGGGTATGCATCCGGACGGTTCCGGATAAAGAAGGGACGAGAAAAGTAACCGAGGCAGGCCGCGGGTGCGGCCGCCGGTCAGCCCTTGGCGGCCGGGTGGCGGCGCGCCCAGGCGGCTTGCGCGCGCCGTGGCCAGACCAGCGACCAGGAGGCGGGGCGGTACTGGCCGGCGGCCTGCAGGGCGCGCCGCTTTTCCGAAGTGGCGGTGGCGTTCTTGACCGCCTGCTCGTCGTGCGAGACGAACAGCGCGCGCGCGCCGCCCTCCTCCGGCACCGTGCGCAGGTAAGCCAGGTGCGGGCTGATGATCTCGACCACCGGATCGTAGAACCAGCTGCCGGCGATCATGCCCAGGGCATCCGGGTGCAGTTCATACAGGTCGACGCAGCAGCGGTAGCACTCGTTGCGGCCTTCCTCGTCGAACTCGTCCTGGTACAGGCGGTTCACGTGGATCTCGAACCAGGGCTTGAAGCCGCCGGCGCGCGCAAACAGCAGGGCGCGGCCCGGCAACTGCAGCAGCCCGCCCTTCCACAGCATCGACCGGCCGATGCCCGAGCGCGGGTCGATCACGCTGGAGGCGCCCGCGTACAGGCGCAGCGTGGCCAGGCCGAACTCCTTCAGGAAGACGTCGCTGTACAGGCGGCAGAACGGCAGGAAGGCTTCGTCGTGATTCGCGATGCGTGCGAACTGGCGCAACTGGTGCTGGCGCACGCGCGGCGGCAGGCGCGCCATCAGCTCGCTGGCCAGGGAATCGCGCACGCCCATCAGCACGGCGGCCAGCAGGAAGGAGGCGCCGGCCTGTTCGCCGCGCTCGGCCACCACCGCGTCGTGCATGGCGCGCGCCGCCGGCGGTATCGCCTTGAAGCCGGCATGGGGAGCGGGGTTGGCGAAGTGCGCGAGGAAGGCGCGCACGCGCGCGGCCGCATCGGGCAGATGCACCGCGCACAGCGCGAGGGCGCGCTGCAACTGGTCGGAGAGGCGGGATTCGAAGCTGAAAGTCTGGTGCGCTGGCATGGTCTTGTTCCTGGGTGGCCGCAGCCGGTTCGTCCAGTGCAAGACGCCATGAGCCGCAGGCAGGAGTACTCGTCTCCGTTTATATTCCTGCAACAATTACTTTATCGCAAATCCAACCGTGCCGCCCGCACGATTGGCATCGATGCGCAGGCAGCGCTCAGACCAGGACTTCCGGTACCTCGGGATGGCTGAGGAAGCCCTGGGGGCTGGCCGAACGGCCGTAGGCGCCCGACTGGAACACCACCACCAGGTCGCCGACCTCGGCCTGCGGCAGTTCCATGCGCTCGCCCAGCACATCGAGCGGCGTGCACAGCGGGCCGACCACGGATGCCGTTTCCAGCGGCGCGCCCGCGCCCATGCGGTTGCCGATCGCGACCGGATAATTCTTGCGGATCACCTGGCCGAAGTTGCCCGAGGCCGCCAGGTGGTGGTGCAGGCCGCCGTCGGTCACCAGGAACACCTGGCCCCGCGAGACCTTGCGGTCGACCACGCGCGCCACGTAGACGCCGGCTTCGCCGACCAGGTAGCGTCCCAGTTCGATCGAGAGCTGGGCATCGGGCAGCCCGGCTTTCACGCGCGGCAGGGCGGCGTCGAGCGCGGCCCCGATCGGCGCCAGGTCGAGCGCCGCTTCGCCCGGGAAGTACGGAATGCCGAAGCCACCGCCGATGTTCAGGATGCGCACCGGATCGCGCGCGTCCTGGGCCAGGCGCTCGGCCAGCAGCAGGGTCTGGGCCTGGGTCTCGATGATGGCCTCGGCCTTCAGGCTTTGCGAGCCGCTGAAGATGTGGAAACCCAGCACGTTCAGCCCGAGGTCGGACGCCAGCGCCAGCATGCGCGGCGCCTCCTCGGCGTCGATGCCGAACTGCTTGGCGCCGCCGCCCATGCGCATGCCCGAGCCCTTCAGCTCGAAGTCGGGATTGATGCGCAGGACCAGCAGCGGCGCGATGCCGCGTGCATCGCCAATGCGCGCCAGGGCGCGGATCTCGCGCTCGGATTCGGCGTGCACCACGATGCCGGCGGCCACCGCGCGTGTCAACTCGGCGTCCGACTTGCCCGGACCGGCAAAGCTGATGCGCCCCGGCGCCATGCCGGTGTCCAGCGCCACCTTCAGTTCGCCGCTCGACGCCACGTCGATGCCGTCGACCAGGCCCGCCATGTGCTGGACCAGGGCCGGCATCGGGTTCGCCTTCATCGAGAAATGCAGCTCGATGGCTGGCGGCAGGTGGGCGCGTACGTGGGCCACGCGCTCGCTCAACAGGCGGCGGTCGTAGGCATAGAAAGGCGTGCTGCCGACGCGCTGGGCCAGGCGGGTGAGCGGGATGCCGCCGACCTGCAGGCAGTCGTCGACCACGGGGAACAGGGTCTGGGCGGCGTGGACGGGCTTGGCGTTCATGGGGTCTCTTCAAACATCGTCAGGTAATGCATGCGCAGGGTCTTGCGGTCGATCTTGCCGTTCGGGTTGCGCGGGAAGGCGTCGTTCACGAAGGCGATATGCGCCGGCACCATCCAGGCCGGCAGGCGGCGCTGGCATTCCTTCAGCAGGGCCTTGTCGCTGAGGTCCGCATCCTTGGGCAGCGCCAGCAGCACGATGGCCTGACCCAGCTGCGGATGCGGCACGCCAAAGGCGACCGTCTCGCTTACCAGGCCGGTCGCGTACACGGCTTCCTCGACCTCGTTCGGGCTGACGCGGTAGCCCGACACCTTGATCATGTCGTCGCTGCGGCCGATGAAGTACAAATAGCCCTCTTCGTCCATGCGCACGGTGTCGCCGGACCAGACGGCCATCTCCGTCAGCGGCAGCGCCGGGTCCTGCCCAGGGGCCGGCTTGAAACGCTCGGCGGTTTTCACGGGATCGTTCCAGTAGCCGAGCGAGACCAGGGCGCCGCGGTGCACCAGTTCCCCCGGCTCGTGCGGATCGCAAGGCGTGCCGTCGGGCCGCACCACCAGCACCTGCGCATTCGGAATCGCGCGGCCCATCGAATCCGGGCGGCGATCAAGCTCGGCCGGCGGCAGGTAGGTCGAGCGGAAGGCTTCGGTCAGGCCGTACATCAGGAACAGTTCGGCGCGCGGCAGGGCGGCGCGCAGGGCGGCCACTGTCGTCGTCGGCATGGCGCCGCCGGAATTGGTCAGATAGCGCAGCGTGCAATCCTGCGGCCAGGGCAAGGCGCACAGCTGGAACCACAGCGGCGGCACGGCCGCCAGGCCGGTGATGCGCTCTTCCACGACCGCCTTCAGCACGTCCTTCGCGAACAGGTGGTTCAGCAGCACCGCCGTGGCGCCGGCGAGGAAGGCGCAGGTCAATTGGCTCAGGCCATAGTCGAAGCTGAGCGGCAGCACCGACAGGAGGCGGTCCTGCGGCGTGATATGCAGATAGCTGGCCACGCTGCGGGCCCCGGCCACCATGTTCCGGTGCGACAGCACCACGCCCTTCGGCTTGCCGGTGCTGCCCGAGGTGTAGAGGATGGCGGCGATGTCGGCGTCGATGGCGCGGCGCGCGGCCGGCACGCTGTCGGCTGGCGCCACCTGCGCGGCATCCCAGGCGCGCACCTCGAAGCGCTCGGCCGGGACGGCGGCCCCGGTGACGAAGACGGTCTTCAAATCCGGGCAATCCCCCAGCGCCTCGCCCAACTGCGCCAGGCGCTCCGGGGAGGTGAGCAGCACGCGCACATTGCAGTCGGCCAGGATGTGGGCGACCTGCTCGGCCTTCAGCTGGGGATTAACCGGCACGAACACGGCGCCGGCCAGCGAGGCGCCGAACATGGCGGCCACGTTCTCGATGCGCTTTTCCAGAAACACGGCGACACGCTCGCGCGGCTGCACGCCGGCCGCAACCAGGGCGCCGGCGGCGGATGCGACAGTCTGCGCCAGGGCGGCGTAATCGAGCCGCACCGCGCCATGGGCGAGCGCCTCGGCGCCGGGCGTGCGGCGCGCGGAATCGAAGATGAAGTCGTGGATCAGGTCAGCCATGGCAAACGGGTTCGTGGACGGCGCCGGCAACCGGCGCGCAGCCCGCAATCTTAACAGCTTGCAGCTTTCGACCGCAGCACGGTTTTCGTGTCTTGTGGCAAATTTTTCAACACAGGGTTTATACTGGCCCCATGCTTGCGTCCCCGTCTTCCACCCGTCCGCTGATTCCCCTGGCACCGGTCTTGTCCGCCTCCTCGTTCCGGCGTGCGGCCAGCGCATCTGCCAACGTCCCGGCGCGCACCGTGCTGGACGCCGGCGCCCACCGCCTGGTGACGAGCGGACGCGTGGCCATCGCCCTGGCGCTGCGCGAACTGGGCGTGCAAGCCGGCGACACGGTGCTGGTGCCGGCCTACCACAGCCCCTCGATGATTCCGCCGGTGCTGTGGCGCGAGGCCACGCCGGTGTTCTACCGGGTCGGCCCGGATGCCCGCGTCGACCTGGACGACCTGGCCGCGAAGATCGATGCGCGCACGCGCGCCGTGATGGTCACCCATTACTTCGGCTTCGCCCAGGACATGGAGGCGATCCGCGCCCTGTGCGACGCACGCGGCATCGCCCTGGTCGAGGACTGCGCCCACGCCTTTATCGGCGAACACGCCGGCCAGCCGCTGGGCAGCTGGGGCGACTATGCGATCGCCAGCAGCATGAAGTTCTTCCCGATCTACGAAGGCGGCGCCCTGGTCTCCAGAACCCGCAGCCTGGACAAGGTGCGCGTGCATTCGGCCGGCGCCGGCTTCGAGGCGAAAGCGCTGCTCAATTCGCTGGAGCGCGGCTTTGCCTACGGCCGCCTGCGGGGCGTGCAGGCCGCCCTGTGGCTGCCGCTGCGCGCAAAGAGCGCCCTCTGGGGCATGCTCAAGCGCGGCCGCACGACGTCGGCCAGGGCGCTGGCGCCGGACTCCTCGGACAGCAGCTTCAATTTCGACCCGCGCTGGCTCGACAAGCGCTCCTCGCTGTTCGCGCGCAGCATGCTGAACCTGGCCTCGCCGGCGCGCATCCAGGCGCTGCGCCGCAGCCACTACGGGCGCCTGGACGCGGCCCTGCGCGGCCTGCCCGGTATCCGTCCCTTGCACGCGCAGCTGCCCGACGGCGCCTGCCCCTGGGTTTATCCCCTGCTGGCCGACGACCCGGAAAGCCTGTTCGCGCGCCTGAAAGCCGCCGGCGTACCGCTGACGCGTTTCGGTTACCCGCTGTGGCAAGGCATGGATGCCGCCACCTGCCCGAACGCCGCCATGCTGTCGCGCCAGGTGCTGTCCCTGCCCTGCCACCAGGAGCTGCGCGACACGGAAGTCGACTGGTTGGTCGCGACCGTGCGGGAGGCGGTGCTGGCATGAGCTGGACCGTTTATCCCGCACGCGACTTCGCGCGCCATGCCGCCGACTGGGAACGCCTGCATGCGAATGGCCCGGCCACCAGCCTGCTGGCGGTCGACTTCGTGGCGCCGCTGGTCGAACAGTTCGGCCGCGAGCATGACCTGCTGGCGGTCTGGCGAAATCAAGGTGCGATAGCCGCCATGGCCATCGTGCGCCCGACCCGGCGCGGCGCCTGGGCCACCTTGCAGCCGGCCCAGGCGCCGCTCGGCCTGTGGCTGCAGCAGCCCGGCCTGGACACGGAAAAGCTGGCGCGCAGCCTGCTCGGCGCCCTGCCCGGCTTCCCGCTGATCTTCGCGCTGACCCAGATGGACCCCTTCCTGATGCCGCGCCCGGACGACGGCGCCTGCACGCGCACCCTCGACTACATCGACACCGCGCGCGTAACGCTGGCCGGCAGCTTCGACGATTACTGGGCCGGACGCGGCAAGAACCTGCGCGGCAATTTGAAGAAGCAGCGCGCGCGCCTGGAACGCGAAGGCATCGCCACGCGGCTGCAGATCGACCGCGATCCCGCAGCGATGGCGCAGGCCGTTGCCGACTACGGCCGCCTGGAAAGCTCGGGCTGGAAAGCCGGCAAGGGCACGGCCGTGCACGCCGAGAATGCCCAGGGCCGCTACTACCGCGCCATGCTCGAAGCGCTGGCCGGCCGCAACGCCGCGGGTGTTTACCGGTATTATTTCAACGAACAGCTGGTCGCGATGGACCTGTGCGTGGAAGACGCCGACAGCATCGTGGTCCTGAAGACCAGCTACGACGAGAGCGTACCGAGCAACTGGTCGCCCACGCTGCTGATGCGCGAGGAAGCCTGCCGCGCCCTGTTCGACGCCGGCCGCTTTGCCCGCCTCGAGTTCTACGGCCGCGTGATGGAATGGCACCTGCGCTGGACGGACGAGGTACGCACTATGTACCATGTTAATTATTACCGCTGGCCCGGACTGCGCCGCCTGCACACGATGCTGGAATCGAAGTTGAACACGCGCAGCCGGCCCGCCCCCTCACCGACGACGAGCTTATGAAGTACCTTGAAGAAGTCAAAACCCTCCTGATCGACGTGCTGAACCTCGGCCCCGCCGGCCAGGCCCTCACCGCCGATTCGCCGCTGCTGGGCAGCCTGCCCGAACTCGACTCGATGGCCGTGGTCACCCTGATCGGCGCCCTCGACGAGCATTTCGGCATCGCCATCGACGACGACGACATCAGCGCCAGCACCTTTGCCACCCTCGGCAGCCTGGCCGCCTTCGTCGAAGAGCGCGCACAGTAAATGGGCGCGCCCGGCCACGCTCCCGCCGACGCATTTTTCCTCGACACAGCGGACGGCCCGCGCTTTTGCCTGTATCACGCCCCCGTGGGCGAGTGCCGCGGCGCGCTGGTCTACCTGCACCCGTTCGCCGAGGAGATGAACCGTTCGCGGCGCATGGCCGCGCTGCAGGCACGCGCCTTTGCCGCGCAAGGCATTGCCGTGCTGCTGCTGGATTTGCACGGCTGCGGCGACAGCGGCGGCGATTTCGGCGACGCCTCCTGGGACGGCTGGCTGCGCGACATCGCGGCAGCGCGCGGCTGGCTCGAAAACAAGACCGGCTGCACCGCCGGCCTCTGGGGCCTGCGCCTGGGCGCCCTGCTCGCGGTCTGCCACGCCCAGCGCGCGCCAAGGCCGCCGGCACGCCTCCTGCTGTGGCAGCCGGTGACGATCGGCTCGGGCTACCTGAACGGGTTCCTGCGCCTGAAACTGGCGGGCGAACTGCTGGCCGGCGGCAGCGACAGCGGCGGCACCGACGCCCTGCGCGAAGCGTTAAAAGCCGGGGAATCGCTGGAAATCGCCGGCTACACGCTGGGCCCGGCGCTGGCCGACGGCATCGACGGCGCCGATGCGCGCGCCCTGGCGCCGCGCTGCACGATCGACTGGTGCGAAGTGGTGGCGGCGCCGGAACGCCCCTTGCCGCCGGCGGCGGCGCGCGTGGTCGAGACCTGGCGCCTGCAAGGCAGCCGCGTCAACGTGCACCTGGCCGCCGGCCCGCAATTCTGGGCCGCGCCCGAGACCGTCGATTGCCCGAACCTGATCGCGGCCAGCAACGCCGCCCTGACCCACAATGCAGCCAATGCCGCCGATGCCTGAAGAACGCGCCCTTTCCTTCGCCTGCGGCGACGCCTGGCTGGTCGGCATCGTCAGCCTGCCCGCCGTGACGACTACGCCGCAGCCGCGCGGCGTGCTGATCGTGGTCGGCGGCCCGCAATACCGCGCCGGCAGCCACCGCCAGTTCACCCTGCTGGCGCGCGACCTGGCCGCCGCTGGCGTGCCGGCGATGCGCTTCGATTACCGCGGCATGGGCGACAGCGAGGGCGAGCTGCGTTCATTCGACAATGTCGACCAGGACCTGCGCGCGGCGATCGACCGCTTCTTCCTCGAAGTGCCGGGCATGCAGGAAGTGGTGCTCTGGGGCCTGTGCGACGGCGCCTCGGCCGCCGCCATGTACGCGCCCCAGGATGCGCGCGTGGCCGGACTGGTACTGCTCAATCCCTGGGTACGCACCGAGGAAGGCGCGGCGCGCGCCACCATCAAGCATTACTACCGTGCGCGCCTGTTCGATGCGCGCCTGTGGAAGAAGGTCGCCAGCGGCCAGTTCGACGTAAAGGCCTCGGTGCGAGGCTTGTGGCAAGACCTGGGCAAGGCCTTCAGGCCGCGTCCGCCGGCCGACGCCAGCGTCAGGCCTGGTACAACCGCGCCGGCAGCGGCCCCACTGCCCGAGCGCATGCAGCATGCGCTCACCCGTTTCGGCGGCCGCGTGCTGGTGGTGCTGAGCGGCGCCGACCTCACGGCCCAGGAATTCGCCGACCTGTCATCGCGTCCCGGCGCCTGGCAAAAACTGCTGGCCGCGCCGCGCTTCACGCGCCAGAAGATCGACAAGGCCGACCACACCTTCTCGCGCCGGCCTTGGCAAGACCAGGTGTCGCGCTGGACCCGCGACTGGCTGCGCTCCTGGTAAAGCAGCGCTCAATCCGTACGAACCGCAATATACGGAAGTATATAACGCTGTTACACTGGCGGGAATAACCCATCAGGAGGACTTCCCGTGTCTGCCGTGACCACCCGCCGTTTCCTTGCCAGCGCCGTCCTGTTCGCGGCCAGTACCCTCTCCCATGCCGCCGAGATCACCGTGTCGGCCGCCGCCAGCCTGACCGACGCCTTCAAGGAAATCGCGCAGAGCTACGAAGCCGCCCACCCGGGCAGCAAGGTACTGCTGAACTTCGCCGCCTCGGGCGCCCTGCTGCAGCAAATGGCCAAGGGCGCGCCGGTCGACGTGTTCGCTTCGGCCGACCAGGAAACCATGGACTCCGCCGTCAAGCAGAAGCTGGTGGCGCCGAGCGAGCGCGTCAACTTCGTACGCAATACCCTGGTGCTGGTGGTACCAAACGACAGCACCCTGGCCATCAAGCGCCTCGACGACCTGCGCCAGGAAAAAGTGGCGCGCCTGGCCGTCGGCAACCCGGCCAGCGTGCCGGCCGGCCGCTACACCCAGGACGCCCTCGAAGCAGCCAAACTGTGGGCGCAGCTGGGCCCGAAAATGATCATGACCCAGAACGTGCGCCAGGCGCTCGACTACGTGGCGCGCGGCGAAACCGAAGCCGGCTTCGTCTACGGCTCGGACGCCGTCGCCTTCAAGGACAAGGTGAAAGTGGCGATGGAAGTGCCGCTGTCGACCGCGATCAGCTACCCGATCGCCGCTACCGCGGGTGCCAAGGACAACGCCGAGGCACGCCGTTTCGTCGCCTGGGTGCAGGCCCCGGCGGCGCAGGCCGTGCTGGCGCGCTACGGCTTCATGAAGCCTTGATGCCTGCCTGATGCACCCGACCTGGACCGCCCTCGCCCTGTCGCTGAAAGTCGCCTGCTGGGCGACCGCGATTGCGCTCGTGCTGGGCGTGGCGGTCGGCTTCCTGCTGGCGCGGCGCCGCTTCCCGGGGCGCGAGCTGCTGGACACGATTTTGACCCTGCCGATGGTGATGCCGCCCACCGTGCTCGGCTACTACCTGCTGGTGCTGCTCGGCCGCAAGGGCTGGATCGGGGAAAGCCTGCAGGACTGGTTCGGCATCAATTTGATCTTTACCTGGCAGGGCGCGGTGATTGCCGCCGCCATCGTCGCCTTTCCCCTGGTGTTCAAGCCGGCGCGCGCCGCCTTCGAGACCGTCGACGGCCGCCTGGAAGACGCGGCGCGCGTGCTCGGCATCTCGGAAGCGGCCGTGTTCCTGCGCGTGACCCTGCCGCTGGCCTGGCGCGGCATTCTGGCCGGCGCCCTGCTGGCCTTTGCGCGCGCCATGGGCGAATTCGGCGCCACGCTGATGGTGGCCGGCAGTATTCCGGGGCGCACCCAGACCCTGTCGATCGCCGTCTACGAGGCGGTGCAGGCCGGGCAGGACGACATCGCGAATACCCTGGTCCTGATCACCTCGGCGGTCTGCATCGCCGTGCTGCTGACGGCGGGCCGGCTGGCCCCGGGCCGCGCCGGGTACCGCTAGAATCACCCGATGCAATTCGACCTCGACATCCAGAAGACCCTGCGCTCGGGCAAACGCACGTTTCATTTGAACCTGCGCCTGCAGTCCGACAGCGGGCGCCTGGTCATCCTCGGCCCCTCGGGCGCCGGCAAGAGCCAGGCGCTGCGCGCGATCGCGGGCCTGCTGCGCCCGGACAGCGGCCGCATCATGGTTGGCGGCGCCGTGCTGTTCGACGCGCAGCAGCGCATCAACCTGAAGCCGCAGGAACGCCGCATGGGCTATTTGTTCCAGGACTATGCCCTGTTTCCGCACCTGAGCGTACGCCAGAACATCGCCTTTGGCGAAACGCGCGGCTGGCGCAACCCGGGCAGGCAAGCCGGCAGCGAGGCGGTCGAACGCTGGCTCGCTGCCTTTCACCTGGAACACCTGGCGCACCAGCTGCCGGGCGAACTCTCGGGCGGCCAGCGCCAGCGCGTGGCCCTGGCGCGCGCCCTGGTGGCGCAACCGGCGGCCCTGCTGCTGGACGAACCCTTCGCCGCCCTCGACCCCGACTTGCGGATTGTCCTGCGCGGCGAGCTGGACCGCCTGCAGCGCGAACTGGCGCTGCCGATGATCCTGATCAGCCACGATGTGGCGGACGCCGAGGTGTTCGGCGACCACGTGGTGCGCATGAAGGATGGCGCACTCGATGCGGGAGTCCTCGATGCGCGCTCCCTGATCCTTGCCGAAAAGCAAACGCAAGAGTAGCATCGCGCTTCCCTCGCATCCAACAGGAGGCCGCATGACGCCGCCCGACAAACCGCATGACCTTCAGCTGCAAGGCTCACTCTGGCTGACCGCCGGCGGCGAAACCTTTGGCGGTGCGAACCGCCTGACCCTGCTGGCGAAGATCGCCGAGTGCGGCTCGATCACCCAGGCCGCCAAGGCCGCCGGGATGAGTTACAAGGCCGCCTGGGACGCCATCGACACCATGAACAACCTCGCTGGCGAACCGCTGGTGGAACGCGCGGCCGGCGGCAAGGGCGGCGGCGGCACCCGCCTGACGCCGCGCGGCGCCCAACTGGTGGACAACTTCGCGCGCGTGGAACAGGAACACCGGCGTTTTGTCGAACAACTTGGACGGCAGAGCGCACACCTCGCCGACGAATACCTGCTCATCAGGAGAATCAGCATGCGCACCAGCGCCCGTAACCAGTTCCTGGGCAAAGTCGCCTCGGTCAAGAGCGGCGCCGTCAACGACGAGATCGCACTCGACGTCGCCGGCGGCCACCGCATCGTGGCCGTTATCACCCACGGCAGCACTCAGGAACTCGGCCTGAAGCCGGGCGCCGAGGCGTTCGCCCTGATCAAGGCCTCGTCGATCATCCTGGTCGCGGCAAACGAAACCGCACGCTTCTCGGCGCGCAACCAGTTGCGCGGCACCGTGTCGCGGGTCCAGCCGGGCGCCGTGAACACCGAAGTCGTGATCGACCTGGACGGCAGCGTGGCGGTGGCGGCGATCGTGACCAACGACAGCAGCGAGGCGCTGGAGCTGGCGGTAGGCAAGAACGTGATGGCGATTTTCAAGGCGTCGAGCGTGATCCTGGCGGTCCCGGACTGAGGCAGACAAGATCGCTTTTCGGTGCCAAACAAGGCCGGCGCCGGTAATACAACATGCATAACCGATCAATATTCTGCGTTAATTATCAAGTACAGAATAAAAATTGCATATTCGTGTTGTACTTACAATAAGCTATCTTTTTGCACGGCTAGCAACTTATTAACTGAAAATATCTTAGAAGTTATTTATTTTTCGTAAAGTTCCGTGGCAAAATCCGCTACTGAGTTCATTCCCAACGGAATGTCAATACAGTACGGAGTATGTCGTTGCTAGCCTTTCTCACATCAGTAAAACGCCGGTTTTTCCCGCATCCGCCGCTGACGCACAGCGCCAGGAGCGAGCTGGAGGCGGACCTGGGCGGCCTGCTGGCGGACGATCCCGGCGCCGAAGCCGTGATCGCACGCTGCACGCAATGGCTGTGCCTGGCCCAGGACAAGTCGGCGTCGCATGACGGCGGCGTCGCGCGCGACTACTCCCTGCTGACCGGCTGGGCGACGTCCTATCCCGAAACCACCGGCTACATCATCCCGACCATGATCGCCATGGCGCGCCGTGACGGCGACGCCAGCTTGCACGCACGCGCCAGGCGCATGCTCGACTGGTGCGTGGCGATCCAGTTCCCGGAAGGCGGTTTCCAGGGCGGGAAGATCGATGCCACCCCACGCGTGCCCGTGACCTTCAATACCGGCCAGATCCTGCTCGGCCTCGCCGCCGGCGCCGCCGAATACCAGGACCCGCGCTACCTCGACGCCATGCACCGCGCGGCGGCCTGGCTGCGCGACACGCAAGACGCCGACGGCTGCTGGCGCCGGTTCCCGACGCCGTTCGCCAAGCGCGGCGAAAAAGCCTACGAAACCCATGTGTCCTGGGGCCTGTTCGAAGCCGAGCGCATCGCGCCCGGCCACGGCTACGGCGCCGCCGGCCTGCGCCAGGTCGAGTGGGCGCTGACCAAGCAGCAGGCGAACGGCTGGTTCGCATCGAACTGCCTGACCGACGCCGACCAGCCCCTGACCCACACGATCGGCTATGTGCTGCGCGGCGTGCTCGAAGCGCATCTGCTGTCGGGCCGCGCCGATTTGCTGCAGGCGGCGGTCCGTACCGCAAACAGCCTGCTCGGCGCCATCGGCCCGGGCGGCTACATGGCCGGCCGCCTGGACCGCAACTTCAGCCCGGCCGCCAACTATGCCTGCCTGACCGGCTCGGTGCAGATCGCACATTGCTTCTTCCTGCTCTACCGCCTGACCGGCGAAGGCCGCTACCTGGGCGCCGGCCGCATGCTGACGGCCTTCGTGCGGCGCACCGTGCGCCTGGAGGGCGACGACGCCCGCACCGGCGGCATCAAGGGCTCGTTCCCGGTGAATGGCGACTATGGCCAGTGGCAGTACCTGAACTGGGCGGCAAAGTTCTGCATCGACGCCAACCTGCTGGAAATCGAACTGGCGAATGCCGGCTCGCTCGGCGCCGGCGCCAATGCCACCGCCAATGCTTGAACCGCTGAAGAGGGTGGCGCGGGCGCTGCTGGAGGGCGTCGATGCA
>Ga0209023_10001911_pt1 | contig 27017 bp, 29 predicted proteins | sample LakOneMetagenome_FD_187468 | JGI IMG/M metagenome (GOLD analysis project Ga0209023, IMG submission 187468) | Freshwater and sediment microbial communities from Lake Erie, Canada (SPAdes) (version 2) | ecosystem: Environmental > Aquatic > Freshwater > Lentic | place: Lake Erie, Canada...
GAAAGGTGTCTCGACTTCGCGAAGTCGAGACACCTTTCGCGCGGTGTCTCAACTTCGCTCGACACGAACGGTTGTTGTTACGAAGTTGCCTTGATCCAGCAATCGAGCAAAGCCTTGACTAGGCCTTTGTCGATCGCTTCGGCGGCTTCCTCGGCGCCTTCATACCAATCACCGGCTTGCCCAGCGACGACCAGTGCAGCTGCGGAGTTGAGCAGGACAGCGTCGCGGTAAGCGCCTGGTTCGCCTTCCAGCAGACGGCGCAGCGCGGCCGCATTGTAATGGGCGTCACCGCCACGCAGTTCTTCGAGCGGGTGCGGGAGCAGCCCAGCATCGCCCGGGATCACTTCTGCCGGGAAGTGCGGCAGGCCGATTGCAGCGCAGTAACTGGTCCCGGCGATCGACAATTCGTCGAGCCCTTCCTCGCCCGATACGATCAGCGCGCATTCGGTTCCGAGCAGCTCCATCGTCTCGCGGTAAAGCGCGATCAGGCTGGGGTGCGCGACGCCGACCAGCTGGCGCGTCACCCCGGCGGGGTTGGCCAGCGGCCCGCAGAAATTGAAGATCGTCCTCCGACCCAGTGCCTTGCGGATCGGTCCGACACGGGCGAGTGCAGGGTGGTGGGCCTGAGCGAACAGGAAGGCAATGCCAAGATCAGGCAGGGTCGCTTCGGCCATCTCGCTGGCGCGGGCGAGGTTAAGGCCTAGAGCCTCGAGCGTATCGGCTCCGCCAGCCTGGCTGCTCGCCGCGCGGTTGCCGTGTTTGGCCACCGGCACGTCGCAGGCGGCAACCACCAGCGCCACCGCGGTCGAAACGTTGAGCGAGTGCTGCCCGTCGCCGCCGGTGCCGCAGACGTCGATTGCCCCTTCGGGGGCGGCGATCCGTTTCATCCGGGCGCGCATGGCCTTGACCGCGCCAGCGATCTCGGCCGCGGTTTCGCCGCGATCGGCGAGGTCAATCAGGACTTCGCGGATTGCATCGTCGCTCAGGTCACCGTCGAGCATGCGCCCGAACAGCGCTTCGGCTTCGGCAAGGGTCATAGCGGCGGCCACTTGTCTTTCACTCCGTTGGCGGCAAGCGCCGCGATAAGAGACGCATGCTGGGCAGTATCGACAAAGGCGCGCCGTGGCACGATCTGGAAGGCATGGACTTGTTTGAAAAGCAAAAGCGCGTCGGCATCTTCTATCCAGCACAGAAACTCAGCCAGTGGTTGCTGCCAACTGTTCGAAGCGCTCGACAATGCAAAGGTCTGCTCATCCCAGCTAACCTCAGTTGGTTCCAGGACTGCCGGGTCCCGCGCCAGCACCTTGCGGACCATGCGCGGAATTCCCCAGAACCGGGCATAGAATGGCCAGATCACCCGTGTGGCGAGCATCGCCGCGAATACCAGCAGCAACGCGAGCCGCCACAGACCGCTGGTGTGGGCAAGCGCGAAATAGAGCCCGAATGCCGATACCGCCAGGATTACCAGGGCCTGCGCCCTGATCCCTTGCCACTGATATTGCCGCTGCGCCGCGATCAGATCGTCCGCGGTCAGCACGAACTCCACCCGGTTCACGCCAGTTCCTTGACTGGCATCTCGCAAATACGAAGGAAGTTTGCCAGCATCGCGTGGCCGTGTTCGGTGGCGATGCTTTCGGGGTGGAACTGCACGCCGTGGATTGGCAGCTCGCGGTGGCGAAAGCCCATCACGTGGCCGTCGTCCGACGTGCAATTGACCACCAGACCTTCGGGCACATCGTCAACGATCAGCGAGTGATAGCGGGTGGCAAGGAATGGGGAGGGGATCCCGGTGAACAGCCCGGTGCCGTCGTGAGTAACCGTGCTGGTCTTGCCATGCATCAGCCCGCCGCGCACCACCTGCCCGCCGAAGTACTGGCCGATCGACTGGTGGCCCAGGCACACGCCGAGCAGCGGCTTGCCGGCCTCAGCGCAGGCCCCGACCAGGTCAAGGCTGATCCCGGCCTCATTGGGAGTGCAGGGGCCGGGCGAGATCAGGACGCCCTGCGCGCCGCTGGAGATCGCCTGTCCGGCCGATATCGCATCGTTGCGCACCACCTGCACCTCGGCGCCCAGTTCCATCAAATAGTGGACCAGGTTCCAGGTGAAGCTGTCGTAATTGTCGATGACCAGGATCATGCCGCGGCCCTTAGCGACGTGCGGGGAGATTTGCCAGATAAGGTTGTGTGATGGGTGAGAAGCAAAACTAGAAACCTCTCCCATTCCTAAACCCAACCGGCGTTCGCATCGAGCGTAGTCGAGATGCCGCGCGCTGTGTCTCGACTACGCTCGACACGAACGGGTGTGGGTAGAGGGCGCTACCCCAGCTTTCCCGCAAACCGGTCGCTTGCCCGCACCAGGCCATCGGTGATGCCGGGTTCGGTGAACAAGTGCCCGCCATCGTCGACGATCTGCAGCTCAGCCTCGGGCCAAGCCTTTTTGAGCGCCCAGGCCGAAACCGGCGGAGTGCAGCAATCGTGGCGGCCTTGGACGATGATCGTTGGAATATGCCGGATCCTGTCCACTCCGCGGAGCAGTTGGCCGGACTCAAGCCAGCAGTCGTGCATGAAGAAATGCGCCTCGATCCGTGCCACCGCCACCGCGTGGTCGTCGCCGGTAAAATCCGCCATCATCGCAGCGTCGGGCAACAGGGTGCAGGTGGTGGCTTCCCACATAGACCACAGCTTGGCGGCTTTGAGCCGAATTTTGCGATCATCGCTGGTGAGCAGGCGGTGGTAGGCGCCGAGCAGATCGCCCCGTTCGGCTTCCGCGACTATGCCTGAAAATTCCTCCCAGGCTTCGGGATAGAGCTCGCTGGCGCCGCGTTTGTAGAGCCAGTCCTGCTCGTATCGTTCGCCCAGGAAGATCCCGCGCAGAACCAGTTCGCTCACCCGTTCGGGATGGGTCTGGGCATAGGCCAGGCTCAGCGTCGACCCCCACGAGCCGCCGAAGACCAGCCACTTGTCATGCCCGACCATCTCCCGCAATCGCTCGATATCGGCAACGAGATGCCAGGTGGTGTTATCCTCTAGGCTGGCAAACGGGGTAGAGCGCCCGCAGCCGCGCTGGTCGAACAGCAGTACATCATAGAGTCCGGGATCGAACTGCTGGCGCTGCTTCGGGCTGATCCCGCTGCCGGGGCCGCCGTGCAGGAACACTGCCGACTTGCCGCCTGGCTTGCCGCAGCGCTCCCAATAGATGCTGTGGCCGTCGCCGACATCGAGCATGCCTGAAGCGTAGGGTTCGATTGGTGGATAGAGGCTGCGGCGCGCACTCACGGCCTGGTCTTCATCAGCTTGACCAGATCCTGCTTCCAGAACTTCGCCCAGGTGTGGGTGCCGTGGCCTTTGGTGTCTGGGCTGAAGGGCAGCAGGATGAACTTCGCGCGCTTAATCTGTTTGGCTTGCTTTTGCGCCATGCCCAGCTCGGGCGGATTGATGAAATCGTCCGAGCTGTTGATCCACAGCACCGGAACGGTGATCTTCGCGAGCCCCGGCGCGGGGTTGTAAGTGCGCGAGCTGTCGAGCTGGTAGATCTGGTCGTTGGCATCGGCATCGCCCTTGGCACGCGCCTCATAGTTCTCCTTAAGGAAGGCCTCGGCCTTTTCGCGGGTCGGGTAATTCACCTGCAGGCCCCAGGCGTTGGCTCCGGCGATCATTGAAATGTAGCGCGCGGTGCGCAGGCCACTTTCGGGGGCCTGTGTGTAGTTGCCGCCGTTCCACAGCGGATCGGCCCGAATCGCGTCGATCGACATCTGCCGCCACATCCGGTTGCGCCCGGCGATCTCGGTGGCGTTGCAGGCAAACGGGGCCAGCCGCCGCGCAAAGCCGGGATAGCGGGTGCCCCAGACGAAGCCGTGCATGCAGCCCATCGAGGTGCCCAGGATTACCTGGAGGTTCCTGACCCCCAGGCCTTCGACCAGCATGCGCTTCTGCGCGTCGACCATGTCGTCATAGTCATAGCGCGGGAAGGCCATCTTCATGCCGTCACTGGGCTTGGAGCTTTTGCCGTGGCCGATGTTGTCGGGCAGGATCACGAACCACTTGGTGATATCGAAGGGCTGCCCGGGGCCATAAAGCTCGTCGGCGAATTGCGGGCGGAAGAACTGCCAGCCAGAGCCGCCGGTGCCGTGGAGCACCATCACCGCATTATCGATCTCTCCCGCAGCATTGCGGCGCGGAGTGCCCAGCGTGGTGACGTGAATGCGGACATCCATCGTCTCGCCGGTGCCGAACTTGAAGTCCTTGAGCACGATATCGCGTTCGGCGGCGCGCTTCGACCAGTCCTCGGCGGCGTGAAGCGGGGTGGCGAACAGGACGAGGATCAGGAGCAGGAGCTTGCGCATGGGTCTATCCCTTGAGCCGGTTGGCGAAAATTTCGATCACGCTGTTGCCGGTCTGGTCGACAACCTTGCTCGATACCATCGCCTTGGCAAAGTCGGAGGTAATCGTTCGGAAGTCGGGATTGTCGACCACAGCTAGCCCAGCGATGATCCGAGCGATGTCGTCGCCGGTCTGGCCGTAGGTGGCGAAGACATCGCCGGTCGATCCCATGTAGCGCCCGGCTAGCGTGCCATAAGGCTCGGTCATCGCCGCGATCGAGGCCTGCGATGTGGCGCGGACCGAGGCGACGAATTCGGTGTTGATCGGCCCCGGCTCGACCAGGCAGATGTCCACGCCGAACTGCCGGGCGAGCGGGGCGAGCCCCTCCATCATCCCCTCAACCGCGAACTTGGCGGCGCAATAGGCTTCGTTGAACGGCTGACCGAGCAGCCCGCCAACGCTGGTTACCGACACGATCCGACCCGAACCCGCCGCGCGCATGTGCGGCAGCACGGCCTTGGTGACATTCCATACGCCGAAGAAGTTCGTTTCCATCGTCCGCCGCAGGTCATCATCGCTGGTCTGTTCGACCGAACCCAGGAAGCCCGCCCCGGCATTGTTGATCAGCACGTCGATCCGCCCATGCCGCGCAATGACATCAGCCACCGCCGCATCAATCGAAGCCTGCGAGCAGACATCAAGCGGGGCAACTTCGATGGAAACTCCGGCCTTTGCCGCCTCGTCCAGCAAGGCCTGCTGCTTGCCCGGATCGCGCATCGTCGCGACCACGGTGTAACCAACCTCGGCCAGCCGGATTGCGGTGTGAAGGCCAACCCCGGTCGAACATCCCGTTACCAATGCTACCTTGCCTGCCATGCGCATTCTCCCGCAGGCCGGCTATTGTCCGAATCCGACCTCGCCTGCCACTCTAACGGCTTCGCGCGCCGCCGCAATCAACGCACCAGCCTTGGCCTCGCATTCACGCTGTTCATATTCCGGAGTGCTATCCGCCACGATCCCGGCACCAGCCTGGACGTGCAGGACACCGTCCTTGACCACCCCGGTGCGCAGCACGATGCAGCTGTCGAGGTTGCCGTCGGGGGCGAAGTAGCCGACGCCGCCCGCATATGCCCCGCGGGTTTCTGGCTCCAGTTCGGCGATGATCTCGGCGGCGCGGACCTTGGGGGCGCCGCTGACGGTACCCGCAGGAAAGCCAGCGAAAACCGCATCGATCGCATCGTGGTTGGCGCTATCGAGCTGGCCGACCACATTCGAGACAATGTGCATGACGTGGCTGTAACGTTCAACCGTGTAGCTCTCGGTGACCTTGACCGAGCCGGTGCTGGCAACCCGGCCGACATCGTTGCGGCCAAGGTCGAGCAGCATCAGGTGCTCGGCGCGTTCCTTGGGATCGGCAAGCAAGCTGGCTTCGTTGTCGCGGTCTTCCTCGGGTGTCTTGCCCCGAGGGCGCGTGCCCGCGATCGGGCGGATCGTGACTTCGCCGTCGCGCACCCGGACCAGGATTTCGGGGCTCGATCCGGTCAGGGCGAAGCCGGGCAGGTCGAGGAAATAGAGGAACGGCGAGGGGTTCACCCGCCGCAGCGCGCGGTAGAGCGCCAGCGGGGGCAGGGTGAAGGGGCAGGTAAAGCGCTGCGCCAGCACGACCTGAAAGATATCACCCGCCGCGATGTAGTCCTTCGCGCGCAGCACCATGTTGCGGTATTGGCCATCGGCCATCGTCGGTTGCAGCACGGGTTCGGGCAGGGTGGCATCCAGCGCCACTTCGCTTAACGGTTCGCCCAAGCGCCGCAGCGCGGCATCGATCCGGTCTTCCGCTGCATCGAGTGCGGCTTCGAGTGATCCGCTTCCCGGCCAGACCGGTGCAACCGCGAACAGCTCGTCACTCAGGCGGTCGAAAATCAGCACCAGTGCGGGCCGCACGAACAGCATGTCGGGCAAGTGCAGCGGGTTTTCCGGCGGGCGCGGCAACTTTTCGACCAGCCTATAGGTTTCATAGCCGAAATAGCCGACCAGGCAGGCCAGCGCCGGAGGCAGTGCTGCGGGAACATCAAACCGGCACAGTTCAACCAGTGCGCGCAACTCGGCTAGGCTATTACCAGGAAGGGCCGCGAAGGCCTCGCGGTCGTGCCGCCAACTACGGTTGATTTCGGCCTTATCGCCCTCAGCCCGAAACACCAGATCGGGATCGAGGCCAAGCAGGCTGTATCGCCCGCGCACTTCGCCGCCCTGGACCGATTCCAGCAGGTAATCCCCGCGTCCTTCAACCATCAGCTTGGCGGCCGCGCCCACCGGCGTCTCGCAATCGGCAATCAGCCGGCGCCAGACAACCCCGGCCTGACCCGATGCCAGCGCTGCAGCGGCTGCTGTCCGGTTTTCAGCCTGGGCGCCCACTTTGCGTCAATTGCCGCCTGAAAGTTGGCTCTGCAACTTCTTGACGTTTTCGGGGTTGCGGGTTGATCCGACTTCGCCGCGGAAGGCGGAACGCATCTGCTCGCCATATTCGCCGGATTGAGCCTGCTCCAGGTCGGCGTTCAGACCCTTCAGACGCTCGTCATTTTCGGGGACCTGGCCGGGAATGACTTCGCTCACCGTCACGACATACCAACCGCGCTGACGCGGGCCCTGCATGAGGGTGACCTTGCCCCGGGCGGTGCTGAACAGGGCCAGCAACGGACGGGGCACGTTCTGGCCCATTTGCTGCAGTTTCTGGCGATCCATGTCGACGTTGTCGACTGGCGGCAGGGCGACTCCGATCGAAGCCATTGCGACAGGTATGGGCACGCCCTTTTCAATCTGCGTCTTGAGCTTGCGCGCGGCGGCTTCGGCCGCCTTTTCGCCCTTGGCGATCCGGGCTTCATCCGCAACCCGGGCGCGAATTTCGGCCAAGGGCGGCGGGGCGGCGGCGGTCAGTTTGCCGACATCGAAAATGACGAATGTCTTGCCAGGTTCAACTTCGGCCAGCTGCGGTGAGCCGGGTCCGTCGAGCTGGAATGCGGTAGGCACCACGCGTGTCAGCAGCACGGGTGCAGTCGCACCCGGTTGGCCATAAACCGCACCATCGACGGTCAACGGAGCGGTTTCCACAACTTCGAGGCCGAGCTCCTTGGCAACGTCGGCCAGGCTGGCGCCGCTGCTCATTTCGTCTTCGATCCGACTGGAGAATTCGATAATCGCATTACGGCGCTTGGTTTCGCCCAATTCCTTGAGCAGTTCCGGCTTCGCCTGGTCGAGTGATTTGCCCGGAGTCGCCTCGCGGCCATCGACGCGGACCACGATCCAGCCGAGCGGAGCCTTGAACGGCCCAACAACCTTGCCATTGGCAGCCGTAAACACGGCATTTGCGGTGTCGGTCGAACTTTGCACTGCGTAGGCATCCTTGGTCAGGCTGCCCAGCGTCGCCACAGCCAAACCCTTGGCGCGGGCCGATGCTTCAAGTGTTTTGCCTGCGGCAAGGTCGGCCAAAACCTGTTTGGCTGCGGCTTCGGTCGGCAAGATCACCTGGCTAAGTTTGCGCTTGTCAGTGGGGGCATATTTGGCCTTATCGGCGTTATAGCGCGCGGCCACTTCGGCGTCGGTAGGTGCGGGCACGTTCTTGATGACAGCGTCAGTATAGGTCGCGTAACGAATCGTGCGTCGTTCGGGCAATTGGTAATCCGTCTTGTGACTGGCGTACCAAGCCTGGATCTCAGCTTCGTTGGGCATGGCCGCCGGGGCAAAAGCAGCAGGTGGCAGTAACACAATCGCACCCTTGCGGCGTTCGGTTATGATGGCAGCATAGCGGCGAGTGAACTTCTGCGGTACTTTCAGGCCGATCGTGGTCGATCCAAGGAGCTGGCGCGCCATCAACTGCTGCGCCAGTTCGTCCCGATATTCAGAATCGGAGATCCCGCGCTGTCTCAACATCTGCTGGTAGAGCAATTTGTCGTACTTGCCGTCGGGGCCCTGGACCTGCGGGTCCTTGGCAACTTCGCTGTCGATAAGGCGTTTGCCAATGTTAATACCGTACTTTTCGCCCCACTGCAGCGCAGCCTTGTTGTCGATCACGAAGGACAGCACTTCATCAAGGCCGTCCCGGGCGAGGAATTCCTTGATCGTCAGGCGCTGGTTGTCGCGCTGCAGACGTTCAAGGAGCCGGCGGACCTGGCCGTCCATTTCGGTCGCCGTGATCTTTTCGCTGCCGACGGTCGCGATCTTGGACCCACTCGAAAAGGCGCCGAAGCCGCCGGTTCCCGCGATATCACCGCCGGCGAAAGCCAGCGCTATCAGTGCCAGGAACGCCAGGGTCAGCCCGACGCCGAGTTTCGAATTGAAGAAGTTGCGGAAAATCTGGATCATGGGTCCGTCGCCAGAATGAAAAGTGTCGCACATGCCGGGGCCGGCACAGGGTCAAGCGGCGCTTTAAGGACCATTGACCGCGCAGGCAATGGGGGAGGCTTTCTCCTGCCCACAATCGCCGGAACTCATCGCAAGAGCTTTGACAAGTTACCTGCCGCGTGTCTAACCGCGCGGGATACCGGCCTGCCGCAGAAGCAGGCGTAGAATGTTCAGCGAGGAACACAGGATAATGGCTTTGCGCCCTTACATAGTCGGCAACTGGAAGATGAACGGCACGCGTGCGATGCTGGCCGAAGCTCGCGCGATTGATCGCGGTGCGGCGCGCCTTCCCGGAGTGCAGGTGGGTATCGCCCCACCTTTCACGCTGATCCAGACGATAAGCGAGGCGGCCGAGGCGGTCACTGTTGGTGGGCAGGATTGTCATGCCCAAGCAGCCGGCGCCTTTACTGGCGATGTTTCGGCCCCGATGCTGGCCGACGCCGGGGCGGGCTTTGTCATCGTTGGGCACAGCGAGCGCCGGGCGATGCACGCCGAGGAAGACGCTGCGGTAAAAGCCAAGGCCGAAGCCGCGCTGGCTGCCGGACTGGGCGCGATCGTCTGTGTTGGCGAGACAGAGGCGCAGCGCGACGCTGGCAAGGCTGAAAAAATCGTGACCGGCCAGGTCGCCGGGTCGCTGCCGCAAGGCGAAGGCGCGGTGGCGCAGCTGACCGTGGCTTACGAACCGGTCTGGGCGATCGGCACCGGCAGAGTTCCCTCGATCGAGGATGTCGGAGCGATGCACCGGGCAATCCGCGCCAAGCTGGTTGAGCTCTTTGGCGAAGCAGGGGCTGAGATTCGAATTCTCTACGGTGGCTCGGTCAATGCCGGCAACGCTGCGGAATTGCTCGGTGCCGACGAGGTAGGCGGGGCGCTGGTCGGCGGAGCAAGCCTGACTGCGGACAGCTTCCTGTCGATCGTGCTTGCTGCAGCCGGTCCGGGCGAGGACTAAGCCCGCCGCACCTTGCACAATTGGCTCGGCGCGCCTAGATGCCCGCCAGCACCACAATTCGCGGAAATTCCATGTCGCTGTTCATTTTCCTGACTGTTACCCAGGCGATCGTCGCCGCGCTGCTGGTCGGCGTGATCCTGATGCAAAAGTCGGAAGGCGGCGGTCTGGGCACCGGCGGCAGCCCGGCCGGGCTGATGTCGGCGCGCGGTGCGGCTGACTTCATGACGCGCCTGACCGCAATTTTGGCTACCATGTTCGTGGTGCTTTCGATTGTTCTGGCCGCGCTGGCAACCCGTTCGAGCGGTAACCGCTCGATCGATGACACATTGCAGCGCACCGCGCCCGTTCAGCAGGCTCCTGCCGCGCCGATCGATCCGCTTGGCGGTGCAGGCGGCGCTCAGCCGGCCAATGCCCCCGGCAGCGCGCCTTCGGCGGGCCTGGCACCTACCGCTCCCGCCACAAAGTAATCCCCAGCTTCTCCAAACTGTCTGGCGCGATTTTTCGCGCTGGGCTGTGGATTGCCACAAAGGGTGCTTGCCCAAGTCCCCCAACCAGGCTTAAGGCCCGACTCCCATGGCGCGGTTCATTTTTATCACCGGCGGCGTGGTCTCCTCGCTTGGCAAAGGTCTTATGGCGGCAAGCCTTGCAGCGCTGCTGCAGGCGCGCGGATTCAAGGTCCGCATCCGCAAGTTCGATCCCTATCTGAACGTCGATCCGGGGACGATGAGCCCCTACCAGCACGGCGAAGTTTACGTGACTGACGACGGGGCGGAAACCGACCTCGATCTGGGACACTACGAGCGCTTCACCGGCGTTTCAGCACGCCAGGCGGACAACATCACTAGCGGCAGGATCTACCGCGACATCATCGCCAAGGAACGTCGCGGCGACTACCTGGGCGCGACCGTGCAGGTGATCCCGCACGTCACCGACCAGATCAAGGAATTCGCGCTGGCCGATACCGATGGCCTCGATTTCGTGCTGTGCGAGATCGGCGGGACCGTCGGCGATATCGAAGGTCTGCCGTTCGTTGAGGCAATCCGTCAGTTGCGCAACGAGTTGGGGCGCGAGAAGTTCTGTTCGGTACACGTGACCTTGGTGCCCTATGTTGCGGCCGCGGGTGAGCTCAAGACCAAGCCTACCCAGCACTCGGTGCGCGAACTGACCAGCCTGGGTGTCCAGCCCGATATCCTGCTGTGCCGCTGCGAGCACCCGCTGCCCGAAAACGAACGTGCGAAGATCGCGCTGTTCTGCAACGTGCGTAAGGAAGCCGTGATCCCGGCGCTCGACGCGCGCAGCATCTATGCGGTGCCACTGCAGTATCATGCCGAAGGGCTCGATGCCGAAGTGCTCCACCATTTCGGCCTGACCAGCCCTGCGCCCGACCTGTCGGGCTGGGTCGATATTGTCGATCGCTTCCAGTACCCCGAAGGCGAAGTGACGATCGGGGTAGTGGGCAAGTACGTTGGCCTGCCCGATGCCTACAAGAGCCTTAACGAGGCGCTGGTCCATGGCGGAATGGCGAACCGGGTCAAGGTCAACATCAAGTGGATCGACGCCGAACTGTTCGAGGAAGGCGACGAGGAAATCGTCACCAGGCTTGAACCGATGCACGGAATTCTGGTGCCTGGTGGCTTCGGGGTGCGCGGGACCGAGGGCAAGATCGCCTCGGTCCGCTTCGCCCGCGAACGCAAGGTGCCGTTCTTCGGAATTTGCCTTGGCATGCAGATGGCCTGCATCGAAGGTGCGCGCAACACTGCCGGGATTGCCGCTGCCAGTTCAACCGAATTTGGTCCGACCGACGAGCCAGTGGTCGGGATCATCACCGAATGGATGAGCCCCGAAGGCCTGCAGAAGCGCGGCGCCGATACCGACCTTGGCGGGACCATGCGGCTTGGCGCCTATGAAGCCAATCTGGCGGGTAACAGCCACGTTTCTGCCATCTATGGCGGGGCAACCACGATCAGCGAGCGTCATCGCCACCGCTACGAAGTCAACGGTGCCTATCGCGAGCGGCTTGAAGCTGGTGGTCTGGTCTTTTCGGGGATGTCGCCCGATGGCCTGTTGCCAGAGATTGTCGAGCGGCCCGACCATCCCTGGTTCGTGGGGGTCCAGTTTCACCCCGAACTCAAGAGCCGCCCGTTCGATCCGCACCCCCTGTTTGCCGGGTTCATTGCAGCGGCACTGCAACAGGCGCGTCTGGTCTGATCAATGGTTTCAGGGGGTTAGTCCGCCCCGGTTGCACGACTGTCGAAAGAAGCGGGACAAAGTCACGAAAATCCTTGCACAATGCTGACAGAAACCGATAGCGAGCGCCCACTGATCTCGAATCGCAACTGGGTCGAGTCAGGGTTGCATTGGGTATCCATACTGTTTGTGCAGTAAGGACAAAATCAACCCTGTCCGTTGCGGGATTGTTGCCGGGCAGCCGGTACAACCAGCCCAGTTCGCTTTCGTGCGGTTTGCGATGCAACCGCAAATATAGGCTTGTCGGCTCTGATCGTCTTCTGCGACCCGGACGATCATGAAAAGACAGGGCGGCGCGAGAGCGTCGTGGGGGCGGGGCCAAAAGCTCCGCCCCCAAATTTTTGGCGCTCGCTGATGATCAGGCGGCGGCGCTTTCGTCCTTGCCGTCCTTGACCACGGTCAGGGTCTTTTGCGTGCCCACCGGAATCTTTTTGGGCTTCATCGCCTCGGGCACTTCGCGGACCAGGTCGATCGCCAGAAGGCCATCTTCAAGGTTGGCGTCCTCAACCCGGACATAGTCGGCCAGTTCAAAGCGGCGTTCGAACCCGCGCTGGGCGATGCCGACGTGGAGGAACTGTCCAGCCGAGCTATCCTCGCCCTTCTTGCCCTGGACCACCAGCAGGTTCTGCTGGGCCGTAATTTCGATATCGGCGGGCTTGAACCCGGCCACGGCCAAGGTGATGCGATAGGAATCTTCGCTGCGACGTTCGACGTTGAATGGGGGGTAGTTGTCGCCGCTGTTCATCCGGCTTTGGTTTTCCAAAAGGTCGAACAGGCGGTCGAACCCGACCATGGTGCGGCGATAGGGAGTAAAATCAAAACGGTTCATGGCAAAATCCTCTGTTTGAGCAATCGTGCTTTTGCGGAACCCACAAATGGCATCCCGCGATCGGCATCATCCCCTTGCGGACCATGACACCGCTTACGATGTATGATAGCCCCGTCAGGTTTCAAGAGGAGCAAGTCGTGACCACCCCGAAAGTCGAGATCTACACCAAGTGGGGCTGCCCCTATTGCGTGCGCGCCAAGGCGCTCCTCGATGGGAAAAGCGTGGGCTATGTGGAGTATGATATCACGCTGGGTGGGCCCAGGAAGGCCGAAATGATGGAACGCGTGCCGAGTGCAAGGACGGTTCCGCAGATCCTGATCGATGGAGAGCCCGTGGGCGGCTGCGACGAGCTCTACGCACTTGAGCGCGCCGGCACGCTTGATCCGATGCTGGGCTTGTGATGTCCAAACGCATCGCCCTGCTTCAGATGTGCTCGGGGATCGACCCCGAGGCCAATGCAGAGACTGTCGTCGGTGCGATTGGTGCAGCGGCGATGGGCGGGGCTTCGATGCTGTTTACCCCCGAAATGTCGGCTCTGGTCGATCGCGATCGGACCCGTGGCAGCGCACAGGTTGTGGCTGAGGCTGACAGCAGCTTCCTGGCGAAAGTGCGCGAGGCCGCGGCCGGGGCAGGGATCTGGGTTACGATCGGTTCTATGGCAGTTTTGCGCAATGACGGGCGCTGGGCCAACCGGGCCTTTGTGATCGATTCCGGTGGCGAAGTGATCGCCCGATATGACAAGATCCATATGTTCGATGTAGACTTGGCAACCGGAGAAAGCTGGCGCGAGTCCAACGCCTATGCCCCCGGTGAAGGGCCGGTGACGGTGGAAACGCCGCTCGGCCTGCTGGGGCTGACGATCTGCTATGACTTGCGTTTTCCGGCACTGTTTGAGGCCTATGGCCGGGCCGGGTGTGATGTGATCACGATCCCCGCCGCTTTCACCGTGCCGACCGGGCAGGCGCACTGGCACGTGATGCAGCGCGCTCGGGCGATTGAGGCAACTGCCTTTGTCGTTTGCGCTGCCCAAGTGGGCAAACACGCGGATGGGCGCGAGACCTATGGTCACAGCTTGGTGGTCGATCCCTGGGGCGAAGTCCTGCTCGATATGGGCGGAGACGCTCCGGGGCTCAGTTTTGCCGAGCTGGATCCGGCTCGGGTTGCGGCGGTGCGCGCACAAGTGCCGTGCCTTGCAAACAAGCGGCAAATCGCCACATAACCTATTGCAATGATTGTCTTCGATCTTGAATGCCGGGCCCTGGGTCACCGCTTTGAAGCCTGGTTCGCCAGTTCGAAGGACTTTGCCGCGCAGCAGGAACGCGGACTGGTCAGCTGTCCGCAGTGCGGAAGCAGCGATGTTGCCAAGGCGGTCATGGCACCCAATGTCGGACGCAAGGGCAACCAGCTTTCAGTGCCAAGCGCCAATCCCCAACCTATGGTCAGTGGCGACTTGCCCGCTGAAGCCAAAGAAGTGATGGTCAAATTGGCCCAGCTTCAGGCTGAGGCGCTCAAGCAATCGCGCTGGGTTGGCAAAGGTTTCGCCGATGAATCGCGCAAGATGCATTATGGCGAAGCCGAGAGCGAAACGATTCATGGCCAGGCGACTGCGCAGGAAGCCAAGGAATTGCTCGATGAGGGCATTGCCCTGATGCCGCTTCCTTTCCCGGTCGCGCCGCCGGACGAACTCAACTGATTGCGCGGCGCGGCAAGCCTGCTTATGGGAGCCTTGGCGCGCCCGTAGCTCAGCAGGATAGAGCACCAGATTCCTAATCTGGGGGCCATGGGTTCGAATCCCGTCGGGCGCACCATCTTCCTCCTGAAGTGACTTCAGACGCCATCTGAACAAGCCTGTGGAAACTCAATTCGTCGTGTCTTGCATCCTGCGACAAATTTAAGGGTTGAACTGCTGAATCAATTGTGATTCTAGTGTTAACCATGAACGGACGGGGCTCTCCAAGGCTGGTAAACGAACGCCTGACGCAGGGCGTAGCATTGGCTTGCCTCTTGCTGATGAGCGCTTGGGTGCTGTTTGGCCCAAGTGGTCTAATTTCCTGGAGCGAAAACAATCGCTTGCTCGCCGAGCGTCAGAAGGAGCTGCAGCAGCTTTCGGCAGAGCGCGATGTCTTGCGCAATCGCGTCGCCCTGCTTGATCCGAATCACGTCGATGCGGACATGGCCGGGCAGTTGCTGCGTACCGACCTTAATGTGGTCCACCCGGACGAAATGGTTCTGCTGCTCAACTGACTTACCCGGCCTGCGCTGAATGCGCGTGGATTTCCAGAACTGAAATACGTATGGGGCTGTTTCCCTTAGGGCAAACTGGTCCTATAGCTTGGACATTGCGTTCCAAACCCCAGGGGAGCCCACTTTGGCCAAGACCAGTTCGAGCCGCAAAGCGCCTGCCAAGGCCGCTGCCGGCGACGAAGTATTCGCACTGCGCAGCCTGCAGGACGCTCACGACGCCAACCCGCGTTACGCGGCGAGCGACGATGAGTTGCTGACTTTTTACGAGCAGATGCTGCTGATCCGCCGGTTTGAGGAAAAGGCCGGTCAACTTTATGGCTTGGGCCTGATCGGGGGCTTTTGCCACCTGTACATCGGCCAGGAAGCGGTCGCCGTTGGGCTGCAATCGGCGCTCGATGGCGGTAAGGACAGTGTGATCACAGGCTACCGCGACCACGGCCACATGCTGGCCTATGGCATCGATCCCAAGGTGATCATGGCCGAGCTCACCGGTCGCGGCGCTGGAATTTCGCGCGGCAAGGGCGGGTCGATGCACATGTTCTCGACCGACCACAAGTTTTACGGCGGGCACGGCATCGTTGGCGCCCAGGTGCCGCTGGGGGCAGGGCTCGCTTTTGGCCACCAGTACCGCGAGGACGGCGGGCTTTGCATGGCCTATTTCGGCGACGGCGCGGCCAACCAGGGCCAGGTCTATGAAGCCTTCAACATGGCTTCGCTGTGGAACCTGCCGATCATCTTTGTGGTTGAAAACAACGGCTATGCGATGGGCACTGCGGTCCAGCGCGGATCGGCCGAAACCCATTTTCACCGCCGGGGGACAGCTTTCCGGATACCCGGGATCAGCGTCAACGGGATGGACGTGCTCGAGGTGCGCTCGGCCGTTGAGGTAGCAGTTGCCCATGTCCGCGCGGGCAAAGGGCCGGTGCTGATGGAGCTGATGACCTATCGCTATCGCGGGCACTCGATGTCCGACCCGGCCAAGTATCGCAGCCGCGAAGAAGTGCAGGAAATGCGCGACAAGCACGACCCGATCGACGCAGCCAAGGCCGAGCTCCTCAAGCGCGGCGTGACTGAGGATCGGCTCAAGGAATTGGAAAAGCAAATTCGCAGCAAGGTGAACGAAGCTGCTGACTTCGCAGAAAACTCACCGGAGCCAGACATGCACGAACTCTACACCGACGTCCTGGTGGAGAGCTACTGATGGCAATCGAACTCAAGATGCCTGCGCTGTCCCCGACGATGGAGGAGGGGACCCTCGCCAAGTGGTTGGTCAAGGAAGGCGATACGGTCAAATCTGGCGATATCCTGGCTGAAATCGAGACCGACAAGGCGACGATGGAATTTGAATCGATCGACGAAGGGGTGATCGGCAAGATCCTGGTTCCCGAGGGGACCGAGGGCGTGAAAGTCGGCACCGTCATCGCGGTGATTGGCGAGGATGGTGGCGAGGTAGCTACGCCGCATGCCGCGCCAACTGAACCGGCACCAAGCAGTCACACCGCAGTCACACCACCGGCACCCAAACCGCGGGCCAGTGACCCTGAGCTCCCCGTTGGCACCAACATGCGCCAATGCACCGTGCGCGAGGCGCTGCGCGATGCCATGGCAGAAGAAATGCGCCGCGATGCCCGCGTGTTCGTGATGGGTGAAGAGGTTGCGCAGTACCAGGGTGCCTACAAAGTAACCCAGGGCCTGCTTGATGAGTTCGGGCCCAAGCGGGTGATCGATACCCCGATCACCGAATACGGGTTTGCCGGGATCGGGGCCGGGGCGGCGATGGGCGGCCTCAGGCCGATCGTCGAATTCATGACTTTTAACTTCGCGATGCAGGCGATCGACCACGTCATCAATTCGGCCGCCAAGACCAACTACATGTCGGGCGGACAGATGCGCTGTCCGGTGGTGTTCCGCGGGCCAAACGGTGCGGCCAGCCGGGTCGGGGCGCAGCACAGCCAGAACTATGGCCCGTGGTACGCCAACGTTCCTGGCCTGATTGTGATCGCGCCTTACGATGCGGCAGATGCCAAGGGCCTGCTCAAGGCCGCGATCCGCAGCGAGGATCCGGTGGTCTTTCTTGAGAACGAGCTGGTCTATGGCCGCAGCTTCGACCTGCCCGAGCTTGACGACCATGTCCTGCCGATCGGCAAGGCGCGGATCATGCGCGAGGGCAAGGACGTAACGATCGTGTCCTATTCAATCGGGGTCGGTCTGGCGCTGGAAGCTTCAGATCTGCTGGCGGGCGAGGGGATCGATGCCGAAGTGCTGGACTTGCGCACGCTGCGCCCGCTTGACCGGGAAGCAGTGCTGACTTCACTTGCCAAAACCAATCGCTTGGTGGTGGCCGAAGAGGGCTGGCCGCAGTGTTCGATCGCATCTGAAATCATGGCGATCTGCATGGAGGATGGCTTCGACCACCTCGACGCGCCGGTGCTGCGCGTCTGCGACGAGGACGTGCCGCTGCCCTATGCCGCAAACCTTGAGAAGGCCGCGATCATCGACGCCAAGCGGATCGCCGCTGCAGTTCGCAAGGTCTGCTATCGCTAGCTCAGGCTGCCGTCAGTGGCGATCGCCGCGTTGCCCTTGTAGTCGCTGCACGATTGGACGGGATCGGGGCTGGCAGGATCGCGCTGGTAGATCTGGGTCAGGTCGCGATCGTCGCGCACAGTGAATGAAGCGATCGACCTGATATCGAGGCTGCCGAGGAACCGGGCCGAAACCAGTGGCTGATAGGTATAGTTGATCTCGACAAAAATCACAGCGTCATCAGGTTCGGCGGCAACTTCTTCACCCAGCGGGCCGATCCCGACCGAGCCCAGGTTGGTGCCTGCGACACCATAGCTTGAATTGACATGCTTGGCGCCGCGGCAGCGCTGCCAATGGATGTACTGGTTCCCGCCTGCCTGGTTGACTTCCACGCTGGAGATGATGACCCGGCCGTTTTCATAGAGGTCAACCCCGCGCCCGCCCTGGACCTGGGCACCGTAGATCACTTCGTTGATATCACTTTCGTAGATCTTGCGGTTCTGCAACGTGCTGGTGTCGCCGACCCGGCTGGCATTGTCGGCAACATGTTCGGCCAGCTGGTTGACCTTCATGCTGACAAGCGCGAAATTCGCCTCTTCTGCGCCCCACAGACCGGCGGTCAGCAGGAACGGTGCACCAAGGGCGAACTCGGTCATGGCCACGCCTGAGCGGTGCTTGCAAAGCCGCGCGACGAAGGAACGAACCGTCACGTGCAGTGTCCGACAGTTGGTGCCGGGGGAGTGTCCTGCTGGCCATAGGGCTGATTGCGCAGGACTGTGTTGGCAACCAGGGTAAAATTGTCGCTTTGGCCAGGGATGAAGCTCGCGATCGGAAAGGCGCGCTTGTAGTTGACGGTCACGCTGTAGAGCACCGCATCGCGCGCCCCCCCAAACCCGGCCTTGCCGCCCATCGCATCCCAGGCCCCGTTGCCATTGGCGTCTTCGTAAGGTTCGCCATTGTCGCACGTCCCGTTGCCGTCGAGGTCGGTATAGTCTTCTGGCCGGGCGGCATCGGTGAAATTGGCATAGGACCGACGTTCAAAGTTCAGCGTCGCGCCAGGTGCGACGGCGTGGACCGCCTTGGTCACGATCTCGTCAAGCGCAGCGGAATTTCCGGCCGCGCCTTCGATCGTCGAATCACGCGCTGCATTCTGGATCGCGCCTTGCAGCATTTCAGCGGTGTACATGTTGTAGGACAAGTCGAAGAGGCCAAACAGCACTGTGAACAAGACCGGCGCGATCATCGCGAACTCGACTGCGGACACCCCGTCCCGGTTGTCGGCAAGCTGCCCGAGTGGCCGGATCACTTCGCGATCCTCAGGTCGCCCATCTGCGCCGCGATCTTGCTGAAGACATCGTTCAGTTCAGCGGCATCGCGGGCTTCGAAGTAATGGCCAGGCCCAGCACAATCGGTCATCACCGGGTTGAGGCTGGTGCCAAACCCGACGACCCAGACGGTGATGTTGCGCTTCTTTACTTCCTTGCAGGCAACCGTGAAGCGCTTTTCCACCACATCGGTGAGCGTCAAGCCGAGCGCGGGATGCTTGGGATCCCAGCGGCGTTTGTCGAGCGGTTCGATTCCATAGGTATCGTAGGAAAGGTCGTAGGGCGCGGTTTCACCGTCGGTCAGGAAGATCAGGTGACGGCTGGTCGGCTTGCCCGCGAGGTCGGCATTCTCGGCCGAGAAGATCCCGGTCGGCGATAGCATCCGGCCACCCCAGATCATGCCGATGTCATGATAGGTGCTTCCTTCGGCCTGCAAGGTGTTGAGATAGGCGTCGACGTCGGTAGATGACATTTCGTTGAGTTTGCGGGCCTCGGTCGGGCATGCGGATAGACCTGCCCAACCAGCCATCAGATAGTCGGAATCCGCCATGGAAGGCGACTTGAAGGCCCCGCTGCCGTCCCACCAGATTTCGGGCTCGAACGAAATCTCGTTGAGCATCGGGCGCCACTGAGTTTTCGGGTCGCCGGGGGTGGGAACCAGGTCGATATCCAGATCGAGCGCCCGCGAGAGATCGACATTGTCATAGTCGTCGATCTCATAGGTATCGCGTTCTTCCATGCAGCCGCGGAAATAGATGTCGAGATTTTCCGGGGTAGGCGAGGGGTAGCCGTACATCCGGGCCTGCATCATGCCAGGCTTCAGCGGATCGTTGCCCGATGCGCCCTTCACGAATGAGACGTCGAATTCCATCGGTTTGTACAACCACTTGTAGACGTCGCGGGTCCTCTGGGTCGGTGGCGAGTTGACCCACGAATAAGTGTAATTGCTATAGCTCCAACCGCTCACCCGATAGGTCGAGCCATCGGCACCCAGGTTGCAATAATAGGAGTTGCCGTCGACCCTGGTGGTGCCATACGAACTGCCATCGGGGTTGTTCCCGGTGTTGAAGTTGGTCCAGGTCGCAGTGTTGTTTGGGCAGGTTGCCGAAGGATACTCCGCGATCCAGTTCTCGGTCCCGCTGATGTAGGTATAGGTCGTATCCGACGCCCAGTAGGTCTCGGTCTGACCGGTGGTTCTGGATTCGCGGCCATTGTAGGTCCACTTGTCGACCACCCAGTCAGACTTGAGCAGCATACCGACATTGACGTTGGTGGAATAGGGCAGGAAGCCATAGCGCACCCGCGTGCCAGGGCTCTTGCTGCCTTCCAGCTGGGCGTGGAAATTGCGCACCACGTTCTTGAGGACGTCGATCTTGGGTTCGCTGTCGCCGGGATTGGTGTCGCCCATCGATCCGGTGGTATCGAGCACGAACATGATGTCGGTGTTCGAGAAGTTGAGCTTTGCCGAACATTCAACCTCGATCGCCACTTCGTTGTAACCGAACAGCGTCATCAGCGTGGTCGGAACCTTGACGCTGGCGACGCCGGAAATCGAATAGTCCGGCTCAAGCGTCATTTCGAACGAACGGCCCTTGGTCCAATAGGCGCCGTCGCGGTAGTTGATGTTGAAGAACTTGTTGCCGGTTGCAGCGACATTGGCGGGAATTTCCCCGGTCACCACGACTTGCGAGCCCAGCTTCTTGCGCGCGGCCAGCACCCCGGCGTCGCAGGCCTGTTGCAGGCGGCTTTGCGAAAGATAGCTGCGGCCCATATCGATCCCGCCGCCAACCATCGCCAGCAGCGGCACCAGCCCAGCCGCGATCATCGCCAGCGTATTGCCGGCGCGGTCGCGCAGCAGGCGTTTGAACAGATTCAAGATGACGGCCTGGGCCATGCGCGCGGGGTACTCCGGATATCCAGATCGGACCCTAGCGCCTTCGCGTAACCCCTTGGCTGAGGAACATGGTTAATTTGTTCGGAAACTTTGGTCAGAAAGCGGCTTAGCGCCGGTCCGGTTCAGCTGCTGACGACGAAGATCGGGCGGCTGTAGGTGAGGGGGATTTCGCCAAGTCCGATGACCCCCAGGAACGATGGGATCCGATAGGTCAATCGCATGGTATATTCGGTCGTGCCCGCAACGCGCTGCGTTGTCGCCACATTGATCGCGGCCGAGAAACGGGTGCGTGCCAATCCATAAGGAGGGGCGGAGGCCCGGCCATTGGCGTAGTCCTGAAGCTGGGATGCCGAAAGCCGGTTGCTGGTTTGATAGTTGACCACGGCATAACGCGCGACATCGCTGGAAACCCCGCGCAGCGCGTTATAGTTCTGCATGCCGATGCCGATCTGCAGAATACCCATGAACATGGCAATGAACGCCGGGCCGATCAGCGCGAATTCAACCGCGACCGATCCCTTGTCGGAATTGCGAATGCGATGGATTAGTTGACGCATCAGCTGGCACTCTGCTGTTTGTACATGACATAGCGTGTCACCCGGTACTGAATCGGCGATCCCACGCCAAATCGTGTCCAGGCTGGCGTGTATGTATCTGTAAGATAGATTTTATGTATTTCGCCAGAACTCCGGACGTACAGGTGTTGGCATTCGTGATGTAAGTCGTGGTCGAATTGCAGCGATAGGTTTCCGTCACGGTCACCTTGGACGCAGCCAGGCCGGTCAAAGCCATGATCACTTGCTGCAGTGTCGTCCGCTTGGCCGATGTATCCGGCGCCGAAGCTATGGCGATGGCGGCCGCTTCTGAAGCCGCGCTTTCGAGCTCTGACTGGCGGGCGATGATCGTGCTCACCTGAAATGTGCCCAGGCTCATCAGCACCAGCACCGGGGCAACCAGTGCGGTTTCGATCACCATCGCGCCGTCCTGTTCACGGCGCAGGCGGGCAAGCAGGGTGGAAAGGTGCATCATGCGACCAACTTCACCGAAGCATTGCCATGCGAGACTTCATCGGTATTGGTCATTCCCGACGGGCAGAAGCTGGTCATGTTGGTATTGCCTTCCAGCGTGATCTGCGCGGCGGCGATCAACAGGCAAGCGCTGGTTACGTTGGCCGTGCCGTTGAAGGTCACATCGCTCTTCGGCAGGTAAATCTTGCCGTTTAGCGTTGTGCTGTTGTTGCCATTGATCCGGTTGCGATTGTTCGTGCCGGTGGAGTTGCGATCTTCGAAGACCAGCATCCAGGCCAACTGACCGGCCTGGGTTGAGGTTAGGCCGCCAACGCTCTGAAGCTGGGCCGAACTTGCCGCAGTCAGGGTTACGTTGGAGCCCCCGGTAAAGTCGATGTAGGCGCCGTTCTTCAGAATGATCAGAATCCCTGCACCGGTGACCTGATACTGTCCGGTGATTTTCAGGCGCCCGCCATTGATCACGTATATCCCGGGATTCATGACGGTCGTGCAGCCGACATCGAAGCCGCCCGTATAGGTTCCCTGGTTCAGAGTAGCCTGAGTGGTCGTGGTGGTGGTTACAACGTTGCGGTATTCGGTGGTAACCGTCGTGACGACCTTTTCCCAGATCCGGTTGGCACCGCTGCCCGAAAGCGAGCTGGCGCTCCAGGTTGTTGTGCTGACGCCGGGGGAGGCGACTCCATTGACCACGCCGGTGGTAAGGGTCTGATTGGTCTGCCATGTCACAGGCCAGCTTCCGGTGACGTTGGTATGCGATCCTGTGCCGGTATAGGTTACCTGGGTGGTCGCATTGTTCGAGTTTGCGCCCTTCCAGTAAGTATAGGCGATGTCGGTCTTGGTTCGATAGTCACCCCTGGTCGAGGTTGTCCCCGGCACGCAAGTATAGGTGGCCGTTGGATTGGGGCTCGGCGTTGGAGTGGTCAGGCTGGCGAAGGGATCGGTCAGCCCGGTCATGTATTCGTGGATTTCAGCGTCTGTATGCTGGGCGAGCCAGCTGTCGATCCCGCCGGCAGAGACAACCCAACCCGGATCGACCGTGGGGTTACCATTGATCCGGATCGAGTTGGCGGAGGTCGACAAGGCCGCAAGCCCGCAACGAGCGGACAACGTGCACTACCGCCGATGGTGATGTCTGTACCGCTAGACCCCAAGCCGATCAGGCAGGCGGTGTAGCTGGCACCATCGGTGAATGCTGCCTGAGCATAGACCGAAACCGTGGTCGTGCGCCCGGTGAGAAAGAAAGCTTGAAAACGGAAGCCGCTTTGCCGCCTGGACCGTGACGGTCACGCTGTTCTGGCTTCCGCCGTTCCAGTTTGCCAGAGCAACGGTAGGTGTCGTGTCGATCGAACTGGTAGCCGCCACGTTGGCGCTGAATTCCTGGCGGGCACGTGTGATGTAGGGGCTGCGCGAACTGTCGCTGCTGCGAGCCCAGGCTCCGGCCAGCGCGGCCTGGTCAGCCGCATTCTGGATTTCGCGCTTCCACATGTACCACTGCGCGGTATCGACCGCGAGGCCCGAGCCGCCGATCAGCACAGGCATGCCAAGCGCCACAAGCAGGGTCGCGTTTCCGCTGGTATTGGCCATCAGGCCAGAGATCGCGCGGCGAATTTTGCAGAGCATGATGCCCTCGATGTGTTCCGAACCAAGCAGCCTATGGAGCCGCGTGGTATCCGGTCCCTCAAGTTTCACGGCTAACAAAGTGTTGGCGTTGCAGGGAAAGCCTCAACCCCGCTTTGATTTCAGGGGCAGGCGGACTAGACCGGAACGATGGATTTCAGCCAACTTGTCGATACCCTGCCGATCGAGCGGCGCCTGGCCTTGGCCTATGCCCCGCGATCCGCGCGCACGGCCACGCTGGCGTTGTTTGCGCTTGACGCTTCGCTGGGCAATCTGGTGCGCGCCACGCGCGAGCCGATGCTCGGTCAGATAAAACTGGCCTGGTGGCGCGAACAATTGGGCAAGCCGGCTGACGAGCGGGCGCAGGGCGAGCCGGTTCTGGCCTTGATCGGGCAAGTCTCTGACTTCGGGCAAGATTTGCGAGATCTGGTCGATGGCTGGGAGGAACTGCTGGCCGAGGGGGCAATATCAAGGGATCGTCTTGCTGCCTTTGCTGCCGCCCGGGGGAGTGCTTGCGCGGCCCTGGCGCGCGCGGTTGGGTCGGAGCGGTTTGCGGACCCGGCCCGTGAGTGCGGAAACGCCTGGGCGCTGGCCGAACTGGCAGTCCGGCTCAGCGATCCGGCCGAACGCGAAACCGCGCTGGCGCTTGTCAGCGAGACGAGTTGGCGGTCCGTTGCCTTGCCGCGCACATTGCGCCCGCTCAAGGTGCTTCATGGACTGGCGATCCGTTCGCAGGGAACATCGGAATTACTTTCCGGTCGCCGCGACATTCTCACCGCATTCAGGCTTGGCTTGCTGGGTATTTGAGTTAGTCTCGCAGCTCCCAGGAGGCTGATTGATGAACCGGATTGTCCTTGGTGCCGTTTCGGCCTTGTTGCTAGCCGGAGCAGGGCTGTTCTGGTGGCAGGGTCGCGCCTCGATCGATGCCAGCGCGCCACCTCCGCCGCCAATGGCCGAGCTTGAAGAAAGCGGGCTGCCGCTCGAAGAATTGCCCGACGAGGATGGCTCGGGCGCGATCGGTGCAGCGCCGCCCGGGGTTAGCGAGGCGAGCCGCGAGGAGAAGCGTTTCAACCGGCTTGACCGCAACCGTGACAACATCATCAGCCGGGTCGAGATTCTGCAACCGCGCGTGGCCGCGTTCCGCAAGCTCGATACCGATCACAACAATCTGCTGAGCTTCGAGGAATGGGCCGTTGCAACCTCTAACCGGATCAAGAAGGCCGATGCCAACGGCGACGGCAACCTGACCCGCCAGGAATTCGCCGCGACCAAGCCGAAGCCCGCCAAGAAACCGGCCTGCCGCTGCTGAATGAAAAGCCGCCCGGATTGCTCCGGACGGGCGTTTGCGATGATATGGCTGAAACCTAGAAGTGGAAGTTCACACCCAAACGGATCGAGTGCATCCGCAGGTCGGAATTGAAGGTTTCGACGTAGGCCGGCGTCACAAAAGTGCTGCCCGGTGCATAGGCGGTGTTGAACACGAAATCGCCCTGGTCGGTGTAGGTGTAGTCAAGCCGCAGTGACATGTTCGGGCTCAACTTGTGCTCAATCCCGCCGCCGATCTGGTAGCCATCAAAGGTATGGCTGGTAGAAGCGGTCTTGTGATAGCCACCGTTCGAGGTGATATCCATGGAGATATCGGCAGTGGTCCAGCCCCAGCCGCCGGTGGCATAAAACAGGGTGTTGCCGCTGGCAAAACCAAGCTTGGCTTTTATGCCAAAGGCTACCTTTGGATCGAACGTGGTGGACGAGGCGTAAGACAGTGCGGGGAAAGGCGTCGTGGCCGTGAGCGGCTTGCCAGCCGTGTCGCTGCCGGCAATCCCACTGACATCTGCTTCCAGCCCCACAACCAAGCCACCGCCGGTCTGCATGTTGTAACCAAGCTGCGCACCATAATTGAAGTTCTGCACCTTGGTATTGTTGGGATAGAAGCTGACGACGTTGGATTGCAGCGCAGCTGACTCTGCCGTCCAAGCTCCGCTTAGCGCAACTGTCTGGTCAGACTTGGCGTCGGTGTAGCCCGCGCTCAGTCCAACATAGGCTCCGGTCCAGTCGCCTTCTTCGTCTGCGAATGACGGTGTGGCAATCGCGCAAGCCGCGATCGCGGTTAGTGTGAAGATAGTCCTCATGATCAACTCCCGTTGCACAGGCGCGACCCGATGGCGCGGCTTCTAGGGCCTTGCCTGGAAACATGCTTGTAGGAATTCGACGAGTTGTGAAATGACTTCGATCAACCGTTGATCGCGACCCAGGCCGCAAGGTCCGCCTTGGCACGTTGGGTGTAGGCCAGCTTGCGCTGCTTTTTCTTCACTTCTTCATCCGGCGGCGGAAACAGGCCGAAATTGACGTTCATCGGCTGATAGCTGTCGGCCTCGGCATCGCCGGTTATGTGCGAGAGCAGCGCGCCCAAAGCGGTGGTGCGGGGCGGGGCGGTCCAGTCCTTCCCGGACAGTTCTGCAGCGGTCATCAGCCCGGCCAGCAGGCCGACCGATCCGCTTTCGACATAGCCTTCGCAGCCGGTGATCTGCCCGGCAAAGCGAATGTGCGGGGCCTTCTTCAGCCGCAGCTGCCGGTCGAGCAGCACCGGTGAGTTCAGGAAAGTGTTGCGGTGCAGCCCGCCCAGCCGCGCGAATTCCGCGTTCTCAAGCCCAGGAATGGTCCGGAACAGGCGGACCTGTTCGGCATGCTTCAGCTTGGTCTGGAAGCCGACCATGTTCCACAGCGTGCCCAGCTTGTTGTCCTGCCGCAGCTGGACCACGGCATAGGGCCAGCGGCCGCTGGGGTGCTCCTCGGTCGCCCAGTGCGGGTTGTCGAGCCCGACCGGCTTCATCGGCCCGAACCGCAAGGTCTCGACCCCGCGCGATGCCATCACTTCGATCGGCATGCAGCCTTCGAAATAGGGAGTGTTGGCCTCCCACTCGCGAAATTCGGTCTTCTCGCCATCGAGCAGGCCCTGATGGAACGCGGCGTACTGCTCGCGGGTCAGCGGGCAGTTGATGTAGTCCTTGCCGCCCTTGTCCCAGCGCGCGGCTTTCCAGGCCACGTCCATGTCGATGGTGTCGTGGTGGACGATCGGGGCAATCGCATCGAAAAAGGCCAGGCTGTCGGCTCCGGTCGCCGCGCCAATGCTCTCCGCAAGAGAGGCGGCGGTGAGCGGGCCGGTGGCGACAATGGTGAGGCCAGCATCAGGCAGGCAGTCGATCCGCTCGCGCACCACTTCGAGGTTGGACAACTCGCCCAGGCGGCGTTCGACTTCGGCCGAGAAGACATCGCGGTCCACCGCCAGCGCCGACCCGGCCGGGACCTTGGCCACTTCGGCCGCGCCCATCAGCAGCGAATCGCACTGGCGCATCTCGTGATGGAGCAGCCCGACCGCGTTGCTCTCATGATCGTCGGAGCGAAACGAGTTCGAGCAGACCAGCTCGGCCAGTCCCGCGCCCTGGTGCGCCGGGGTAGTATCGCCCCCACCGCGCATTTCCGATAGGCGCACCTTGAACCCGCGCCGGGCGAGCTGCCAGGCGGCTTCGCTGCCGGCCATGCCGCCGCCGATAATGTGGACATCGTATGCCATGGCTTCCCCATGCCGTTCGTGCCCGGCGAAGTCGAGACACCATTGCCAAAAGTGTCTCGACTTTCGCCGATGGCGG
>Ga0209023_10001912_pt1 | contig 27011 bp, 24 predicted proteins | sample LakOneMetagenome_FD_187468 | JGI IMG/M metagenome (GOLD analysis project Ga0209023, IMG submission 187468) | Freshwater and sediment microbial communities from Lake Erie, Canada (SPAdes) (version 2) | ecosystem: Environmental > Aquatic > Freshwater > Lentic | place: Lake Erie, Canada...
CGATGCCCGACGCCTCGGGCACGAAATCGGCGAACAGCGGCGAGCCGGAGGTCGAGCGCACGCCCTTCACCCAGGACAGGTCCTTGATCGGCACCGGCAGGCCGGCCAGCAGGCCGCGTTCGGCAGCGGGTTTCTTCATCAGCGCGTCGGCATGGGCGCGGGCGCGATCAAAGCAGAGAATCGGCAATGCGTTGACCTTGCCGTCGACCGCGGCGATGCGCGCCTCCAGCGCGTCCAGACAATCGTGTGGCGTGATCTTGCCGGCGCGCAGGCCTTCCACGACAGAATTGGCGCTTTGAGAGATAAGGTCCTGATGCGACATGAGCGTTCCCGTCGGCGCATGGTCGCGCCTGTTGCCCATATTTGTCGCAAACGCGGGCGGGCGCGGCAAGCGAGGCCCTTGTCGGGACCAGGCCTTGTCGCTTGACGGGTCCTCAGCCTCGCCTAGTGTGGCCACTGGCCCGCCGCCGAACGCGCGGGCCGCACGGGAGGACGCGCCATGAAAGTCCTGAGCCTGCTCGCCGCCACCGGAATGCTGCTCGCGCAGATGCAGTTCGCATCGGCCGGCAACATCAATCCGATGAGCCAGCGCTACAATGCCAAGTCCTTCGCAAGGGGCGCCAAGCCGAAACCAGCGCAGACGAGGCCGCCACAACGAGAGCCTCAGCAGCCGCAACAGAGATCGGGCGGCGGCAGCCAGTACTGACCGGTGCGAACTTTTTTGAAGCTTTCGGCCATCTGTGGTTGAGAAGCGATCTCGTCTCCAGACCGGATCGCTCGATGGCCTTCGACCTAGCAACGCCGCTCTATTTTTTCCGGCACGGCGAAACCTTCTACAATGCCGAAGGCCGCATCCAGGGCCAATTGGATACGCCGCTGTCGCTGCTTGGCCGCGAGCAGGCTTGCGAGGTTGGACGGATCTTGCGCCTGAGGCTTCAGGCGGACGGGCTCGAGGCTGCATCGTCCGGCTGGTTTGCATCGCCGCTGTCACGCGCCAGCGAGACCATGACGATCGCCCGGCGCGAGATGAACCTGCCGGAAGACGCCTTCAGGCGTGACAAGCGGCTGATGGAGCTGAGTTTCGGCGCCTGGCAGGACATGACCTGGCCGGAAATCTCCGCCCGCAATCCAGCAGCCGTTGCGGCGCGAAAGGCCGATTTCTGGAACTTCCGGCCGCCGCAGGGCGAAAGCTACGCCGACCTCGCCGACCGCGTGCGCGCCTTTCTCGACACGCTCACGGGCCCTGCGGTGGTGGCCGCACACGGGGGCGTCGCCCGCGCGCTGATGGTGCTGATCGGCGGCGTGCGGCCGCCGGACACGCGCGGCATGCCGGTCCATCAGGGGCGGTTGCTGGTCTTCTCCGGAGGCCGCGGCCGCTGGATATGACGGGACGCTGACAGGCGTTCATGGCGCATTCACGCGCCGCGCGGGATAGGACGGGCCCGAGACTTGTGCTAACAGCGTCAAGGCAGGAACGGCCGGCGGCATGAATGCATTGTCGTCATGAAACTCGGGGACCAACCGGCTCGCGTCGACCGGGCAGGAACAGGCGTAACGGAACGACCAGCCGAACCGGATGAACGAGATCGAGACCCCCATGGCGGACGCTTCCGCCGGCGCTGAGCCGGGCGTAGGCGCCAATCCGGAGTCGCCGCCGGCAAAGTCCGTGCTCATCGGCCGTGTCGCGCCAGAACATCTGCGCGACGAGCTGCTTGCCGAAATTTTCGCCGATACAGTGCGCCATCGGGCCCATCACGCCGCGATGGAGACGCTCGAGCGCATCTACGATTACGGCGAGGTCGACGCATTGGCGACCGCCATCGCACGCGGCCTTGTCGCGCGCGGCATCGGGCCCGGCGATGTCGTCGGCCTGTGGATGGCGCGTGGACCGGAACTGCTGATCGCGCAGATCGCCATCGCGAAGACCGGAGCCGCCTGGCTGCCGTTCGACGCAGATGCGCCTGTCGACCGCATCGCAATCTGCCTCAGCGATGCCGAGGCCAAGGGCCTGCTGACCTCGGACGAATTCGCGCTGAAGGCCGAAGGGCACATGTCCTGCCCGATCCTGGTCGACGACCTGATCGTCGATCCCGCCGACAATTCGGTCATCGATGCGCGCGCGCTCGGTGCGACGCCCGATCATGCGGCCTACATGATCTATACGTCCGGTTCGACCGGCGTGCCTAAAGGCATCGTCATCACCGGGCGCAACATCTGCCATTACCTGCGCTCGGCCAACGAACTCTACGGGATCGCGCCGAGCGACATCGTCTTCCAGGGCGCCTCCGTCGCCTTCGATCTGTCGATGGAGGAAATCTGGGTCCCCTATCTCGTTGGCGCGACCTTGTTCGTCGCGACACCGCAGGTGATGGGCGAGGCCGACAAGCTGCCCGACATTCTGGACGACGCGGGCGTGACCGTTCTCGACACGGTGCCGACGCTGTTGTCGATGATGCCCAAGGATGCGCCGAAGCTCCGCATCATCATCCTGGGCGGCGAAGCCTGCCCGCCGGCGGTCGCCGCGCGCTGGTGCAAGCCCGGCCGCACCATCTTCAATTCCTATGGGCCGACGGAAGCAACCGTCGTCGCCACGGCCGCGATCGTGGAGGCTGACAAGCCCGTGACGATCGGCGGGCCGATCCCGAACTACACGGCCTATGTCTGCGACGATGCGCTCAACCTCTTGGATCGCGGCATCGAAGGCGAATTGCTGATCGGCGGCCCCGGCGTCGCCAAGGGCTATCTCAAGCGCGACGAACTGACGGCGGAGAAATTCGTCGCCAACCCGTTCGGCCTGACCGCGACCGACCCGATCCTCTACCGCTCCGGCGACGCCGTTGTCATGGACGAGGCCGGCAACATCAATTTCCGCGGCCGCATCGACGACCAGGTGAAGATCCGCGGCTTCCGCGTCGAACTCGGCGAAATCGAGTCGAAGCTCGCCGATCTCCCGGGCGTCTCGCAAGCCGCGGTCATTCTGCGGGCGGTGGACGGGATCGACGAACTCGTCGCCTTCCTGGTGCCGAACAAGGGCGCTGAGCTCGACGCCAAGCAGATGCGCGCCGATCTGCGCGGCAATCTGCCGGCCTATATGGTGCCCGGCCGCTACGAAATTCTCGATGCGCTGCCCAAGCTGCCGTCCGGCAAGGTCAATCGCAACGTGCTGAAGAAGGCGGAACTCTCCGCCGCCGCGCCGATCGAGGAGCAGGAGGACCCGCGCACCGAGACCGAAGCCGCGCTGCTCGACGCCGCCAAGCGCACGCTGCCGCCGCAGGCGATCCCGTTCGACGCGGATTTCTTTACCGATCTCGGCGGCCATTCTCTGCTTGCCGCACGTTTCGTCTCCGTGGTGCGCGAGACGCCGCGGCTGGCCGCGATCACGCTGCAGGACGTCTACAATCTGCGTTCGCTGCGCGCGATCGCAAGCCATGTCGACGGCAAGGCGGATAATTCCGGCGAGATCCGCGACCTCTCCTTCGAGCCGCCGCCGTTCATGCGGCGCTTTCTGTGCGGCCTAGGCCAGGCGATCGCGCTTCCCTTCATTCTCGGCCTGATGACGGCGCAATGGCTCGGCGTGTTCGTCAGCTACATGCTGCTGACCGACCCGGACGCGAGCCTCCTGTCCGAAATCGTCGCGCTGCTGGGCGTCTATCTCTGCATCAATCTGGCGACGATCCTGATCTCGATCGCGGCCAAATGGCTGCTGCTCGGGCGCACCAAGCCCGGCCGCTATCCACTGTGGGGAACATATTACTTCCGCTGGTGGCTGGCCCAGCACCTGATGGCGCTGTGCCACGTCAAATGGTTCCAGGCCTCGCCGATCATGCGGCTGTACCTGTCAGCGCTCGGCGCGAAAATCGGCGAAGACGCGCTGATCAGTGAAGTGGAAGTCGGCGCGATCGATCTCGTGACCATCGGCGCCGGCGCCTCGCTCGGCACGAAGCTGAAGCTCGCCAATGCGCGCGTGGTCGGCAACGAACTGATCATCGGCCGCATCGATATCGGCGCGGACGCCTATGTCGGCACGTCCTGCGTGATCGAGGACGGCTGCGTGATCGGCCAGGGCGCGGAACTCAAGGACCTGACCTCCGTTCCCGCGGGCACGCAGATCGGCGCGCATGAAATCTGGGATGGGTCGCCCGCGCGCAAGGTCGGCGTGGTTGACGAGGCGGAACTGCCGGCGCCCGCGACCGCGACGCCCGGCCGGCGCACGCTGCAGACATTCGTCTACACAGTGCTGCTGCTCGTCATCCCGCCGCTCGGCCTGCTGCCGATCTTCCCGGCCTTCTGGGTATTCGACCGGATGGATTCCTGGCTCGATATCCTCGACCGCACCTGGTACATGGCAGCCATTCCAATCTTTGCCTGGCCGACGTCGTTTGCGCTGGTGCTGCTGACCGTCGGCTTCCTCGTCGTCGTGCGCTGGGCCGTGCTGCCGCGCGTGAAGGAGGGCGTCTATTCCATCCATTCGTGGTTTTATGTTCGCAAGTGGGCGGTGGCGCTGGCGACGGAAGTGACGCTGGAGACGCTGTCCTCACTGTTTGCGACCGTCTACATGCGCACCTGGTATCGCCTGATGGGCGCGGGCATCGGCAAGGATTCGGAAATCTCCACGAACCTGTCGGGCCGCTACGACATCGTCGATATCGGCGACAAATGTTTCATCGCAGACGAAGTGGTGCTCGGCGACGAGGACATCCGCCGCGGCTGGATGACGCTTGCCAGCGTCAAGACCGGCTCGCGCGTGTTCATCGGCAATGACGGCGTCGTGCCGCCGGGCGCCATCATCCCGACCGGCGCGCTGATCGGCATCAAGTCGAAGCCCCCGGCGAACGAACTCATGTCCGAAGGCGACACCTGGTTCGGATCGCCGCCGATCAAGCTGCCGGTGCGGCAGAAATTCGACGGCGGCGGCGCCAACTGGACCTACGAGCCGCCGTGGTGGAAGAAGACAATGCGCGCGACCTTCGAGGCCGTGCACATTTCCCTGCCGACCATGCTCTACATCACCTTCGGCACCTGGGCCGTGCAATGGTTCGGCCACACGCTGCTCGAGCGCAATTACGGCGCCTTCATCGGCTATTTCATCGCCTCCTCGGTCATCATCTCGATGGCGATGACGGGCGTGGTGATCGGCATAAAATGGGCGACGATGGGCCGGTATCAGCCGCAGGTGCAGCCGATGTGGTCGTTCTGGGCCATGCGCACCGAAGCGGTCGCCGTCATGTACTGGGGCCTCGCCGGCCGCGTCTTTCTGGACCATCTGCGCGGCACGCCTTTCCTGCCGTGGACGCTTCGGCTGTTCGGCGCGAAGATCGGCCGGGGCGTGTTCATGGACATGACCGACATCACCGAGTTCGACTGTGTGGAGGTCGGCGATTTCTGCGCCCTCAATTCGCTCTGCGCGTTGCAGACACATCTCTACGAGGACCGTGTGATGAAGGTCGGCCGTGTGACGCTCGGCAAGGGCGTGACGGTCGGCGCGGGCTCGACGGTCCTCTACGATACGCATGTCGGCGATTATGCGCGGCTTGGCCCGCTCACCCTGGTGATGAAGGGCGAATCCATCCCGAAGAATTCCGAATGGGTCGGCGCCCCGGCCGAACCAAAAGCGCGCGAAATACAAGCCGCAACAGCGGCTTGAGCCCAAGGCTCAGCTTTCTGCAAATCCGTTGAGGCCGATCAAGGCGCGCGTTCGGGCGCAGCGCCAGTCTTTGCGATGATTTCATGTCGGGAGGCTGACGGATGACGCACGTGGACAGAGACGAAACCCTGGGCGCCGGCCCCGAAGCCGAAGTGAACGTCGACAAGGGCGACCGGGCGAAGGAAAAAGGCAAGGACAAGGGCGGAAAGGCGGGCGCCGAAGCGGTCGCGAAGGAGCATGTTTCGGTCAGCGCCATGCGCCACGACCCCATCCTGATCCGCAAGCTGTTCGAGAGCGGCGAATACCCCTACGCGCAGCACATGCGCACCAAGCCCTATGAAGATCACATGATTGCGCTGCAGCAGGAATTGCTGAAGGCGCAGCGCTGGATCGAGGAGAGCGGCGAGAAGATCATCATCCTGTTCGAGGGCCGCGACGCCGCCGGCAAAGGCGGCACGATCAAGCGCTTCATGGAACACATGAACCCGCGCACCGCGCGCGTCGTCGCGCTGCAGAAGCCGACCGAGCGCGAGAAGACGCAATGGTTCTTCCAGCGCTACATCCAGCAGTTTCCGGCCGCGGGCGAGCTCTGCCTGTTCGACCGCTCCTGGTACAATCGCGCCGGCGTCGAACGCGTGATGGGTTTCTGTACGCCCGCCGAATATCTCGAATTCATGCGCCAGTGCCCGGAGATCGAGCGCATGATCGTGCGCTCGGGTATTCGCCTGTTCAAATACTGGTTCTCCGTCTCGCGCGACGAGCAGAAGCGCCGCTTCGAATCCCGCGAACATGACCCGCTGAAACAATGGAAGCTTTCGCCGATCGACCGCGCCTCGCTCGACAAGTGGGACGATTACACGGAAGCGAAAGAAGCGATGTTCTTCTACACGGACACCGCCGACGCCCCCTGGACGATCGTGAAATCCGACGACAAGAAGCGCGCGAGACTGAGCTGCATGTCACACTTTCTGTCGTCGCTGCCCTATCCCAACAAGGATCATTCGATCGTGCGCGCGCCCGATCCGCTGATCGTGGGCACGACTGAACATGTGATCGGGCACGACTCTCACATCCTCGGCAAGACCGTGCATCCCGATCTGAAGCGGGGCTAGCTCGCGCCAGCGAGAGCCGCCCGCGCGCGGTCGATGTCGGGGCTGCGGTAGGCGGCCTCCGGCACGGCTGCGAGGCGCGAAGGCTGGATCTGCGGTCCCAGGCCGTAGAACTTCTGGAAGCTCATGATGAGCGGGCGCCATTTGTCAGGATCGACACGGTTCGGCTCGCCGTCCATCAGCACCTCGTCGGCGAGATGCACCCGCAGGACGCGCAGTTCGAAGGAGACGACCGCGCCCTTCAGATAGGGATCGTCCTGCGCGAGGCCGTGCTCGCTCTCGAGCGCCGCCTCGAGATGCACGGGGCATTCCAGCGCGCGCGGCGGCGCGACGGCTTCGCTGGGCGCCGGCGTGAAGCCTGCGCAGGCGAATTTGTCGGCTTCGAAACGATAACCGCGCTGGCGCTTGCGCGACGGCACGGGGTCGGACCCGGTCGTGAGCGCTATGCGGTCGACATGGGCGGCCTGTCCGGCGGATGGCAGATTGAGCACACACTGGCGCGTGCGGCGGATGTTCTCCGTCGTGCGGGACGAGGCGTCGAGCCCGATCATGCAGCGCCAGCCCAACCAAAAAACCGAAGACATGGGGGCGAGATTGGCCGACCCGTCCGCGTTCAGCGTGCTCACGAGGACGACGGGCGTGCCGAAATAGAGAATGGCGGGTTCATGTGCGCGATGCATGCGAAGGCTCCGATGAAGCTGACATCGGCAGACCTAAGCGCGCCGCATTCGGCGGCCCACCCGTTTCCTGCTGCACCCTATTTTTTGTATGAGATGCGGTAGATCGCGCCAGCATAATCGTCCGACACGAGAAGCGCGCCATCCTTGTCCTGCAGGATGTCGACCGGCCTGCCGATATAGGTGCGCGCACCCTGCAGGAAGCCTGACGCAAAGACCTCTTCCTTCTCGAACTTGCCCTCCGGGGTTGCGGTCACCCGCACAATACGTCCGCCGCTGAAGACGCTGCGGTTCCACGATCCGTGCTCGGCAATGAGGATTGAATTGCGATAGTCCGCCGGAAACTGCGCGCCGGTATAAAACTTCATGCCGAGCGGCGCGACATGCGCGCCGATGTTGGCGACAGGCAGCGTGAACTCGCTGCACTTGCGCCCACCGGCGAATTTGGGATCGGGCGTGTCGCCCTGATGGCAGAACGGAAAGCCGTATTCGGCGCCCTCGTTCGCGATCATGTTGAGCTTGTCAGCGGGCATGTCGTCGCCCATCAGGTCCCGCGCGTTCTCCGTGAACCAGAAGCGGCCAGAACGCGGATCGACGTCGCCGCCGACCGTATTGCGCACGCCGCGCGCGACCGTCTCGGCCTTGCCGGTCTTGGGATCGAGCCGCCGGACCTCGCCCGTGCCCTTCGGCAGATCGCAGATGTTGCAGGGCGCGCCGACGCCGAAGTAGAGGCGGCCGTCCTTGTCGAGCGTGAGAGACTTCCACCCGTGCTGACGGCTCGAGGGAAGATCGTCGTAGACCACCTTTGGCGCCGGCATGCGCTCAAGACTGTCCTCGGCGCCGTCGTAGCGCAGGATGCGATTGACCGCGGCGACGTAAAGCGCGCCATCGCGGAAGGCGAGGCCCGTGGGCATGGCGAGGCCGGTCAGGATCGTCTTCACCACGCGCTTGCCGTCGCGCTGGGTCACGGCATAGACCGCGCCCGCGTCGAAGGAGCCGACGAAGAGAGTTCCCTTGTCCCCCCAGGCCATCTGGCGCGCTTCTGGCAAACCAGATGCGTAGAGGTCGATCACGAAGCCTTGCGGCAGCTTGATCTTCTTCAGGTTTTCGAGGAGCTGCGGCTCGGGCGTCGCGTCGCGCGCGAGGGCAGGCGCCGCCAGAAGGGCCAGCGCCGGGAAGAGGCCGAGGAAAAATCTGCGCATGGGCGTCTCCATCGTTGCAGATCAAGCTAGGGCCGCCAGGCCGGAACGCCAGCCACAGATTTGACGAGGCGGCCAAAGCGCGACAAAAGCTGCCCCATGTCGCGCGGGGCGCGGCGCAAGGTCTCACATGTCGCACAACACCTTTGGCCACCTCTTCCGCGTCACGACCTTCGGCGAGAGCCACGGGCCCGCGCTCGGCTGTGTGGTCGACGGCTGCCCGCCGATGATCCCGCTGGACGTCGCCGACATCCAGGGCTTTCTCGACAAGCGCCGGCCGGGCCAGTCGCGCTTCACGACGCAACGGCAGGAACCGGATGCGGTCAAGATTCTGTCGGGCGTGTTCGTCGACGAAGCCTCGGGGAAGCAGGTCACGACCGGCACGCCGATCGCATTGATGATCGAAAACGTCGACCAGCGCTCGAAGGATTATTCCGACATCAAGGACAAGTTCCGGCCGGGTCATGCCGATTTCACCTATGAGGCGAAATACGGCATCCGCGATTATCGCGGCGGCGGGCGTTCGTCCGCGCGCGAGACGGCCTCGCGTGTCGCCGCCGGCGCCATCGCGCGCAAAGTGGTGGAGGGCGTGTCGATCCGCGGCGCGCTGGTGCAGGTGGGGCCGCTCAAGATCGACCGCGCGCGCTGGGACTGGGACGAAGTCGCGCGCAATCCCTTCTTCTGCCCCGATCCGGTCGCGGCGAAGGATTGGGAGAAATATCTTGATGGCATCCGCAAGTCCGGCTCGTCGATCGGCGCGGTGATCGAGATCGTCGCCGAGAACGTGCCGGCCGGCTGGGGCGCGCCGATCTACGCCAAGATCGATTCCGAGATCGCCGGCGCGCTGATGACGATCAACGCCGTGAAGGGCGTGGAAATCGGCGCGGGCTTCGCATCCGCGGAACTCACCGGCGAGGAGAACGCCGACGAGATGCGCATGGGCAACGACGGCAAGCCGCTGTTCCTGTCGAACAATGCCGGCGGCATCCTGGGCGGGCTGTCCACGGGCCAGCCGATCGTCGCGCGCTTCGCCGTGAAACCGACCTCGTCGATCCTGACGCCGCGCCGCACGATCGACCGCGCCGGGCACGAGGCAGAGATCCTCACCAAGGGCCGCCACGACCCCTGCGTGGGCATTCGCGCCGTGCCTGTGGGCGAGGCCATGGTCGCCTGCGTGCTGGCAGACCAGTTTCTGCGCCATCGCGGGCAGGTGGGCTGAGCAAACCTACCGCCCTGTTCGCTGGCCAGCGTCAAAGCCCTGCGAGTTTGAGGCCATTTTCCACCAAGACCGCCCACTTGCGGCTGCGTGAACGTGCGTCGTCCAGCGCTTCGTCGATCAGGTCACGCGGCACGGCGTCGAAAAGCGCGCGCGCCTGAGCCCAATCCTTTTCGCGCTTGAACTGCTCCGGGCGCTCCTGCGCAATGATCAGTTTGTGAACAGCATAACGCGCGGGACGTGGGGCGAGGATTGGTACGCCGGCGCCGTGAAGCGCAACAAATTTTTCTGGCTCTTCAACCAGATAGTCCTGATAGCGCAACGCTATCGCGCTGGATTTGAGCTGCGGGACATCGACCGGATTTTCGCTCCGACGCAGGTTTGTGATCGTTTCGACAATCATTGTGTTGGCGGACCTGTACTTCGATGGCAGCTTCGAGCCATGGCCGGAATTGAAAACCGGCTCGAAGGTCATGTCCGCCCGCTTCAGGATTTCGAGAAGGTCGGTGGGCTCGATCTGTCGAACAGCAAGAGACACGACGGAGAGGTCGATGTCCTCTGTCGCCATGAGATCGGGCGGCAAATACATGCCAAGGGCCGGGCTGTAACAAACATATGCCAAGGTGCCCACAAGCACGACGGCGCCCCTCTCGAAAAGCCCGGCGTTACTGATGACTTCGAGCACCCGCCCCATGGCCGGGTTCGGAGCCGAGATTCCGGCGCGACGCAGCGTCGATACGAGTTTCCGCGCATTTTTGGCTGCCTCGGCTCTTGCCTTGAGCCGGCCCGCCTCGCGTTTCGCCGCCTCGTCGTCGACTGGCCCAATCTGCCGTTGGAATCGTACCGCGCCGTGGCGTTCCTGCGCGCTGAAATAGACCCTTCCCGCAACATTGCGCGTGAAAACGGATGCAGGCGCATCATAAGCCGCCTGCTGGAGCAGGTTGAAATAGATGGTCTGCAGAGGCGCGGGTATGTGCTTCAACATTTGCAGACAAAACTATCAATTTTGTCTGCAAACGCAATTCCCCGCCCGTTTTGTTGACATCGCAATATTGTAATGGCAACATTCCTGCAGACCGGGGCGCAGACCCCGGCAGTGAGGAAGCGCGCCGGCACATCCCGGCCTGACAACAAGCCCATCCATAAGTTCGCGCGCCACCGCGTTGCGCGAAAACTGTCGCATGGGCGCAGCAAGGGAGGAACGCATGAAGCGGCACACGGCAGGTCTCGCGGCATTGGCGAGCATCGGACTGGCGATTGCGCCGGCTTCCGCGGAAGTTTCAGACGGCGTGGTGCGCGTCGGCGTCCTCAACGATACGTCCGGCGTCTTCCAGGATTACAACGGCCCCGGCTCGATCGAAGCCGCCAAGATGGCGGCGGAGGATTTCGCGGGCGGCGGCAAGGGCATCAAGGTCGAGATCGTCTCCGGCGATCACCAGAACAAGCCTGACGTCGGCTCCGCCATCGTGCGCCGCTGGATCGACGTCGAGAAGGTGGACGCCATCGTCGATCTGCCGAATTCTGGCGTCGCGCTCGCGGTCAACAACATCGTGCGCGACACGCCGATGACCATGCTGGCGTCCAGCACCGCTTCGTCCGATCTCACAGGCAAGGCGTGCTCGCCCAATCTCGTGCAATGGGTGACCGACGCCTGGGCGATCTCGCATTCGACGTCGAGCGCCATGCTCGAGCGCGGCGGCGACAGCTGGTATTTCGTCACCGTCAATTATGCGCTCGGCAATTCGATCGAGGCGGACGCGGCCAATTACATCCAGTCGAAGGGCGGCAAGGTTCTGGGTTCGAGCAAGCATCCGCTCGGCGCCTCGGATTTCTCCTCCTTCCTCCTGCAAGCGCAGGCCTCGAAGGCCAAGGTCGTGGGCCTCGCCAATGCCGGTCCCGATACGGCCAATGCGATGAAGCAGGCGGCCGAATTCAACATGCGCGCGCAGGGTCAGTCGCTCGTCGCCTATCTCATGTTCGTCAACGACGTGCACGCCATGGGGCTGAAGACAGCGCAGGGCCTGCTGCTGACGGAAGCCTTCTACTGGGACATGAACGACGAGACGCGCGCCTTTTCGAAAAAATTCGCAGCACGTATGGGCGGCAAGATGCCGAGCGCCAACCAGGCCGGCGTCTACTCCTCCACGCTCGCCTATCTCAAGGCGGTCGCCGCGACCGGCAGCGATAATGCCAGGGACGTCGTGCCGCAGATGAAGAAGGCGCCGTTCAAGGATCCGCTGTTCGGCGACATGAATGTGCGCGCCGACGGCCGCGCGGTTCACGCCATGCATCTCTTCGAGGTGAAGACGCCGGACGAGAGCAAGTATCCTTATGACTATTACAAGCTGGTCAAGACGATTCCCGGCGAGCAGGCGTTCCGGCCGATGGCCGAGGGCGGCTGTCCGCTCGTGAAATAAGGGAGGCGATCATGAACGCAATCTCTCAGACGCGCGCCGCAGCCCCGGTTCTCCATACCGATCCCTTCACGCGCGCCTTCATGGACGATCCCTATCCGGGGTTCGAGGCGATGCGGGAGGCCGGTCCCGTCCTGTGGTCGCCGCAATACGAATGCTACGTCGTCGCCCGCCACGACGACGTGCAGCGCGTGCTCAGCGAATGGCAGACGTTCTCGTCGGCTGCCGGCGTCGGCCTTGCGAATTTCAACAAGGAAAAGCCATGGCGGCCGAAAAGCATCGTTCTGGAAGTCGATCCGCCCGTACACACGCGCACCCGCACCGTGCTTGCGCGCACGATGACGCCGGGAATCGTGAAGGCGTTGCGCGAGCAATTCGAGCGCGAGGCCGAGATACTGGTCGACCGTGTGCTCGACCTGGGGGCGTTCGACGGCATTGCGGATTTCGCGGAAATCTATCCGATCAAGGTCTTTCCCGACGCGCTCGGCTTGCCCGCCGAAGGCCGGGAGAACCTGCTGCCTTACGGCTCGATGGTATTCAATTCGTTTGGGCCGCAGAATGAATTCTCGCAGGCCGCCATGGCCAACGCGGACTCGGTCCGTGCGTGGATCATGTCCAACTGCGCGCGCGCCGCGCTCAGCAAGGACGGGCTCGGCGCGATCATCTACGCGGCCGTCGATGCCCGCGAACTGACCGAAGACGAAGCCGGCATGCTCGTGCGCTCGTTCCTGTCCGCCGGCGTGGACACGACCTGCAACGCCTTCGGAAATCTTCTGTGGTGCCTTGCCACGCAGCCCGACCAATGGGCGAAATTGCGCGCGAAGCCCGAGCTCGCGCGCAACGCTTTCGAGGAGAGCCTGCGCTACGAGGGCCCGGCCCAGTGTTTCTTCCGCACGACCACGAAGGAGACCGAGATCGGCGGCGTCACGGTCGGCGCGGATGAGAAAGTCTGCGCCTTCATGCAATCGGCCAATCGCGATCCGCGCCGCTGGGAGCGCGCGGACGAATTCGACATCGAGCGCCGGGTGGTCGGGCATATGGGTTTCGGCACCGGCATCCATGGCTGCGTCGGCCAGCCGATCGCGCGGCTGGAAGGCGAGGCCGTGTTTGCGGCCTTCGCGCGCAAGGTGAAGGCGATCGAACTCGCAGGCGAGCCCAAACGGCTCTACAATAACGTATTGCGCGCCTTTGCATCGCTGCCGGTGCGGGTGACGCGGGCGTGAGGTCTGGATGAACAAGGCGGCCGCTCCCGCAACGCGCGGGGCGAAGCTCGAAAGCAAGCGTGAGCGTGCGCGCGCTGCGGCTGACGTTGCCGCCGACGCGCGCTCGTCGCCGAACGCGCTCGATCTCGAAAATTATGTTCCGGCCTTTCTCACCTGGATCGCCAACAAGCTGTCGAGCAGCGCGTCGCTGATCTACCGTCGGCGCTTCGGCGTCGGCATCGTCGAATGGCGGATCATGGCGCTGCTGGCGGTCGAGCCGTGGATCACGGCTGGCCGCATCTGCGAGGTGATCGGCCTCGACAAGGCCGGCGTCAGCCGTTCCACGCGCTTCCTGCTCGACAAGGGCTATGTCGAGACGCGTTACCGCGACAACAACAACCGCCGCCAGTTCATCGCGCTGACGCGCGCGGGCATGGACCTGCACGACCAGATTGCGCGCGTCGCCAGCAAGCGCGAAGAACAATTGCTCACGGGGTTTTCGGACGAGGAACGCGCGCTGGCGGTCAAGCTGCTGACGCGCATGCACGAGAACCTGCCCTATGTCGGCGACGAGCACACTGCCGCGCCACCCGACGCCGGCAAGACGTCGCGCTAGCGGTTGCGCTGGCTGCTTTCACGCCAATCTGCCTGATTTCATGGCGATCCGCGTTGCGCGGACGGCGCGAAAAGCCGCACGCCTCGCGGCTCGCGATCTGGAACTATGAGCAAGCTGGAGCGTTGGTGATCGAGCGCGCAATCGGGCTGCCGAGAGACCTTCATGAAAATCGCCTTTGGCTACGAACTGACTTTCAATTGCCCCGGACCGACGCCGATGGTGTGTCAGCTCGATGTTCACCCGAGCCTCGCCGGTAACCTCGTGGAGACGCCGAATTTCACCGCGCGACCTGCGACCCAGTCCCGCGTTTATCTCGACAGCTTCGGCAATACGTCGCGCCGTTTCGTTGCGCCTGCAGGCGCGTTCACAATCACGGACGGCGGCGTGATTGACGTGTCCGGCGCGCCCGATCCGGTGCACGCTGACGCACGCGAAATTTCGATTGCCGAACTGCCCGACGATACGCTCGTCTATCTCCAGGGCAGCCGATACGTCGAGACGGACATTCTCAGCCCGTTCGCGTGGAATCAGTTCGGCAAAGTCCAGCCGGGCTGGGCGCGCGTCCAGGCGATCTGCGACTTCGTGCACCAGCACTTGCGGTTCGATTATGCGCAGGCCCGCTCGACGCGTACGGCCAACGAGGCCTTCAACGAGCGCGTCGGCGTCTGCCGCGACTTCACGCACCTGGCGGTTACCCTGTGCCGCGCGATGAATATTCCCGCGCGTTATTGCAACGGCTATCTCGGCGACATCGGTGTGCCGGCCGATCCGGCGCCGATGGATTTCAACGCGTGGTTAGAGGTCTATCTCGACGGCGGCTGGCATACGTTCGATGCGCGCCACAACATTCCGCGCATCGGCCGCATCCTCGTCGCGCGCGGGCGTGACGCGGCCGACATTCCGCTCGTCAATTCCTTCGGACCGCACATCCTGCAATCGTTCAAGGTGTGGACGGAGGAAGTCTCGGAGCCGCAGCAGACGATGGCGCGGACAGGCTGATATCTATTTCTTCAGCCCCTCGACCACGCCGACGATCGGGCCGATCGATTTCCAGCCGTCGTTGCGCTTGAGGTCGGGCGAATAGAGCGCGGAAATCGAACCGTCGAGGAAGAGCGCGTCATTGCATTTCAGCGACAGGAAGATGGTCGCGAATGTGTAGAACGTGACCGGCGTCTCGGAAATGATGAAACGGACGAGCCCGTCCTCGCACTGGCCGACGCCGTTGCGCGTCTTCTCGGACACGCCGTCGGGATGAATCTTGGGATGGATCTTGCCGCCGATGACCAGCATCGGCCCTGACTGGCTGGCATAGTCGGGCCGCAGATTCTGGGCGGCGAATTTCTTCGTTTCCGTCACGCCGGCCTGCTGGCCACGCAGCCAGAAAACGCCGTTCGGCAACATGCCGAAATTTCCCGCGCCGGCCCGGCGGTTGATCGGGCGCATTTCCTCGCCCTTCTCGACGTAGAGCCCGACCGGCGAGAGGTCCGGCTGGTACATGCCGGCGTTCATGGCGAAGACCAGCCTGCCGCCCTTGCCCGCTATATCCTCCGCCAGCCGGTCGAACCCGCCATAGGCGTCGCCGGCGCCATCGCGCCAGAACAGGCGGATGTCGCTGCGGGCCGGGTTGAAGGCGCAGATGGTGAAGACGGCGTCCGCCACCTGGGCCGGGACGCAGGCGGGCGCCGCCGCCGCAATGCCTGCATGCGCCAGAGCTCCCAGAAGCGTCGTGGCGAAAATCGCAACAGCGCGCTTGACGATGTGTTGCGCAAATCTCATAAAACGACTCACGGAGGCGCGCATGCAGGGTCAATCTAACATTCTCGAATGGATCAGAAAGGGGCTGGAGAAGCCCGGTTTGTCGCAGGCGGGCCTCGCCGACGCACTCGGCATCGACCGCGCCCAGGTGACCCGTCTGCTCCAGGGCAAACGCGAGCTGAAAGTGCGGGAATTGAAGCAGGTCGGGGACTATCTCGGCTCCCCTGCCCCGACGCTGGCCGCGAACGACACGGCCGACGCCGCCCCGCCCCGCGATATCGCCGGCTCCGTGACCGAGGCGATCGAAGCGATCGCGCGTGGCGAAATCGTGATCGTGACCGACGACGACGACCGTGAGAACGAGGGCGACCTGATCGTCGCCGCCTCGCTCTGCACGCCGGAGAAAATGGCCTTCATCATCCGCAATTGTTGCGGCATCGTCTGCGCGCCCCTGCCGCTGGACGAGGCCCGGCGCCTGCACCTGCAGCCGATGGTCGCCGCCAACGACGCGCCGCTCGGTACGGCCTTCACGGTCACCGTCGACGTGAAACATGGCCTCACTACAGGCATTTCCGCCGAGCAGCGCGCCAACACCGTACGCGCGCTCGCCAACGGCAATATGGGCGCCGCCGATTTCGTGCGGCCGGGGCACGTGTTCCCGCTGATCGCGCGCGAAGGCGGCGTACTGATGCGCTCGGGTCATACGGAAGCCGCCGTCGATCTCTGCCGTCTCGCGGGCCTGCCGCCGGTCGGCGTCATCTGCGAACTCGCCAATGACGACGGGACTGTCATGGCGGGCAAGCAGATCGAGGATTTCGCCCAGAAGCACAATCTCAAGCGCATTTCCGTCGCCGATCTCATCTCCTACCGCCAGGCGCGCGAAAAGCTGGTTGAGCGCGTGACGGTCCGGCAGGTGAAGACCTTCGTCGGCGAAATGACGCTCTATTGCTACACGACGCCGTTCGACCCGGTGCAGCATTTCGCGCTGGTGCACGGTTCGATCGGGGACGGCCGGAACGTGCCGGCGCGCCTGCATCGCGCCGACATTCTGAGCGACGTGTTCGGCGCTTCCGACACGCTGCGCCGCACGCTCGAACGGTTCAAGAAGGAAGGCCGCGGCGTGCTCGTCTATCTGCGCGACGGCACGGCGGGCGTGCCCGCCAATGTGGTGAGCGCGCAGGAAGACGATTCGGAGGCCAAGCGCACGCGGCAGTGGCTGGATGTGGGCCTCGGCGCGCAGATCCTGCGGGATCTCGGCGTACGCTCGATCATGCTGCGGACGTCCACGCCGATGAACTACGTGGGATTGTCCGGCTTCGGCATCGAGATCGCGGGTGTGGAGGGGATCTGACCGCGGACGGCCAGATCGTCACGCCGGACTGAGCGCCCGGTTGACGCTCTTACGCCCTTGCGAAGGAGCACGCCAGGCGCAGCCAGTCTGACAGCGGCGTCACTGACGACGGAAGCGGTAACCGATCAGTGCGCGAACCGACCCGCTCCGCTTCGGGTTCTTCGTGGCGAACTTCCTTCCTCCGCCCTCTGGCGCGCCGCTTTTTGTCTGTCATGATCGCACCTTAAGGAGCCCGCGCGAACAGACGGGTCCAATGGGAGGTTGCGCATGACCCGGCGATCGCTTTTTGCGGTGAGCCTGCTCGCTGGTTTGCTTGTGGCCGGAGCCGCGCAGGCGCAGGAGCCGCGCGGCGTCACCAAGACCGAAATCAAGATCGGACAGACCATGCCCTATTCGGGGCCAGTGTCGGCTTTCTCCATGCTCGGCAAGTCCGAGATCGCCTATTTCCAGATGATCAATGAAAAGGGCGGCATCAACGGCCGCAAGGTCAATCTGATCTCATACGACGACGGTTATGTGCCGCCCAAGACCGTTGAGCAGACCCGCAAGCTGGTCGAACAGGACGAGGTCGCCTTCATCTTCTCGACCATCGGCACGGCGCACAATACGGCGACAGCCAAATACCTGCAGACCAAAGGCGTGCCGCAGCTTTTCATCGGCTCAGGCGCATCGAAGTTCGATGATCTCACCAATTATCCGATGACGATCATGGGCGTGCAGGGCTCATTCCGCTACGAGGCGCGCATCTATGCGCGCCATGCGCTGGCGCAGAATCCGAACGCGAAATTCGCCATCCTGGCGCAGAACGACGACTTCGGCCGCGACTATATTGCGGGCGTGCGCGACGTTCTCGGCGCCGATTTCGACAAGCGCGCGATCGTCGCGCCGTATGAATTCACCGACCCGACGATCGACTCGCAGATCACCAATCTGAAGGCGACGGGCGCCGATGTGCTGATCGGCGCGGTGACGCCGAAATTCGCGGCGCAGATGATCCGCCGCGTCTACGAGCTCAACTGGAAGCCGCAGTTCTTTCTCGCCAATGTCGCCATCTGGATTTCCTCCGTGATGGAGCCGGCGGGCGTCGAGAAGGGGATCGGCATCATGTCGTCGGCTTACGTGAAGGACCCGATGGACCCCGCCTGGAAGGACGATTCCGGCCTGAAGGGATTCCTGGAGTTCATGGGCAAGTACATGCCCGGCATGGACCACCGCGACCAGAATTTCGTGAACGGCTATAATTCTGCGATGGTGCTGGAAGCCGTGCTGCGCGCCTGCGGCGACGATTTCTCGACTGCCAACATCATGAAGCAGGCCCAGGCGATCAAGGACATGGAATTGCCGATGCTGCTGCCGGGCATCAAGGTCTCGACTGGACCTGCCGACCACATGCCGGTCAAGCAGATGCAGATGATGCGCTTCGACGGCAAGCAATGGGTTCGGTTCGGCGACGTGCTCGCTGGCCGCTGAAAATCACAAGACGAAGAGAGACGACATGAACGCCCCACAGCCCGCCTTCAATCTGACGGACCCCACCTTCGTGCGGGACCCCTACCCCGCCTATCGCATGTTGCGCGCGATGGCGCCGGTGTGGAAATCGCCGATGGGCGTGTGGGTGCTGACCCGCTACGACGACATCGCGAAGCTGCTCAAGGACCAGCGCTTCGTGCACGATTTCGACGGGGCGATTTCCGATCCGCGCAATCGCGGCGCGCTGCGCGAGGAGCCTGTCTACAAGCAACTCGGACGCTCGATGCTGCTGCGCGATCCGCCCGACCATACGCGTCTTCGCGGTCTGGTGGCCAAAGCCTTTACCGCGCGGCGCGTGGAAGAGATGCGGCCGCAGATCGAGCGCATGGTGAATGCGATGCTCGACCGACTGGCGCCGCTTGGGCGCATGGATGTGATCGAGGATTTCTCGCACAAACTGCCGGTAATCGTGATCTGCGACATGCTCGGCATTCCCGAAGAAGATCGCGCGCAATTCCTGACAGGCTATCGCGTATCCGGCCGGGCAATCGACCCGACGCCGATGACGAAAGCAGAGCTCGATCAGGTCAACGCCAACATTCTCGGCGGGCGCGCCTATTTCAAGACTTTGTTCGAACGCCGCCGCCGCGAGCCTGGCGACGATCTGACGAGCGCGCTTTTGCAGGTGCAGGACGAACAGGAAGGCCGCCTCAGCGAGGACGAACTCTACGCCAATATCTCGCTCTTGTTTGCGGCGGGACACGAGACGACGACCAATCTGATCGGCAACGGCCTGCTGGCGCTGCATCGCAATCGCGACCAATGGGAAAAGCTGGTCGCCAATCCCGATCTTGCCGGCGGCGCGGTCGAGGAATTGCTGCGCTACGATTCATCCGTGCAGCTGACGAGCCGCAAGGCTTCGGTCGACGTCGAAATCGGCGGCCAGAAAATCGGGCGCGGCGAGGAAGTCATCTGCCTGCTCGGCGCAGGCAATCGCGATCCGGAAGCTTACGAAAATCCTGAAACGCTCGACATCACGCGCAAGAACGTGCGACCGCTATCGTTCGGCGGCGGCATCCACACCTGTCTCGGCGCACAGCTCGCGCGGCTCGAAGGCGAAATCGCTTTTCGCGCGCTGGCGACGCGGCTGCCGAACATGCGGCTCGAGAATATGGACGATCCGCAGTGGAAGCCGACGATCACGCTGCGCCGGCTGGAGCATCTGCCGGCGGTGTGGTGAGGCGGGCTCTCACGCCGCCGCGTTATTCTCGACGCCGACGAGCAGGCTCGCGGGAATGCGCCAGGCGGCGGAAATCTTGCGGATCATTTCGACGGTCAGTTCGCGTTTGCCGCTGAGAATTTCGCTTGCGCGCGAGCGCGAGCCGAGAAGCGTGGCGAGCTCTGCCTGTGTGTGGTCCATCTCTGTCACGGCATAGCGCAAGACCTCGGCGGGACTTGCGTGGGGAAGCTCAAAGCGCCGTGCTTCGTAGGCATCGACGAGCGTCGCCAGAGCATCCAGCTCTGCGGCGGCCTCTGACTCGGGCGCGCAATCCCAGAGCTGTTCCATGCGACGCACTGCGTCTTCGTGGTCGGCGTCGGTGCGGATCGGCTTGATGGTCATGATCTCCTCCGCTTTCAAAACTGAGAAACGTTCAAGGCATCGACCGCGTCATATTCGGCATGCGTACCGACGAACTTGATCCAGGCGATCTGCAAATCGAAACGGAACGCGACGATGAGCCGGTAGTTTCCGCCCGCGACCTCGAACCTGACGCGCTCCGCGTTCAGAACAACCGCCTTGGGGAAACTTGTTCTGACTTCAGCCGATGTGATCCAGCGCGCAGCAGCCGTCACGCGAAGCCAATGCTCCAGCGAAGGCCGCGCCTGCGGATGTTTGGTCCAAAACGCTGCAAGGGTCGAGCGCTTGATAATTCTCACGCGGCAGTCTTAGCATGTTCCCGTTTCGGGAACAATCTTCATTTCACACGCCCATCAGCGTCATCACATGCGCCGCAGCCGAACGTGACAGCCCCTCCAGGCTGTAGCCGCCTTCCAGCAGGCTGACGACACGGCCCTGCGCCTTGCGTTCCGCGATTTCCATCAGCTTGCGGGTGGCCCAGGCGAAGTCGGCTTCCACCAGCTTGAGATTGGCGAGCGGGTCGAGGCGGTGGGCGTCGAAGCCGGCAGAGATGATCACCAGATCGGGCGAGAAGGCTTCGATCCGCGGCAATATCGCGATTTCCATGGCCTCGCGGAACACGTCTGAATCCGCGCCGGCATAGAGCGGCGCATTGACGATATTGTCGTATTCGCCGCGTTCGTTGACTGCGCCCGTGCCGGGATAGGCTGGCATTTCATGGGTCGAGGCGTACATCACCGTCTCGTCGGACCAGAAGATGTCCTGCGTGCCATTGCCGTGATGGACGTCGAAATCCATGATCGCGACGCGCTGGGCGCCGTGCACCTTCTGGGCGTGGCGGGCGGCGACCGCCGCATTGTTGAAGAAGCAGAAGCCCATGGGAGTCGCGCGCTCGGCATGGTGGCCCGGCGGGCGCATGGCGACGAAGGCGTTGGCGACCTTCCGCTGCATCACCTCGTCAACCGCCAGGCAGGCGCCGCCGACGGCGCGCATGGCGGCCTCCATTGTATCGGGGCACATGGCCGTGTCGCCATCGAGCTGCATCAGCCCCTCCGTCGGGGCGGCGCGTTCGAGGGCGCCGATGTAGGCCTCGGGATGGGTGCGCAGAATCGCCTCGCGCTCGCCGTAAGGCGCCTGCTCGCGCAGCAGGGTCTGGAATCGCTCGTTTTCGAGGATGCGCTCGATCGCCCGCACGCGGTCGGGCCGCTCGGGGTGGTCGGGGCCCATGTCATGGGCGAGGGACGAGCGATGCGAGACGAACAGCGTGCTCAATGGACTTCTTCCACCCCAAAATCTGACATTTTTCCGGTCGTTCGGCACGCCGAGCGCTGGCATTGGCCGGAAGCATCGCGTCCGGCGCTTGTCCTGTCCACCCCGACATGTGTCGTAAAATGGCAACAGGAGGACGCTTTCCTGCGTCATGCGGCGCCGCAGGATAAGAATTTCGTAACCTCCGCAACGAATATGGTAATCAAACGGCTAAGGGCCTTGATCGGCCTCAATTCCATTTTGATTCAGTTCGGGAACGACGAAATGAGACTCGCCTTCGCCGCAATCGCTGGCGCTCTTCTCCTCAGCGGATGCAATGCAAACTACGCGCGCGTCCCGGACCCGCAGCTCTCGACCCGCGACGCCGATCTCGTCGCCATGGTGCCGCGCTACGAAGTCGGCAGCGACTACAACCGTTATGAAGTCGCCGACCCGACCGGCCAGACGCCGGGCACCGTCGTCGTCGATACCAAGTCGAAGTTCCTCTACTTCGTCCTGCCCAACAAGAAGGCCATCCGTTACGGCGTCGCCACCGGCGCCGAGGCGTTCGGCTGGACCGGCAGCGCCCGCATCGGCTCGCTGCAGGAATGGCCGCGCTGGCATCCGCCGTCCGACATGATCGCCCGCTGGCCGCATCTGGCCCCCGTGGTCGCCGCCGGCGGCCTGCCGGGCGGCGCGGACAATCCGCTCGGCGCCCGCGCGATCTACCTTTACCAGGGCAACAAGGACACGCTGTACCGCATCCACGGCACCAACGAAGAGGACAAGATCGGCCAGTCCGTGTCCTCCGGCTGCATCCGCATGCGCAACATCGACGTGATCGACCTGTACAATCGCGTGAAGATGAATTCGAAGGTCGTGGTGATGTAACCACGCCGCCTTCGGCGAAAATCAGGCGCGGCTTCGGCCGCGCCTTTTTTGTTTGCGCGCGCGGCTTTGGCCGCGCATTTTTGTTTCAAGACGTCGCGACGGGCGGTCCGGAAATCACGAGATCCACGACCTCCGGCGGGCGCATGAAGCGCACCGGCGCGATCGAGGTGCCGAGTCCCGCCGAAATCACGACATGGCGGTCGCCCGCCACATGATGCCCGTAGACCAGTTCCCGGCCAAAGCGGCGGTTGGCGGTGACCGGGCCGAGGACAGGCAGGTTCACCTGGCCGCCGTGGGTATGGCCGCAGAGCGTGACGGCCACTCGGTCTGGCACCTTGTGGAAGATGTAGGGCTCGTGCGCGAGCAGCACGATCGGCGCGCTGTCGGTCACTTCGCCGAGCGCTTCGTCGATGTCGTCGACGCCGCGGAAGCGGTAGCGGCCAATGGGATGCGCGAGTTGATCGCCGAGGCCGACCAGCCAGAAGGGCTTGCCGTTCTTCTCCAGCCGCAGGGCGTCGTTTTCCAGCACGGAGGCGTTCATGTGTCGGAGCGCGCGGCGAATGGAGTCCGCGCCGTCGCTTTTCATGCGCGGCAGCGGTCCGTGCCACCAGTCGTGATTGCCGAGAATGGCGTGGACGCCGAGCGGCGCCTCGAGCACCGACAGGGCCTCGCCCCATTGCTGCGGCAGGACGGGGCCGGTGACCATGCGGTGGCCGCCGTTGAAATCGCCGAGCAGGACGACGAGATCGGGCTTCAGGGAATTGGCGACTTCCGCGATATGGCGGACGCGCGAGGCGGGCATCCAGGGTTCGCAGGCGTGAATGTCGGCGATGATGGCCACGCGCAGATCGAGGCCTGCGGGCCACGTGCGCGGCGTAATCCGGTAGCGGGTCACATCGAGCATGAAGCCCGGTTCGACCGCAACCGCGTAGCTCGCAAGCCCGGTGGAGCCGAGAACGAGGCCTCCGGCGCCCTGCAGCAATGCCCGACGGGTGATCATCTGTTCGGCTCCGCGCCGAGTGACCCCAAAGTCCGCTGTTGCGGACTTCGCGAGACGCGCCCGGCTACGCCCGAGACGATCTCAGGCCGCTATTTCCTGCCCACCGATATAGGCGTCATTGCGGCTGAGGTGAGGCTGCTCGGCAGGCTCGAAGTCGGAAAGGTTAAGGTCGAATTCGGCGGCGACGGCTGCCAAACCGATTTCGCGATAGATGCAGGCGCGGATTTCCGGCGCGTCGGGCCGGTTGGAGATTGCCTGCAGGAGAATGGTCTGCAACTCGAACATGCGCTTACTCAACTCTGTCGTCCCCGAAGCGTGGTGGCTCCGGATGCCGAGGATTACGCGCAGCTGGTTAAGGGCGATTTAAGGTTACGGGATTGCTTGCTCCCGTTCATGCGCAGGGAAAACCTGGCCAGCAGCCGCGAATCGAACCGCTTCCGTGAACAAGATCTGGCGCGCAAGTGGTCGAAAGAGAGCGGCGCGAGCGAACTCTCGCTCATGGACGCTGGCTGATCTGCGTCGGGCGCGCCCCGAAAAGTCTTATTAATTCAAACAAATGCGGTGACGTTTGCGCTAGATCAAATGTCAGTTTCAAAAACTAGCCCAATGTTTCGTTGGAGGAACGAGCAGGCGACCATGAGGAGACAATTCGGCACCGCTGTCGAGGATCGGCGCTACCTGCCGGTCACAATCCGGCTGACCGCCGCCGCATTGCGAGCGGAAAATGTCTCGGACGCCAGTTTGTTGAAGCACGCGGGCGTTGACCCCCTCGTATTGAATTCGCCACATGCCAGAGTATCGTGTTCGGAGATGCTCCGTGTTTTCAGTGAGGCCATCCGGCTGTCTGAGCAACCGAATATTGGACTGATCGTCGGCAGCAACGCCAAAGTAGCGACCATGGGAATATATGGATACGCTCTTTTGAGCTCTCCTAGCCATGCGCTTTCGCTGCGACTATCGTCACGATATGACAATATCATAGCTCCGTTTGCCCCTCTTGAAGACCATATCATCGACGGCATCGTCGTTCGAAATTTCTCACCTGTTGTTCAAATTCCTAAATTTGATGATCTTTACAGATTCGTTGTCGAGTTTAAACTATCAGCAATATATACGGCGATGAATGAATTATACGGCCGGACAGTTCAGCTCAATCGAATCTCCGTAGCCTATGATCCGAAATTTCATTTGGATTCATATATGAAATATTTCAATTGTCCCATCGATATAAATAGCAATACGAACAGTATATCATTTGATTCAGCGATTTTAAATGAGACCATGACGTATTCATCAATCGAATCAAATACGATTATTCAAGAAATATGCGAGTCTCTTAATAAGGCCGTTTCTAATAATAACGATTTTACAAGAAAAATTCGAATGTACCTTTTGGATTTTCCAACGCGTCGGCCAACTAGTCGAGAAGTATGTGATCATTTCGCGATTGGCGAAAGAACATTTAGACGCCGCCTTGAAGAAGATAATACAAATTTTCGTGAAATAACCGCAGAAGTAGAGGCTGCCCTAATCGATTCGTATTTGCGATTGACCGACATTCCGCTAAATGAGATTGCGGAACTACTTGGCTATAAGCAAGTTTCTCACTTTGCGTCGAGCGTCAAGAGGCTCATCAAGTCGACGCCGACCGAATATCGAAGAACGATACGCGCGCGACGATAGGCTCGGCGAGCAGAGCCAATACGCATGTGATCTGACGGTTGCGCGCGCCGAGGACTTGCGCCGCATGAGGATATCGGCAAGCGGATCGAGACGTTTTTCGCTCCATCCGACTGGCGTAGACATTCGAGCTGTCCCGCCAAAAATACTAAATGGACCAGATGTCCGGGCGCCGGCCAGCCAACCAGAGCAGAGACCAATTCTCCCGGTTTACGTATTGTTTACGGCTAACAAGAATTGATTATGAGAGCCCTGCGAATAGACAGGCCCGCCTGAATTTTGTCCACTATTCGCATACCGCGCCTCACAGTCCTGACATAGGAATTTTCTGAGGCAGCAGACAAAGGGCATCGATGACGCTGGCAGGCGTCGGCTGGCATGCTCGCGAGATCATCCCGGACGTGGAGGGCAGGCAAGTTCCGTGGAACAGGAAGCCGCTCCCGGTCGCAACCGCGCTCGAGGCAGGCCGGCAAATGCTGATTGCGTCCCGAACCTGGAACCGGCGATCGGACGACAGCTGCGGAATACAACATCCCCCGAACATTTCCGGTCGTACGCGCTATTGCGCGGGGACCTTGGATGCCGTGCGGGAATGAGGGCGAGCCCTATTCCTTCGTAATATCCGGCGCAGTCGGGTTCTTCATGCCGACGACGTGATAACCCGCATCCACATGCAGGATTTCGCCGGTGACACCGCGCGACATGGGCGAGAGGAGATAGACGGCGCTCTCGCCGACTTCCTCGATCGTCACCGTGCGCCGCATCGGGGCGTTGTACTCGTTCCACTTGAGAATGTAGCGGAAGTCGCCGATGCCGGACGCGGCCAGGGTCTTGATGGGACCGGCCGAAATCGCGTTGACGCGGATGTTCTGCTCGCCGAGGTCGGCGGCGAGATAGCGGACGCTGGCTTCGAGCGCGGCCTTGGCGACGCCCATGACATTGTAGTGCGGCATCCACTTTTCCGCGCCGTAATAGGTCAACGTCAGCATGGAGCCGCCCTCGCTCATCAGCTTCTCGGCACGCTGCGCGATGGCCGTGAACGAGTAGCAGGAAATGAACAGCGAGGTGTTGAAGTTCTTGGCCGAGGTCTCGATGTAGCGGCCGGTCAGCTCGTCCTTGTCGGAAAAGGCGATGCAATGGACCACAAAATCCAGCTTGCCCCAGAGCTTGCCGACTTCAGCGAAGACGGCGTCGAGGCTCGCTTCCTCGGTCACGTCGCAATGGCCGACCACATGGCCGCCCAGTTCCGCCGCCAGGGGCCGGACGCGCTTTTCCAGCGCCTCGCCCTGATAGGTAAAGGCCAGTTCCGCGCCGGCCTCGCGGGCCGCCTTGGCAATGCCCCAGGCGATCGAGCGCTGGTTGGCGAGCCCCATGATGAGGCCGCGCTTGCCTGCCAGCACGCCCGCGATCGTGGGAACTTGGGGTGTCGTTTGCGACGTCATCTTGCTCGACCGGAAAGAACCACTGGGCGCGACAACGCCCATCATGCCCGCCGTTTAATGGGCGCCGCCCCCAAGCGCAAGGGCGCCGGGCCGCGAGGCGCCTGCGTCCACAGGCGCGGACACGAAAGCACTGGCGCCGGGGGGCGGGCCGTCCTATCCTTAATCATTGGTTGCCGTGCGCGGCATCTGGCGCCTCCAAGAATGTCCGAAGAACGCAAACCCTCACAGCTCGCCGCGTCCTTTGGCGCAGCGCTGCATGACGCCGCTCCGGAGCTTCGCCGCTTCGCGCGGGCGCTCGTGGGTCCGGTCTCGACCCGGACGGCGGACGCCCTTGTCCAGACGGCCACCGCCCGCGTTACCGCAGCCGAACGGGCTGCCGGCGAGCCCCTGGAACGCGCATTCGCCGAACTCGTGCGCCTCAACCGCCGCCGTGTGCGGGAGCGCGGGCGCGGCCCGGA
>Ga0209023_10001913_pt1 | contig 26991 bp, 24 predicted proteins | sample LakOneMetagenome_FD_187468 | JGI IMG/M metagenome (GOLD analysis project Ga0209023, IMG submission 187468) | Freshwater and sediment microbial communities from Lake Erie, Canada (SPAdes) (version 2) | ecosystem: Environmental > Aquatic > Freshwater > Lentic | place: Lake Erie, Canada...
AATCTCTTCGGTGGTGGTGACGATGGTCTTGGGCAGGCCCGTGACCAGGTCTCGGCCGCGGATCTCGGCGTGCAGCTCCTCTTGGAGCGGCCAGGCCGACCCAAGGGCGATCTTGACCTCTTCGGCGGTGCGCTCGCCCAGGGCGAGGCTGTATTCCTTCTTGATGTACTGGATGATCGCTTCGTCGAGCTCGTCGCCACCGACGCGGACCGACTGGCTGGCCACGATGCCGCCGAGGGAGATGACGGCCACCTCGGTGGTGCCCCCGCCGATGTCGACGATCATGTTGCCGGTGGGCTCCTGGACCGGAAGCCCGGCTCCGATGGCCGCGGCCATGGGCTCTTCGATGATGTAGGCGGGCTTGCGGGCGCCGGCGTACTCCGCTGCCTCCTGCACTGCTCGCTGCTCCACGCCGGTGATGCCCGACGGGACGCAGATGACCATGCGGGGCTTCGCCCACCGGCGCTGGTGCACCTTGTGGATGAAGTAGCGGAGCATCTTCTCGCAGATCTCGAAGTCGGCGATGACGCCGTCCTTGAGGGGCCGGATGGCTTGGATGTGGGCCGGCGTGCGGCCGATCATCCGCTTGGCTTCGAGCCCGACGGCGAGCGGTCGGCCGTCCTTGACGTTGATGGCCACCACGGACGGCTCGTTGAGCACGATGCCGCGTCCCCGCACGTAGACCAGGGTGTTGGCGGTGCCGAGGTCGACCGCCATGTCGCGGCCCATGATCGACGAGAACGGGTTGTCAGATGACATGAAAGAGCTCTCTCGGGGCGGGCCGGCGACTGCGGAAGCGTACGGGAGGTCCAGGACGCCCTCAAGGCGCCTCGCGACGAACCTAGGGAAGCCTACCCTCTGTCACCGAATCGCAACAATTGCCCTAGCAGACTGCAACATTCGCGTCGCGGATGGTGCGGCTGTTAACGCCTGTTGCTGATGGTGCCGGTCAGACTTCAGGAGGCGAAGCCGACCAGCAAGCACGGCGTGGGTACACCGAGGCGCCAGCCGAAGTCACCACGACCTGGCTGCGATCACGGGTGACCTAGCGGCTCGCGTCGTGAGGGAACCAGAGGGCGATCTCCCGCTCGGCCGACTCGGGGCCGTCGGAGCCATGCACCAGGTTCTCGTTGGTGGTGGTGGCGAAATCGCCCCGGATGGTGCCGGGTGCAGCGTCGCCCACCTGGGTCTTGCCGATCAGGATCCGGCCGAGCTCCCAGGTGTCGTCGTTGGGACCCTCCACGATCATGGCGAACACCGGCGAACGGGTGAGGAACGTGACCAGCTCGCCGTAGAACGGCCGCTCGGCGTGCTCGGCGTAGTGCGCCTCGGCCAGCTCCTTGTCGGCACTGCGGAGCTCGGCGGCCACGAGCTTCAGGCCCTTGCGCTCGATGCGAGCCACGATCTCGCCGATGAGCCCACGCTCCACGGCGTCGGGCTTGCACATGATGAAGGTCCGGTTCGTCATAAGACGCAGAAGCTACGCGACGGGGTTCGGACCCGACCATTCGAGGCAGCGTCAGGTGGTGGGCTGACCGCCGTCGCCGGACCACAGGCCATCGGAGCGCAGGGTGAGGATCTCCACGCCGTCGGCGGTGACCACCAGGGTGTGCTCGAACTGGGCGGTGCGCTTGTTGTCCACGGTGGTGGCGGTCCAGTCGTCGTCCCACAACCGGTGACGCCAATCGCCCACGGTGATCATGGGCTCGATGGTGAAGGTCATGCCTTCCACCAGCCGCTTGGTGGCGCGCGGGTCGTAGTAGTGCGGGATGGCCAGGTCGGTGTGGAAGGTCTCCCCCACCCCGTGACCGATGAACGCCCGGACGACGCCGAACCCCTCGGCCTCGGCATGATCCTGGATGGCCTTGCCGATGACGTTGATCGGCTGACCCGGTCGCACCTCGGCGATGGCCAGCGACAGGCACTCGCGGGTGACCCGCACCAGCTTCTGCGACTCGGGGTCGACCGATCCGACGAAGAACGTGGCGTTGGTGTCGCCGTTGACCCCCTCGCGGAAGCACGTGACATCGAGGTTGACGATGTCACCGTCGCGCAGGGGTCGGCTGTCGGGTATCCCGTGGCAGATGACCTCGTTGACCGAGGTGCACAGCGACTTCTTGTACCCGTTGTAGTTCAGCGGGCTCGGGTAGGCACCGGCCTCGATGGACAGGGTGTGGCACAGCTCGTCGAGCTCATCGGTGGTGACGCCGGGCGCCACGGCCGCCCCCACCTGAGCCAGAACGTCGCCCGCCAGGCGCCCCGTACGGCGCATCCGCTCGATCACGTCGGGGGTGCGCACGTCGCCCTCGCTGCGGTTGCTCCCGCCGCCGGTGGCGGCCCACGGGGGTGCGTCGATGGTGTCGGGCACCTCGCGGCGCGGCGTCACCGTGCCGGCCACCACCCGATCGGTGGTGGCCCGGTGGCAGCGCTTGAACTTCTGTCCGCTCCCACACCAGCAGAGGTCGTTCGGCTTCATCTTCGACAGGGGGGTGACGGTGGCCGTCATGCCTCAACCTCGGTTCGGATCAGGGTGCGGGCCGGGCCCACCACGTAGAGCGACCCGGTGATCAGCACCAGGTCGTCGGAGCTGGCCAGCCCGAGGGCTCGGTGGACGGCCTCGTCGACCGACGAGATGGCCTCGGCCACGATCCCGAGCCCGCTCGCCGCGGCGGCGACCTCAGGGGCGGGGATGGCACGGGGAGAGTCGGGGGTGCAGGCGATCAGGAAGCCTGCGTCGCGGGCGCCGAGCGCTTCGAGCATCTCGGCCGGATCTCGTCCGCGCAAGAAGCCGGCCACCACCACGATGGTGCCGGTGAGGGCGAACTCCTCCTGGAGCGTGCGGGCACACGCCCGTGCCCCGTCCAGGTTGTGGGCCGCATCGAGCACCACCGTCGGCTCGCGCTGGACGATCTCGAACCGGCCGGGCACGCGAACCGAGGCGAATGCCTCCTGCACGATGTCGTCCTCGATGCTCCGATCGAAGAACGCCTCCACCGCGGCCAGGGCCACCGCGGCGTTGTCGGCCTGGTGTTCGCCGTGCAGCGGGATGTACACGTCGTCGACGGTGCCGTTGGGGGTGCGCAGCGACACGTTGCGGCCGCCGAGGGCCAACAGCGATTGCTCGCAGTCGAACTGCTCGCCCCGGAACCACGTGGCCTCGGCCTCGGTGGCCAGCAGGATGTCACGCAGCTCCGGATCGGTCTCGCCGCACACGAAGGTGGCACCCGGCTTGACGATGCCGACCTTCTCGTCGGCAATGGCTGCCCGCCAGCTTCCCGTGCCGTCGGTGTGGTCCTGCCCCACGTTGGTGAGCACGGCGACGACTCCGTCGGCCACGTTGGTGGCGTCGAAGCGACCGAGCATGCCGACCTCGACGACCGCCACGTCGACCGCGACCTCGGCGAACCAACCGAATGCTGCCGCGGTGAGGATCTCGAAGTAGCTCGGGGTCACCCCCGCCACCTCTTCCACCGCGGCCACCGCGCCGATGGCCCCGGCGAGCTCGTCGTCGCCGATGGGCTCGCCGTTCCAGCTGATGCGCTCGTTGATGACCTCGAGGTGGGGGCTGGTGTAGGTGCCGACCGACAGCCCGCACGCTTCGAGCAGCGACGTGATCATCCTCGCCACCGACCCCTTGCCGTTGGTGCCCGTGATGTGGATCACCGGATAGGCCAGCTGCGGATCTCCCAGCACAGACGCCAGCCGACGCATGCGATCGAGCGAGAGTCCCTCGGCCCGACCGGCCGTGGCTTCCAGGTTGGTGTGGCTGTCGAGGTACCGCAGGGCGGCGTAGAGGTTCACGGTGGCCCCAGGCTACCGGCGGACCTGCTTACCAGTAGCCGACCGGCAGGCTCACCCCGAACTGCTTCTGGAGCAGCTCGAGATCATGGCGGTCCTTCACCACCGGCTCGTAGCCGGCGTGACGAGCCACCTGCATCTGAGCGTCGATGCATCGCACCGCCTGGCCACCGACCCACCCGGTGATGAACTGGGCCTCGGCGTAGTGGATGTCGGTGCCGTCAGGGGCGCCTCCGTCCTGCCAGAGCTCGCCGTTCTCGTCGATGCGCACGACGTAGAGATCGACCCGTCGACCCGAACGGTCGGCCACCATGACCCGGCGAGGCCGAAGGTCGATGGCCACCTCGAAGCCCACCCCGCTGAGCGTCTCCAGTGCGGTGTCGAGCTTGTCCGCCGCGATCACCAGGTCGAGGTCGTCATGGGTGCGGTGCTGCGCGCCGAGCAGGGCGTCGATCCCCCAGCCCCCTTCGATGACCACGGGCAGATCGTCCTCGGCCAGCACGGCCAAGACGTCGAGCACATCGGTTGCCTCCATGACCACGACGTTCCCCCCTTTGCGTCGAACGGCGGATGGTCAGCTGGCAGCGCGGCGAGGCCGGGCGGCCCGGGGTGTGGTGGCCGCTCGGGGCACCAAGGTCGGGTTGACCTTCTCCAGCACGACATCGGCGTCGATCACGCAGCGCTCCACGTCGGTGCGGCTGGGCAGGTCGTACATGACGTTGAGCAGCACCTCTTCGAGGATGGCTCGCAGTCCGCGCGCACCGGTGGCCCGCAAGATGGCCTGGCCCGCGATGGCCTGCAGCGCATCGTCGGTGAACTCCAGCTCCACGTTCTCCAGCTCGAAGAACTTCTGGTACTGCTTCACCAGCGCGTTGCGAGGCTCGATGAGGATCTTGACCAGGGCATCGCGATCGAGCTGATCGACCACGCCCACCACCGGCAGGCGGCCGATGAACTCGGGGATCAGCCCGAACTTGTGCAGGTCCTCGGGCATCAGCTGACCGAGCAGGTTGCCCAGGTCCTTGTCCTCGACCTTGCGGATGTCGGCACCGAAGCCAACGCCCTTGGCACCGGCCCGGCTCTCGATGATCTTCTCGATCCCGGCGAACGCACCGCCGCAGATGAAGAGGATGTTCGTGGTGTCGATCTGGATGAACTCTTGGTGCGGATGCTTGCGTCCGCCCTGGGGCGGTACTGAAGCGGTGGTCCCCTCCAGGATCTTCAGCAGGGCCTGCTGCACGCCCTCGCCCGAGACATCCCGGGTGATCGACGGGTTCTCGGCCTTGCGAGCCACCTTGTCGATCTCGTCGATGTAGATGATCCCGGTCTCGGCCTTCTTGACGTCGTAGTCGGCGGCCTGGATCAGCTTGAGCAGGATGTTCTCGACGTCTTCGCCGACGTAGCCGGCCTCGGTGAGGGCGGTGGCGTCGGCGATGGCGAACGGCACGTTGAGCATGCGGGCCAGCGTCTGGGCCAGGAACGTCTTGCCACAGCCGGTGGGGCCGATGAGCAAGATGTTCGACTTGGAGAGCTCGACATCGTCGTGGCCCGACGCCGCTTGGATCTGCACCCGCTTGTAGTGGTTGTAGACCGCGACCGACAAGATCCGCTTGGCCAGGTCCTGGCCGACGATGAAGTCGTTCAGGAACTCGAAGATCTCCCGAGGCTTGGGGAGCTCATCGAACTGCAGCTCGGAGGTCTCGGAGAGCTCCTCTTCGATGATCTCGTTGCAGAGATCGATGCACTCGTCGCAGATGTAGACCCCTGGGCCCGCGATGAGCTTCTTGACCTGCTTCTGCGACTTGCCGCAGAAGGAACACTTGAGCAGCTCCCCGCCGTCTCCGAACTTGGCCACGGTTGGTCAACCCCCTGGGATCGTCAGGACGCGGCCGTGATCGGGCCGCTCTTGTCGGCGAACTCCCGGGAGGAGATCACCTCATCGATGATGCCGTACTCCATGGCCTCGGTGGCGGACAGGACGAAATCCCTGTCTGTGTCCCGAGCAATGCGTTCCTTGGTCTGGCCGGTGTGCTCCGAGAGGATGCCTTCGAGCAGATCGCGCATGCGCAGGATCTCCTTGGCCTGGATCTCGATGTCGGTGGCCTGGCCCCCGCCGCTGGCGTAGGGCTGGTGCAGCAGGACCCTCGAGTGCGGCAGGGCGAGGCGCTTTCCCTTGGTGCCGGCGGCGAGCAGCACGGCGGCGGCCGAAGCGGCCTGGCCGAAGCAGATGGTGGTGATCTCTGCCCGCACGTATTGCATGGTGTCGTAGATCGCGAACAGCGCGGTGATGTCTCCACCGGGACTGTTGATGTAGATGTTGATGTCCTTGTCGGGGTTCTCCGACTCCAGGTGCAGCAGCTGGGCGCACACCAGGTTGGCGATGGTGTCGTCGATCGGGGTACCCAGGAAGATGATGTGCTCTTTGAGCAGCCGCGAGTAGAGGTCGAACGCTCGCTCGCCACGGTTGGTCTGCTCGACCACCGTGGGAACCAGGTAGTTCTGGGCCCGGAGAGCCATGTTCACGTCGTTCTGGATGCTCACTCGTCGTCCTCCGTGGCGGCCTCATCGGCCTCGTCGGGGGCTTCGACGGCCGCCGGCTGGTCCAGCTCGAGGCTGGCCCGGTCGATCGTCTTACCCGACCCATCGACCAGCTCCACCGTTTCGATGAGCCATTCGAGAGCCTTGCGCTTACGCAGGTCGGAGCGTATCGCTGGGATCTGACCGTTCCGCTCAAGATCTTTGCGAACGGCAGGCACCTTGCGGCCGACCTGCTCGGCGACGGTCTCGATCTCGGCGTCGACGTCTTCGTCGGTGACGTCGATCTCCTCGGCGGCCACCACCGCGCGCAGGGCGAGGTCGACGCGGACGCCGGTGCGGGAGTTCTCCCGCATCTCGTCGATGAACTGCTCCTGGTCCTGGCCGGTGGAGGCGAAGTACTGCTCGATGCTCGAGCCCTGGGCCTGGAGCCGCATGACCAGGTCTTCGAGCCGGCGCTGCATCTCGGCGTTGACCAGTGCTTCGGGCGGGTCCTCCTCGACCAGTTCGGCGAGGGCCTCGGCCACCTTCTGCTGCAGGGCCATCGTGGCCTGGATGCGCTTCACCGCGCCGAGCCGCTTGCGCAGGTCTGCTTCGAGCTCGTCGTAGGTGTCGAACTCCGAGGCCTGGGCGGCGAAGGCGTCGTCGGGTTCGGGCAGGACCTTCTCCTTGACGTCCTTCACCGTGATGGTGAAGTCGACGGTGGAGTCCTGGCTGGGATCCGGGTGATCGGCGGGGAACTCGAGCACATCGCCGGCCTTGGCCGTGAGCAGGTTCTCGTCCCACTCCGGGGCGACGGCGCCGCTGCCGACCTCGTAGAGGTAGTCGTCGGCGGTGAGCCCCTCTTGCGGCTCGCCGTCCTGGGAGCCGACCACGTCGATGGTGACCAGGTCGCCGCTCAGCACCGGGCGCTCGACCTCGACCAGTTCGGCGAAGTTGCCCCGCAGGTGATCGATGCGCTCCTGGAGCTCCTCGTCGGTGACCTCGGGCGAGTCGATGGTGACCCGCAGCGAGTCGTAGCCACCCACCGACACCACGGGCCGGATCTCCACGATGGCTTCGAAGGTGACGTCGCCCTCTTCGCGGCCCGCCGTGATGTCGATCTCGGGCGGGGCGATGACGTCGATCTCGTGCTCGTCGACGGCCTCCGCGTAGTACTGGGGCAGAGCGTGCTCGAGGGCGTCGCCTCGCGCCGCCTCCGTGCCGATCCGCGCTTCGATCAGCTGGCGAGGGGCCTTGCCGGGGCGGAACCCGGGGATGCGCACCTCGCGGGCGATGCGCTTGAAGGCGTCATCGACCTGTGACTCGAACTCCGTGCCATCGACCTGGATCGACAGCTTGACCTTGTTGCCCTCGACGGGCTCGACCGTTGCCTTCATGAGGTCGCCGAGCTTACCGGTGGCCGGCTCGGCGGCCCGCACCGGGTTGCCCAGACAGACGTGCTGTCGCTGCCGTGGGTCCGCCGCCCGGTACCGTCTGGGCCCATGTCCCCCGTCGCTGGCCCGTTCTTCGCCGCGGCGCTCGTACTCGGTACCGCCGGCATCTTGAAGGTGCTCCGCCCCGATCCCACCCGCCTCGCACTGCGCGCCGCCGGCCTGCCGGGCTCCGCGGTGATCGCTCGGGGCATTGGGGTGGTCGAAGTGGCCATCGCCCTCGCAGCCATCGGATGGGGTGGACGGATTCCCGCCGCGCTGGTCGCCATGGCGTACCTGGCGTTCGCCGGGTTCAGCGCCGTGGTGCGTCGACGGTCTGGCGGGCGGGCCTCGTGCGGATGCTTCGGTTCGTCCACCACGCCCCTCACGTCGTTCCACGTCGTGGCCGACCTGCTGCTCGCCGCCGTCGCCATCGTGGCCGTGGCCGATCCGGTGCCGGGTCTGTTCACCGTTGCCGCCGACACCCCCCTCGCTGGTGTGCCGTTCGTTGCCTACACCGTGCTCCTCGCCTGGCTGGTGCAGGTGGCCCTGACCACGTTGCCCGAGCTCCAAGCCGCCGTCCGCCAAGCACCGAGGCCGACCCGATGACCGTCCTCGTCGTGCTCGAAGGCGTCGTGATCGCCGTCCTCGCGCTCTTGGTGGTGGGCCTCCTGCGCAGTCACGCCGAGATCCTCAAGCGCCTGCACGACCTCGGTGCCGGCGTCGACGCCGATGCCCGCCCGACGCCGGCGGTGCCAGCCGACGGCCCCCGGCCGGGCCGCGACTTCCAGGTGATGCCACAGGTGCCCTCCCCGCCCGATCGCGAGGAGTTCGGCGGCGCGGCGGATCTGTCGGGCATCGCCCCGAAGGGCGACGAGGCGATCAGCGTCCGCGTCACCGGCGTGGAGCACGACACGATCGTCGCCTTCTTGTCCTCGGGCTGCCTCACCTGCCAGAAGTTCTGGGATGCGTTCCGCAAGCCCCGCAAGCTCGCCCTTCCCGTCGGCACCCGGCTGGTGATCGTCACCAAGGGCATCGACGGTGAGAGCCTCACCGCCGTGGCCCAGCTCGCCCCGTCGGGCGTGCCCACGATCATGTCCACCGAGGCCTTCGCCGACTACGACGTGCCGGGATCGCCGTACTTCGTGCAGGTGCACGGACCCACGGGCAAGGTTCGCGGCGAAGGCACGGGGCCGGACTGGGACCAGGTGTCGTCCCTCCTGCTCCAAGCCTCCGGCGACGCCCAGCTCTCCAGCACGCTGGCTGGCTCGGTCGTGCCCAAGCCCGACGCCGATGCCGAGCGCGAGGCGCGGATCGATCGGGAGCTCAACGAGGCGGGCATCGTCCCTGGTCATGCCAGCCTCTTCGGCGCCGAAGACGCAGAGCCGACCTCCGAGCCCGATGGTCCGCGATGATGGGTCGGCCATGAACCTCCAATCGCACGGCATCGAGACCACCCTCCTGCCGGGGTGGGAGGGTCGGATCACGGTCCGCAACGCCTCTGCCACCTCGGCCGCCCCTGCCGAACGGTCATCCCAGGCCACCGGCGACGGCTCGATCCTCGCTGCCGAGCGACCCAATCCGGTGGTGCACCTGGCCAACTTCGCCCTGCCCGAGCAGCGCGGCGACTTCGGGTCCGGTGCGGTCGACGTCATGACCGACGGCGACGTGCTGATCGTGCTGTTCGAGTACGGGCCGGAGAGCGTCGGCACGGCCCTGTTCAAGCGCAGAGGCATGCCCACCAACCTGACGCCGACCATGTTCTCGTCGTCCGCCTTGCAACGCACCCATGCCGGGCAGGCCGGGTGCCAGCTCTTCTTCACCGTCGAGAACCGGGCCTTCTGCTGCTACACGGTGCTCGGACGCCAGTCGTCGGCCGCCCGAGTGCTCCCCCAAGCCAACGCCACGCTCGCCGCCACCAGGATCACGCCCCGATGACCGCCCTGCTGTCCCGCTCGCCCCGTCGGCCCGCCACCCCCGCGGTCGACCTCGCACCCGAGGGCATCCACCGCGACCCCACCTCGCACGATCCGATCGCCGACGGCTCCTTCGCCCAACGCCTGGTCCACCGAGCGGCCACGGCCCTGGGCGGAGGCAAGACCACCCGGCGTTCCTTCCTGACCCGCACCGCGGTCATCGGGTCGGCCCTGGCCGTGGGCCCCATCGACTTCCTGCTCAAGCCCGGCACCGCCTACGGCTACGTCTGCGGTACCTGCTCCGAGGGCTGGACGGCGTTCTGCTGCACGGTCAACAACGGCAAGAACTCGTGCCCACCGAACAGCTTCGTGGCGGGCTGGTGGAAGGCCGATAACGCGGCCTACTGCTGCGGCGCGGCCCGCTACATCATCGACTGCAACGCCTCGTGCCCCACGCAGTGCAAGTGCCGCTGCGCCGGCGGATCGTGCGACAACCGTCGCACCTGCTGCAACCAGTTCCGCTACGGCCAGTGCCACCAGGAGATCGCCTGCTACGGCCCCGTGGTGTGCCGCGTCGCCACCTGCACGCCGCCGTGGAAGTACGACCCGAGCTGCACGACGTCGAGCGCCACCGACAACCGCACCGTGAACCACGGTGCCCCGTGCCTCACCCAGGACTGCGGCTCCAACAGCGCCATCGCCAAGAAGTACGCCGCCCTCGGCGGGATCAAGGGGTTCCTCGGTGCGGTGCGCACGCCCGAGGAAGCGCTGCCCGACGGCCGGGGACGACGGGCCCGTTACGTCGGCGGCAACATCTACTCCACCCCCACCACCGGGGCGTTCGAGGTCCACCAGCCGATCCTCGACGAGTACGGCCGCCAGGGTGCCACCACCGGCAAGCTGCTGTACCCCACCTCGGACACGCTCACGTCGTCGGACAAGAAGAGCCACTTCAACAACTTCGAGCGCGGCCGCATCTACAACATCCTCGCCACCAAGGCGGTGTTCACCGTGCCGCCGCCGTTCTTCGCCAAGCACGAGGCGTTCGACGGCGTCCACGGTCCGCTCCGGTACCCGACGAGCAACGTGAAGGCCTCGGCCGACAAGAAGTCGACGTACCAGAACTACGAGCACGGCCGCATCTACTCCGTGGCAGGGCGGGTGGTGGAGATCCACGACCCGATGTTCGCCTTCCACGAGCGCGCCGGAGGCGTCCACGGAGTGTACGGCTACCCCACCACCGACCTGCTCGCCCTCGACGACAACCGGGGCAAGAGCCAGTGGTTCGACGGTGGCACGGTCTGGTACTCGGCCACCACCGGTGTCCAGGGCCTCACCGGCGCCATCTCCGCTCGCTACCTCGAAGGCGGCCACGTCAAGGGGCCGCTGCGTTACCCCACCGCCTCGGTGGCCCTGGTGGGCGACTCCCGCGGCCGGTTCGCCACCTTCGAGGGAGGCAACATCTACGCCACCTCCACCACGGGCGCCCACGAGGTTCGAGGCACGGTGCTGGCCTACTACGCCGCCCACGGCGGACCCACCGGCCCGCTCGGCTACCCCATCACCGAGCTCGACCCCCCCGGCACCGCCGGCGGCCGGTTCCAGAAGTTCGAGCACGGCCGGGTGAAGTACAACACCGACGGCACCGTCATCGCCGCCTGAGCATCGGCCGCCAGCGGGTCGGCCACCTGGCGGATGCCAGCGCGTCGGCCACCTGGCGGATGGGAGCGGTTTTCGAGCGCCCCCCGTCGGGCGGTACGGTGCAGCCACCCGCGGGTGTAGCTCAATGGCTAGAGCCTCAGATTTCCAATCTGATGATGAGAGTTCGATTCTCTTCACCCGCTCCACGACATAAGCCCAGGTCAAGCGACAAGCGCGAGCCGCACCTGCAGAACACGGGTCCCACCCGAGGCCGCCTTATCGCGACGCAATCACGCGGATCTGCCCCACTGGCGCCGTTGGAGCTGAAAGCACCCGCTACCGATCGAGGTCGGACTCCGGGAGCACCTAGACCGAGGTCCTCCTCGGACGCCGCCGGGGTCAACCGATGGTGAAGGTGCCGCTGCGGTCGAAGCGGTGGTACGTGGTGCCGCCGGACGTACTCACGATGCCGCCCTTACCGGTGACACCGCTGCGGGGCGTGGGGTACGAGATGACGACCATCCCGTGACCGCCGGGCTCCTCCGTGCCGGTGCCGCCCGCCCCACTGAGGTTGTAGCCAGAGCCACCCGCCCCACTGAGGTTGTAGCCAGAGCCACCCGCCCCACTCAGGTCGTAGCCAGAGCCACCCGCCCCACTCAGGTCGTAGCCAGAGCCACCCGCCCCGCTGGCCACGGCTCCGCTGTCTTCAGCGCCACCCGTGGCGCCACCCGTGGCGCTGACCGGGGTCGGAAGGTCGATGCGGCTGCTCGCGCGTTCGGTGCCCGACGCAGCCACGACGGCGACGGGGTAGAACCCGATTCCGACGGCCGACTGCCTGCCGGTGCGATGGACACCGGCCCCACCGGCGACCAGCCGGTAGGTGAGGTCGAGCGTGGTGGGGGCGGGCGGGGTCGTCGGCTTCGAGCTGGCCTCGGCGGGGGACCCGGCATCGAGACGGGAGACGGCCCGGACCCCGGCCACGGCTGCGACGCCGGCAACTACCGCAGCGGCGCGGATGAGGACCCGGCGGCGGTTCCACCCGTCCGATGTGACCAGACGGAGTTCCACGAGGGCGGCCAAGGCGTCCTGCAGGTGTGCGGGCGCGGGGTCCTGGCCTCGGTCGGCCCACTCGAAGGCAGCGGCCTCCTCGCCGGTGAGCGCGTGCACGATGCCGGCATCCACGTCGCGGACCAAGATCGCATCATCGGTTCGCTCGACATCGAGGCCGGACCGCTGCGTCCAGGTTGCCATCTTTCCCTCCGGTTCGGACGACCGCCGAGGGCCAACCATAGTGGTAAGGCTAGTTGACGTCGCCACGATGGGAGTCCCCGGCGTGCCCAAGACATTCCACTTCCTCGCCGGGCTGCCCCGTTCGGGAAGCACCGTGCTGGCCGTGATCCTCAACCAGCGGCCCGATGTCTACGCCAGCCCCCAGACCGACCTGCTCCAGGTGATGCACCTGCTCGAGTCCCAGATCCCCGGTCTCGAATCCCATCGGGCTGGGCTCCGCCGAGAGGGCTACGCCAACATGGTCCGCTCCCTGGGGGAGACGTTCTACGCCGACGTCGATGTACCGGTCGTCATCGACAAGAACCGGGCCTGGGGCACGCCGTACAACCTGCGGCTGGCCCGGTTGCTGAACCCCGACGTGCGGATCCTCGCCACGGTGCGGCCGATCCTCGAAGTGCTCGCCTCGTTCGTCATCCAAGCCCGAGCACACCCTGAGACCAACTTCATCGACGCGGCGATGGCGAGGACCGACTTCTACCCCGCCCAGTACCGTCCGATCGACGACGCTCGCTGCGATTGGCTGATGCGACCCAACGGCGAGATCGATCGCGCCATTCTCAGCGCGGCCCAGGCCCGGGCCCACCCCGGGGCGTTCCACCTGATCGCCTACGACGACCTCGTGTCCGATCCGGTCGAGACGATGGCCGGAGTCTCCCGCTTCCTCGGGCTCGATCCCTTTGCGCACGACTTCGACGACCTTCGCGAGGTCGACGTACACGACGACGAGGCGGCGTTCGGCCTCCCCGACCTGCACCAGGTCCGCCCTGAGCTGGCCCGGCGCTCCCCACCACCCGAAGACGTGCTGTCACCGTACGTCCTCGCCAGGTACGGCCCTACCGGCGGCGCCTACCCCTGGTAGCCGCCGCCACGGCATGGGCAGTCGTAGGGTTCGACGAATGACCGACGTCGAAGCGACTGCGCAGACCATCCACGACCTGCTCCGGATGGCACCTGGCGCGTCGGACCGGCACCGGGCGCTGCATGCCAAGGGGATCGCCGCTTCCGGGCGGTTCGTCGCCAGCGGTGCGCTGTCCGGGCTCACCTCGGCCGCCCACCTGTTGAGCGGATCGACGGAGGCCATCGTTCGCTTCTCGCATCCCGGCGGCGACCCCAAGGTCTCCGACGCCCTGCCGAGCGGACGGGGCATGGCGGTGAAGCTGGCCACGGCCGACGGTTCGCATCAGCTGGTGGCGGTGTCGTCGCCGTCGTTCCTCGTGCGCGATGGCGAGGCCTTCATCGACCTGATCCTCGCTCGCGCCCCGGACCCCGAGACCGGCGTGCCGGACCCGGCCAAGATCGGCGCCTTCGTCGCCGCCCACCCCGAAGCCCTGCCGGCCATCGAGTACGCCATGACCGCCCCGGTGCCCACGAGCTACGCCGAGCTCACCTACAACGGCCTCCACACCTTCTTCTTCGTCGACAAGAACGTCAAGCGGACGCCCTTCCGATTCAGGTTCGTGCCGACCGTCGATGTCGGTGACGCTCCGGACGGCGATCTCGACGTCGACCACCTCGCCACCGAGCTCGAGGCGCGCCTGGCGAGCGGTCCGATCGACTTCATCCTGCAGGTCGTGCTCGGCACGGACGACGATCCGATCGACGACCCCACCGCCATCTGGTCCGAGCGGCCCACCATCGACGTCGGCGCGCTCACCCTGGAGGCCGTGATCCCCGACCCCGAGCCGGTGATCTTCGACCCGAACAACGTGGTACCCGGCGTCGAGGTCTCCGACGACGAGATCCTGGCCGTGCGCAAGGCCGTCTACGGCCTCAGCTACGCCCGTCGCACCAGCTGACCTGGATCACGCGCCCAGGGGTCTGATCAGTACTCGCCCTTGATGACGAAGTACGAGCCACGGATCTCACCGGCGAGCTTCGACTTCTGCCGGGCGAACTTGAACTTGTCGGCCAGCTCCTCGGGGACGTCCATGCCCTGGGAGAGCTTGAACCCGACGGCTCGCTTGCCACCCTCCTCGAGCGTGTACATGACGTTGATCGCCAAGCCGCTCTCGTAGAAGACGTAGGCGAAGCGGATGCCGCCGGTCTCGAATTCGGTGGCCTCGAGCGGCGTGGACGCGATGGCCAGGTCCCGCTCCTGCAGGATCTTGGACACCCAGGCGACGGTCTTCTTGGCTTTCGACGCAGGGTCGACGGTGAAGACGTGGTCGTACTTGTTCTTGAAGTACCGGGCTTCGTTGGCGCGGAGGCCAGCGAGGGCGTCGACCACCGGCGAGGATTCCAGCCCGTCCGTCGAGACGACGTCGAACTTCACTTCGTAGGACATGACACCTCCACCAGGCCGTCGAGACGGCCTCGACGGCCGCGAGAGAGTACCGCTCACCCGCCCGTGGGCGCGTTGAAGGACGGGTCGGCCGTTATGCACCGATGGACCCGGAGAGCGGTTAGAAGCGATCCGGAGTGTCGAGGACCCGGTAGATCGACACCTCGGGCGGGCCCTCGACACCACCATCGGCCATGAGTTCGGCGATCTCAGGCTGACCACCGAAGAAGGCGCCGAAGTGCTCGGCGTCATCCCACTCGTCGATGATGAGCACCTCGCCGTCGCCGGCGACGAACTGGTGGTGGATGGCGCCGGCGGCCTTGCCCCTCTGCGAGATGGCTGGCAGCTCCGCGCCACGACGAGCGATGAGATCCTCGAACTTGGCCGGGTCGGCCTTGAGGCGTGCGATAACGATGACGGACATCTCGGTCCTCCTTTGCGCCGGCCCGCGCCGGCTTCCCGACGGTAGCTCTGACCCTCGGCATCGTGTCGGAAAAGATCACCCGATGGGACCAGAGCGATGTGCCCACGGAGACTCCCAAGAAACGGCACGATCGGCGCCCTCGGCAGGATTCGAACCTGCGACCGTCGGATTAGAAGTCCGATGCTCTATCCAGCTGAGCTACAAGGGCGTGGCCGGGGTTCGCCGGCGTCGGCGACATCGTACGGGGCGGCCGTTCGCTCGCCGGGTGTCGGTTCAGCGTCGGCCCTGCTTGCGTCGGTCCAGCGCCCTGCGGGTGACGAGCGTCAGGGCCTCTCCGACGATCCGCCGGGAGATCTTCGATGTTCCGGCGACGCGATCGCGGAACGCTATCGGGATCTCGACGACGACGGCACCGGCACGCTCGGCCCGGTCGGTCATGTCGATCTGGAACCCGAACCCCGTCGAGTCGATGGCGCCGAGGTCGATCCGGCGGAGAACGTCGGCGCGATAGGCCCGGTAGCCAGACGTGACATCGTGCGCCTCCAGGCTCAGGAGGGTGCGGGCATACAGGCCGCCAGCCCGAGACAGCGCTCGTCGCCGCACCGGCCAACCCGGCGTGGAGCCACCTGGGACGTAGCGGGAGCCGATCGCCACATCGGCTCCAGCGCCGATCGCGTCAACCAGCGCGCCCAGGTACCGCGGGTCATGCGACAGGTCGGCGTCCATCTGCGCCACGACGCCATAGCCCTCGGCCAGCGCCAGCGCGAACCCGGCGCGATACGCCTCGCCCAGGCCCCGGGGACCCGGGCGATGCCAGACACGGATGCGTCCGAGCGTCGACGCCGCGACCTCGGCGCGTCGTCGGGTGCCATCGGTGCTTCCGTCGTCGATGACGAGCACGTCGGCTGCGGGGACCGAGCGGCGCACCCGTTCCAGGAGCTCGGTGATGTTGGCGGCCTCATCGAGCGTGGGGATGAGCACGAGCACGTTCCCCAGCGGAGGCGGGTTCGTCGGCAGGATGGGGAATGCCTGGTGGAGGTCGGTGAGGGTCACGGGTCGTCCTTTCGCCTTGCGGCTCGGGAATGACCGTGCGCCCATCCAGATGAGAACTCGGTGAGAGCCCGATGAGAACGAGGCCGACGACGTGGCGCCCCAGGCCTGGCCGTTCTCATCGTCGTCTCACGTGCCGGGGTGCACCGTGGGCGGGGCAGATCTCGACCTGGAGATCGGCGGGACGAGGAGGTCGCGGTGCTGGTTGCGGACGAGAGCGCCGGTGCGTCCACGCCCCTGGGCGCCGTCGGGCCAGCGGCCGTCGCCCCGCCGACGTCGGCGATCAGCCGTCGCACGCGCCGCCAGGTTCCCGGTGAGATCGACCGACTGCTGCTCCGCCACCTCGGTGAGGGCCGGGCGACGCGGTCCGGCACCATCGCCCTGGTGGCCGCGGCTGGATGTGCGGTCATGCGGTGGGCGTCGATCGATCACGGCTCGCTGGTCGAGCACCTGTCGGCCATCCGGGAGTACGAACCGCTCCACGTGGTGATGGCACGGCTGCCCCTTTCGCTCGTGGCACCTACGACCCACCTCCCCGTCTGGGGCGCGGTCGCCCAGGTGCTCGTCGTGTTCTGGCTGGCCGAGCTGAACCTGGGGGCGAGGCGAACGGTGGTGCTGATCGTGCTGTTCCACACCACGGCGACCATCGCCGGGCGCCTCATGATCAGGCTCGGTCCCGACACCTGGCTGCACCTGGGTGTGGCGCACTCCGTGGCGTTCACGCGCGACACCGGCCCCTCGGCAGCGGTCGTCGGACTGTGCGTCTACCTCGGCTGCGCCGTGCGAGCACCGATCCTTGCTGGGCTGGTGGCCGCGGCGATGGTCGCCGAGCTCCTCTGGAAGCCAGACCTGGCCGGCCGCGAGCACGTCGTAGCCATGCTCGTGGCGCTCCTCGTCGCGGTCCCCCTGCTGGTGCGACCTGCAGCGACAGCTCCGGTGGCATCGTGATCAGGCCAACGGACGTGAAGGCGGGGGACTCCGTCGACGTGGTGCGGCCGCCGATCCCCGACCTCCTCGAGGTGATGGTGCCGGTCGGCGGACGAGTGATGATCTTCGGCGATTCGCACCTCTCGGTGCCCGCGACCGCCTCGTCAGAGCAGGTGGCGGGCGAGCTGGCTCGAGGCATCGCTGCCACCACCGGTCCGGGCGTGGTGGTGGTGGCCGGCGACCTGTTCGAGCTGATCGCCCGGCCGGGGATCGACGTCGAGGGGGTGCTGCGCGCCCACCCGCGTCTCCGTAGCGCGTTCGCGGCCTTCGCCACCGAACCCGACCACCGGCTCATCGTGCTCCCCGGGGCCCACGATGCGGCCCTGGCGTGGAACGACCGAGCGCGGGCCACCGTGGAGGACGACCTGGGCGGCGAGGTGGCACTGGCCGTCGATCTCGTCGTGTCCACCGGTGCCGGCGAACGCCGGGTCCGGGTGGAACCCGGACATCAGCTCGACCCCACGCATGCCTTCACCGATCCGCGCAACCCGGGTGAGACTCCCCTCGGCCACCACGTCGCCCGGCACCTCCTGCCCGTCGTCGACCGCGCCGGTACCGAGTGGCTCGCTGGCGCCGACCGCATCGTGGAGGCCGGGGACGTCGTCGGGTTCGTCCGGTCACGCCTGCTGTACCGCCGCCTCGCACCCCGGCTCGGCCTCCTCCTGTTCCCGTTCGCGGTTGCCCTGGCCTCGTGGGCGGTGTGGTCGGCCACCGGCGCGCCGGATCCGAGCGCGTGGCGGGCCGTTGCGGTCGGGTCATCGCTCATCGGGCTGGCGCTGGTGCTGGTGGTCGCCCTTGGCGGTGCGTGGTGGGCATGGGCCATCCATCGGCCGATGGCCTCCTTCGGGACCGGAGCGCCGGGCGGGCGATTGCGAGGTCATCAGGAGCGAGATCCGAACCGGGAGCCCCGCCGACGCGCCGTCGAGCTGGCCGAGGAGGGCTACAGCGGCTTCGTCTCGGCGCACACCCAGGAGCCGGAGCTGAGCAACCTCGGCGGCGCGTTCTACGGCAACGTGGGTAGCGCCGGCGAGGTGGTCGAACGTCGAGAGGGACGATTGGGCGTGCCGGCCGCCTACGCGGTGGGTCGCCGCATCTCCTGGCTCGAGCTGTCCGCCGGCCCCGAGCTGACGGTGACCGTCCGGTGGGGGCGCCAAGCACTGCCCACCACGAGCTGGCTCGAGCGCGTGGCCACCCGACCGGTGCGCGGCGGGGCGGCGCAACCGTCGGTCGTGGCCCAGTGGCCTGACGGTGCCAGCTGGCCCGAACCGTCTGCCGACCGCCGGGCGAAGCGGGTGCGGATCCGACGTCAGGCTGCGGCGTTCCTGGCCATCCTCGGGGTGCTCGACCTGCTGTCAGCGATCACCCTCCCCTTCGTCACCGATCTCCAGGCCCTCGCCCGATGGATGCCCGTCGAGGTACCGCAGACCGCGTCGGTGTTGGTGGTCCTGGCCGGCATCTCGCTGCTGCTGCTCAGCCGCGGCGTGCGTCGAGGCCAACACCATGCCTGGCTGCTGGCCGTGCTGGTCCTGGCCGTCACCGCCCTGCTCCACCTGGCACGCGGCCTGGACCTGGCGGAGTCGGCAACTTCGCTCGCCCTGGCCCTTTACCTCCTCGGGCAGCGAGCCCACTTCCAAGCGCGGACCGATGAGTCGTCGGTCCGACGCAGCCTGGCCGCCCTATCGGTCGGGGCGACGACCGCGGTGGCCAGCGGCGTTCTCGCCGTGCTCGCGCTGGGCGGTGGACACGGCCCATCGGTGGGCGACTCGTTCCTCGCCGTGGCCGAACGCCTCGGCGGCATGACCACGATCTCCCTGCCGCCGCGGGTGGACCGATTCCTCCAGCCGACACTGTTGGCGACCACCGTCGGGGTCGTGGTGGCGGCGGGATGGATCCTGTTCCGCCCGGTGCTGGCCAGGACACTCGATCCCCGGCCACCTGAGGCGCTGGAGGCGGCCCGCCGCATCGTCGAGCGCAGCAAGGGCGACACGCTCGCCTACTTCGCGCTGCGCCATGACAAGCGGTTCTACTTCCTCGGCGACTCGATGGTGGCGTACGCCGTGGTGAACGGGGTCGCTCTGGTCTCGCCCGATCCACAGGGGCCACCGGCCGAGCGACGGGCAGTCTGGGACGCCTTCGTGACCTTCGCCGATGACCACGGGTGGCCCGTCGCCGTCATGGCCGCCGGCGAGAGCTGGCTCGACATCTACCGCGCGTCGGGCATGCACGAGATCTACGTCGGCGACGAGGCGGTGGTGGACGTCGGCCGCTTCGACCTCGCCGGACGCCGGAACAAGGGCCTGCGTCAGGCCGTCAACCGGGTGGCCCGGAACGGCTATGTGGTCGAATTCCACGATCCCGCCTCGATCGAGCCCCAGCTGGAGAGCCAGCTGCGCGACCTCATGACGGAGAGCCGCCGCGGCGACGTCGAGCGGGGGTTCTCCATGACGCTCGGACGGATCTTCGACCCCGGGGACCGCGACCTGCTCCTGGCCGTGTGCTTCGGACCGGGTCGTGTCCCGGTCGCGTTCTGCCAGTTCGTCCCGGCACCGGCCATCGACGGCTACTCGCTGGACCTGATGCGCCGGTCGGAGGCCGAGCACCCCAACGGTCTGACCGACTTCGTGGTGGTCGAGACCATCCGGCACCTTCACGAGATCGGCAAGGTCGGCCTGGGCCTCAACTTCGCGGTGATGCGCGGCGTGCTCGCCGGCGAGCGGGGCGACGGCACGCTGACCCGGATGCAGCGATGGGTGCTCGGGCGCATGGGCGATTCGATGCAGATCGAGTCGCTGTGGCGCTTCAACGCCAAGTTCGATCCGGATTGGGTGCCCCGCTACGCCCTGTACGGATCCACCGAGCAGCTCGTGACCTCGGCGTGGGCGGTGGCCACCGCCGAGTCGTTCTGGGAGTTGCCGGTGATCGGCTGGTTCCTGCGGCGCAAGAGCCTGGACGCGTCGGCGGTGCCGTCTCGGCGCGATCCCCGGCCAGCCTCGTCCGGCGAGCCCGAGGTCTCTCCGGAGCCCACCCTGCGCGTCGCGTCGCCGGCAGTGCCGACTGAGGTTCGCGCCCCCGCCCCTCCCGTGGATCGACCCGAAGCGGGGTGAGCCGACACTCACCCGACATGCCGGTCTGATCCTGGATACGGTCGCGGCACACACGGGCAAGGGGGTGGGCCATGGAGCTCAAGGCAGGAACCACGGCGGTGGTCACGGGCGCGTCGAGCGGGATCGGCGCAGCACTGGCGCATCGGTTCGCCGATGCGGGGATGAACGTCGTGCTGGCCGACGTGGACGACGACGGCCTGGCCGCGGTGTCCGCCGCGCTGGAAGCCAAGGGGGTGCAGACCCTCGTCGTGCACGTGGACGTCTCGCAGGCCGACGAGGTGGAGGCGCTGGCCACCGCCGCCGTCGAGCGGTTCGAATCGGTGCAGGTGGTGTGCAACAACGCCGGCGTCGCCCCGCAGGCGGACCCCTGGTTCGGGCCGATCTCCGCCTGGGAGTGGGTGGTCGGCGTCAACTACTGGGGTGTCGTCCACGGGCTGCGGGCCTTCCTTCCCCACCTGGTGATGGGCGGAGGTGGTCACTTCGTGAACACGTCATCGCTCGCCGGCGTGTACCCCGCGTTCGACCCCATCTACGACTCCACCAAGCACGCCGTCGTGGCGGTGAGCGAGTGCCTCTACAAGTCCATGACCATGGCAGGACTGCCCATCGGGGTCTCGGTCCTGTGCCCCGGCTGGGTGAACACCGGGATCAACCGCGCCGACCGCAACTGGCCCGATCGGTTGGGCGAGAAGCCACCCACGGCGGCCACGGCCGAGGTGCTCACGCCCCACGTAGATCGGGCGCTGGCCGAGGGCATGACCCCCGCCGCCGTGGCCGAGGAGGTGGCCCTCGCATTGGAGGCCGAGCGGTTCTGGGTCTTCCCCCACAAGACCTGGATGCCGATGGTGATCCAGCGGTGGGAGGACATCGCCGAGGGGATCAACCCGACGCCTCCCGAACAGCTGCCCGGCATGCCACCGTCGACACAGATAGCGGCGGAGATCCGTACCGCGCTCGGGCTGGGCTGAGGCCAGGCCGACGAGAACGTAGGTTGCATCGATGACGAGCGTTTTGAACACCCCAGAGGACCGCTGGTCCGCCGGCCGAGCGGCCCGAGTCACCCTTCCCCGTTCTGCCCACGCCGAGCACGTGGCCACCGGCCGCGCCGACCCCGTCGCCCTCCTCGAGGAGCAAGGGGTCACTCGGGTCCAGGAGCTGCTGCCCATCCGCTATGGCCGCATGCTCGTCTCGCCGTTCACCTTCTACCGAGGTGCGGCCCGCATCATGGCGGCCGATCTGGCGGCGGGCCCCGACACCGGCATGCGCGTCCAGCTCTGCGGCGACGCCCACCTCTCGAACTTCGGCCTGTTCGGCTCGGCTGAGCGCAACCTGGTCTTCGATCTGAACGACTTCGACGAGACCTCGCCTGGTCCGTTCGGGTGGGACGTGAAGCGCCTGGCCACCAGCGTGGAGATCGCCGGTCGCGACAACGGGTTCACCATCGCCGACCGGGCGGCGGCCGTTGAGGCCACGGTCGCGGAGTACTGCACCGCGATGAACCAGTTCGCCGCCATGAAGAACCTCGAGGTCTGGTACTCGAGGCTCGACGTGGACAAGCAGCTCGGCCAGGTCCGGGAGAACATGAAGCCCAGCACCGAGAAGCGGGCGAGCAAGACCATCGCCGCGGCGCGGGCCAAGGACTCCATGCGCGCCTTCGACCGGCTCACCGAGGTGGTCGACGGCCAACGCCACATCATCAGCGATCCACCACTGGTCGTCCCCGTGTCCGAGCTGCTGGGGCGTGAGCGCAGCGAAGACCTCCGAGCCGAGCTCGACGCCCTGCTCAACAACTACCGGGCCACGATCAGCCCGGACCACCGTGTGCTGCTGGACCAGTTCCACACGGTCGACCTGGCTCGAAAGGTGGTCGGCGTGGGCAGTGTCGGCACCCGGGCGTGGATCATCTTGATGCTCGGCAGGGACGGCAACGATCCGCTGTTCCTGCAGGCCAAGGAGGCAAACGAGTCCGTGCTGGAGGGCTACGCCGGAAAGAGCACGTTCGGCAACCACGGCGAGCGGGTGGTGGCTGGGCAGCGCATCATGCAGGCCACGTCGGACATCTTCCTCGGCTGGGAGCGAGTGCCGGTCGCCAACAGCCAGGACGGCGCGACCCACGACTACTACATCCGCCAGCTGGCCGACTGGAAGGGCTCGGCCAAGATCGAGCGGCTGAGCCCGTCGGAGCTCGGCGTCTACGGAGCCATGTGCGGCTGGACCCTCGCCCGAGCCCACGCTCGATCCGGTGACCGCATCGCGATCGCCGGGTACCTCGGCAACGGCAAGCCCTTCATCAAGGCGATCACCGCCTTCGCCCAGTGCTACGCCGACCAGAACGAGCAGGACTACGAGGCGCTGAAGCAGGCCGCAGCCGACGGGCGGATCCCGGTGCAGGAGGGCTGATCGGGTGTCCGAGACCGTCAGCAAGCCGACCGACCCGACCGAGGTGGTGGACCTCGACGTGTTGATCGTCGGGGCAGGGCTGTCGGGCGTCGGAGCCGCCTACCGGCTGCAGACGATGTCGCCCACCAAGACCTACGCCATCTTGGAGGGCCGACCCGCCCTCGGGGGCACGTGGGACCTGTTCCGGTACCCGGGCATCCGCTCCGACTCCGACATGTACACCCTCGGCTATCCGTTTCGGCCGTGGACCAACCCCAAGTCCATCGCCGATGGCGCCTCGATCCGGGAGTACATCGGCGACACCGCCCGAGACAACGGGATCGACAAGCACATCCGCTTCGAGCACCAGGTGCTGGCCGCTTCGTGGTCGTCCGATACCGGACGTTGGACCGTGGACACGGTGGTGGGCGACGCCCTCGCCACGGTTCGCTACACGTGCAACTTCCTGTACATGTGTGCCGGCTACTACCGCTACGACGCCGGCTACCAACCGGAGTTCCCCGGCCGGGAGGCCTTCACCGGCCAGGTCATCCATCCGCAGGCCTGGCCCGAGGACCTCGACTACGCCGACAAGCGGGTGGTGATCATCGGCAGCGGTGCCACCGCGGTCACCCTGGTGCCGGCCATGGCCGAGACCGCCGCGCACGTCACCATGCTCCAGCGCTCCCCCACCTACATCACGTCGCTGCCCGGCTCGGATCCTGTGGCCACCCTCCTGCGGGGGATCCTCCCGGAGCAGATGGCCCACCGCATCGCCCGGTGGAAGAACGTGATCATGACCACGGCCTTCTTCCAGCTCTGCCGACGTCGACCCGAGGTCGCCAAGCGCTTCTTGTCGCAGACCGTGGCCAAGCAGCTGCCGGTCGGGTACGACCTCGATCCCAACTTCTCGCCCACCTACGACCCGTGGGATCAGCGCCTCTGCCTGGTGCCCGACGGCGACCTGTTCAAGGTCATCTCGTCCGGGACCGCCGACATCGTGACCGATCACATCGAGCGGTTCACCGAGACCGGGATCGACCTGGTGTCGGGCCGGCACCTCGACGCCGACATCATCGTGTCGGCCACCGGGCTTCGGCTCCAGGCGTGCGGCGGGGTGCGCCTGGAGGTCGACGGGACCCACATCGAGATGGCCGACACCTTCGTGTACAAGGGCTTCATGCTCAGCGGCGTGCCCAACCTGGCCATGTGCGTTGGCTACACCAACGCCTCGTGGACGCTCCGGGCCGACATCTCGTCGCAAGAGGTGTGCCGCATCGTCAACCACCTCGATGAGCACGGCTACTCGTCGGCCACGCCGGTGGTGCTCGAGGACATCGAGGCCGAGCCCCTGCTCGACTTCACGTCGGGCTACATCACCCGTGGCGCCGATGTCATGCCGCGCCAAGGGTCCAAGGCGCCGTGGAAGCTCCGTCAGAACTTCGTGCTCGACCTGCTGTCATCGAAGTTCGGCGACGTGACCGAGAGCCTCCACTTCGAGAAGGCTCCGAGCCCGAGCCCGACCGCCGCTCGAGCCGCTGCCCAGGACATCGACTAGCTCGGCGCAGCGCCGGCCAGAGGCGGGGGCTCGAGGCGCACGCCACCGCGCAGCACCTCGAACTGACGGATGGGCTCGTCCTGCGCCACCGCGGGGCCCGGCGAGCCATCGGGCGCCGCCGTGCGAGCCACCGCGCCGCTGTGGCAGTACTGCACGATGTACGCAGCCCGAACCACGTCGGTGGTGTTCACCCGGGTGGCGTGCGGGGTGAGCGAGCTGAAGACCACGACGTCGCCGGCACGGACCGGCACCGACACCGCGGTGTCGTGGTCACCCCAGCACTCGAAGCCGATGGCGGTCTCCCGGTGCCGGAGGGTGCCCTCGCGATGCACCCCGGCCATGGCTTCGATGCAGCCGTTCTCCGGCGTGGCATCGGTGAGGGCGATCCAGCAGGTCAGGTAGTCCTGCGGTTCGACGTAGGTGTACCCGTTGTCCTGGTGCCACAGGACAGGGGCGGCGCCATCGGGCTGCTTGCACACCGCCTGCTCCCAGTACAGGCGGACATCGGGGCCCATCAGATCGGCGCACACGCCGACCAGGGTGCGATGGGCGCACACCGCTCGGAGGAGGTCGCTCGTACCCACCAGGTGGGGGGCGACGATCTGGCTGTCGAGCCCGGCGACCGAGAACCGCTGGCCCGGCAACATGGCCAGCAGGTCGCGCACCCGCTGCTCGCCGGGTGCGATGGCGTCCAACATGGCGCTGACCTCCGACGGGCCGAACACGCCTTCGAGCACGAAGAACCCGTCGCGATCGAAGGCCGCCGCCTGGTCTGGGGAGACGGTGGCGAACGGTCCGCGGTGGTCGGCCCAGGTGAACCCGTGGTTCCAAACGTGAGACTCGCGCTCCAGCAGCTCGCCCATGGCCCGAACCCTACGAGGGTGCTTGCCGTCCCGCCCTCTAATGCCCTACATTAGAACCTGTTCTAGTGAGCGTGCTGAAGGAGCATCGTCATGGAGTTCGGACTGTTTTTCAACGGGTACCTGCCAGGGCCGGCCGCCCACGACAGCGAGTCCGAGCACACCATGCTCATGCGTGAGCTCGGCTATGCCATCCACGCCGACAAGTTCAACTGGAAGTACGCCTGGTTCGGCGAGCACCACGCCCTGGTGGAGTACTCCCACATGTCGGCGCCCGAGACGTTCTTCACCTACGTCACCGCCCAGACCGAGCAGATCCACGTCGGCTCCGGGATCATGAACCTCTCCCGGCCCGTCAACCACCCCGTCCGCAATGCCGAGCGCGTCGCCATGCTCGACCACGTCACCAACAACCGCTACGAGTGGGGCACCGGCCGTGGCGCAGGCAGCCACGAGATGGCCACCTTCGACCTACTGACGTCCGAGACCAAGGCCATGTGGGACGAGGCGGCGCACGAGATCCTGCGCATGTGGGAGCAGAAGGACTACACGTTCGAGGGCGAGTTCTTCCGGGTCGAGAAGCCCCACAACATCCTCCCCAAGCCCTACGGCATCGGCCACCCACCGCTGTGGGTGGGCTGCGGAAACCCGGGCACGTTCACCAAGGCCGGCGAGCTCGGCATCGGCGCCATCGCGTTCAACTTCGAGCCCATCTACAACCTGAAGGGGCGCATCGACGCCTACAAGGAGGGCATCGCCAACTGCACCGAGCCCCTCGGCCAGTTCACCAACGACAACGTGATGATGACCAACGCCGTGGTCTGCGTGGCCGATCGCAAGCGCGCCCGCGAGATCGCCATGTCGAGCGGCCGCGGCTACCTCAACACCATGGTCAACCTCTACCACGACACCATGCCGCCCCAGCCCGGTGCGGTGAAGTGGCCGAACACGCCCTACGCCATCCCCGACGAGGAGGCACTCGACTTCCTGATCGAGGCCGGCTACCTGCTCTGCGGCGATCCCGACGACGTGCTCGAGCAGATCGGCAAGTACCAGGAGGTTGGTTGCGACCAGCTGGTGTTCGGCATCCCCAACGAGGGCTTCGAGCACGAAGAGGTCCTGGAGATGCTCGAGCTCTTCGGCACCAAGGTCATCCCCGAGTTCGACAAGGATCCGGTGCACCGCACCACCCGGATGCGGGCCACGGCCAAGCGGAAGTACCCCGACTTCGCCAACCCGCTCCCCGAGGGCATCGACGTCAGCGTGATCCCCACCAACGCGCTGCTCCCGCTCGGCAGCTGATCACGGCTCCCGTCGCCACCAGCACTCGGGACCGGCTGCTCGACGAAGCCGAGCGGCTGTTCGCCCGCGGCGGCTTCCAGGGCGTCACCACCCGCGAGATCACCGAGGCGGCGCAGCAGCGCAACGCCTCGGCGATCAGCTACCACTTCGGCTCCCGAGATGGACTGCTCCGAGACCTCCTCGCCCGACGGGGCGGGCCGGTCGATGACCAGCGCGGGCGCCTTCGAGCCCAGGCGGGTCCATCGCCGTCGCTCCGCGAGCTGGTCTCGTGCCTGGTCGTCCCCTACGCCGACCTGGTGACCAGCGGCACCGGCCGCTCGTACGTCCGCATCGTGGCCCAGCTCCGAGGTCGGTTCGCGGCCTGGCGGGTCGAGTCCGACGCCGCCACCACCAGGCACCTGGCTGCCATCCTCGACGAGATCGAATCCCGCCCCGCTGCGCCCGCTGCCGTGCG